>Ga0315912_10006458_pt1 | contig 10482 bp, 12 predicted proteins | sample VfabasoilMG_FD_204469 | JGI IMG/M metagenome (GOLD analysis project Ga0315912, IMG submission 204469) | Garden soil microbial communities collected in Santa Monica, California, United States - V. faba soil | ecosystem: Environmental > Terrestrial > Soil > Garden | place: USA: California... | reverse complement strand
CAATTGACGCTACACACCGAATACAGAGGGAAGGCTGCTTGAGCGCGATCGAAGTTCGGTTGAGGGAACTGCTGATACGCGGGCTTGCTGGCGATTCTGTGAGCTATCACGCGTTTCTTAAGGAATTAAGCGCGCATTTGCGAGCGTTTCTGAGGGGACGGCTCACCCGTCTGCCTGATGAGGTAGAGGATCTCGTGCAGGAAATATTGTTGGCTGTACACAACCAGCGCCATACGTATGATGCAGGTCAGCCGTTGACGGCGTGGGCGCATGCCATTGCACGTTACAAGCTGGTTGATTTGCTACGTCGTCGCGCCGGGCGCGACGCTTTGAATGATCCGCTGGATGATGAAGTGGCGGTATTTGCCAAGTCCGATACCGAGGCAGCGGATGCGCGGCGCGATCTCGGCAAGTTGCTCGAACGCCTGCCGGACGGACAGCGCCTGCCCATTTTACACATGAAGCTCGAAGGGCTTTCTGTGGTCGAAGCGGCGAAGCTGACCGGCATGTCTGAATCGGCGATAAAGGTGGGGGTGCACCGCGGCCTCAAGGCGCTCGCGGCGATGATACGAGGTGGCGCATGAAAACCGATGACCTGATTTCGATGCTGGCAAAGGGCGCCATAGCCGTCGAGTCCAATACTTTGCAGCGCCGCTATGTCGGGGGGCTGGGCTGGGGAGCATTTGGTGCCACGTTAGTGATGGCGATCTGGCTGGGTGTACGGCCGGATATCACAGAAGCTGTTTGGTTGCCTATGTTTTGGGTAAAGCTTGCGTTTCCAGGCGTGCTGTTTACGGGCGCGCTGTTGGCCGCATTGCGGTTGTCGCGTCCCAGTATGCGCCTTGGCCGCATACCTGTCTTATTGGTGGCTCCCGTGTTGGGGATGTGGTTACTCGCAGCTATCACACTTCTGGGCACTGAGCCTGCCAGCCGCGAACCATTAATCTACGGGGTTTCGTGGAGCGTATGTTCGTTCTACATAGCGGCGGTGTCTGTGCCGGCTTTTGTTGCAGCGCTGTGGGCAATGAAGGGTCTCGCGCCGACGTCACCGGTGTGGGCCGGTGCTGCGTCCGGACTACTTGCAGGTACGCTCGGTGCCGCGATTTACGCGCTCCACTGCCCGGAAATGGCAGCGCCATTCCTTGCCATCTGGTATTTGCTGGGCATGCTGATTCCGGCGGTTGTTGGGGCGATTGTTGGTCCGTTCCTGTTACGTTGGTAGGAGCGGGCTTATATTAATGTGGGAATCGCGTGGTTGAATGGTTTGTCAAAAACTGGGCTTGGTTACTGGCAGGTGTTGCATTTGCCGGATATTTTGCTTTCTATGTGCTCGCAATGCGGGAGCAACATTCGTCGGGACATTTTGGACGGCCGCGGTTGCCTTGCGACTCCGGATCGGGCTCGGCTTAAACCAACAATGTAGCCACGGACCAGATAATCAATAAAACGCCCGAGAGTTTCCCGATGATTTGCCCAGCAGGCGAAAGTTTTTCTATTAGCACCAGCAAGCTCAGCGCGGCAATCCACAACAGATTCATTACTCCACCGACAAACAGAAGCGCCATAAGCATCCAGCAGCAGCCGACACAATACGCGCCGTGACGGACACCCATCAGGAATGCGCCAATGCGGCCGGGCCGCCAGTGCCGCGTGAGAAATTGCACCGGACCGCGACAATGCACCAAGCACGCCTGCTTGAAGGGCGACAGTTGGTATACGCCTGCTACGGCCAACACGGTTGCCGATAACAATGCACTTTTTGACCACAGCATCATATCGGAGATGAGGCCGGCGGGCTGTAACGCCTTTTGCAGCGCCGCAGCGCCTATTGAAAAGACGAGCCAGACAGTAAGATATCCTGCAGTGAGGAATAAGGCCAGAACGTATGCGTTCTCGCACTTCGCCGCATGATGACGCAGAACTCGTCCATAGAGGAGCACGAAGGGCGCCGCACTCGGCATCATCATCGCTATCATCATCACCCACCACATCGAGATAATGATCGGCCAAGCCGACTCCATCTCTCCCGCCACCTCGTGGTGGAGATGCGGAAACAGGCTCAGGCTTGTCATGTCGATCGCAGACATACCCATGCCCGCGCCTTGCCAGATATAAGCCCACGCTAATAGCGCCATCGCCGCAAGGCCGGCGGCGACGATCGCGCGCTCGCGGCGAAGGATATGTTCTACGTCGATCACACCGCTGTGCGGTGCCGGATCGGCCCCTTGTTGTTCAAGTGCAGCCGGGCGAACTGTGCATAGCTGTCCTTCATTTCGATGGCCAAGCTACCGCGCGAGCGACTCGACGCAGAGCCGATCTCTGCGATCTCATATTCGAAACCGTGCGGCAAATCGATTCGCGCACGATGTTCCTGGCCAGTCACCGGGTTGCGTATCGGATCACCCTGCAATTCAAATACGCCTTCGGCCCGAACCTTCCCGCGCCGCGCATCGACGTCAACGTCGAACTCAATCGGCGTGAAGATCGGATCGAAGACCTTCTCCATGGTCGAAGCGAAGACGGAGAACATCGTCGCGAACGGCTCCGTGTCCTGTCCCGACATGATTTTGAGTAGCGCCTCGCGCTGCTGTGGGGTCGCCTTTGAATCAACTATAGGCTGGCATTTTCCTTTGCCCTCGTGGATGGGGCCCGGCCAATGGAATACGACGCCGATCTTCATTCCACTGAGTTGCACATCGCCGTAGTGGCCTTTATCGATAGCGATGGCTCCCATCGCCTCGCAATATCCTTTAGTCGGTAACGAATTGAACTGGCATGGGCAGCCGTATGAGCAATTGCAGTTAATAAGTTCACTACCCTCAATTTCCCAAGGCGTCATCGTTTCCTCCATTCGGGAAGAATCTTACGAGCAAAGACTATACTCCGGTCTGAAATGTAAAAAAAGACCGCTCAGTGAGCCCACGGTTATGCACTGCGCAATTTGTGAACGGGCAAATAACCTAAACCGCAAATCGTTTTCCACGCGGAACTGCCGGGTACCGACGTAATCAAGTTGATGCGGAAAATCGTTCGGACGGAACAATAAAAAAGTTATAAAATCAACAACTTAAGTATGTTTTGATTCGCATATCGCGCTCTGGCTGACGGTCGCTTACTTGATCGAGTTGCACTTTAAACATAAGAGTTGATTAGCCACTCGTAGGGTTTGCTCGGTAGTTCGGGTGCGTCGATGCTTGGTATTTCGCCAATTACTGTTACGCTTGGGCCGGGTTTGGCTTGAGTACTCATCAGGTGCTCCTTTTAAGTGTGTGTAATCCAGAAGTTTTCGTGTGCTAGCTTGCGTGTTTCAGCGCAGCCTCCATCGAGCGTGGGATCAGACTCATGACGGCAACGGCTTTCGCGGATGGTTCGGTGCTGTTTGCGGCGATCGCCCGTATCTGAACAATGGCCTGAGCGAGCGCAGTTTCCATCCAGAACCACTCCTGGACACTTGCTGCCGAGTGCTGTCCCGGCTGCACCGACTTCGCTTCCAGATAAAAGGCCTTGAGTTCGTCGCACGCCTGCTTGAGGGCATCTCCGGGCGAAATATCCTGGCGAAACGGCTGCGGAAGTTGATTGTCGAGCCAGGCCGAGAGGTAATCTACGATTTGCAGTGGCTGCATTCCAGTGACACCCAGCGTCGTGCGGCCACGATGCTTGACAGCCACCTCGTGCCAGGCCTGCAGTTGCGAAACTTCGTCGGCAAGTTTTTCCGCCAGCGTGCCCCCGGCCTGCATGCGCGGGAAGCTTACCGGGCATGCCAAATTCTCAGGCGGGGAACTCAGTTTTTGATGCGGCGCATCCAGCGGAAAGTCTTCGAGCACCGGGCCGGAGTCGCGCTCGAACAATTGCAGCGCGGCGAGCAGCACTTTTCTTTGAAACGCGGCGTCGTTGGGCACACCGAATGGGCGTCCCAGCATGAACGGCACCCAAAGCGCGCGCGGCGGTGCGAGCGCTTCGGTATGTTCGCGGACCAGGCTGATTTGCGTAGTGGGTACGCCCGCAGCTTCGAGGTAGTGACCGAGTGCGCCGACGGCGCACGTGCAGTTGGGTCAAACAGGTGATAACAATACGGCGTCAACATTGTCGTTGCGCAGCAATTGCGCAATCTCGGCTGCTTTGAATTCGTAATTCGTAACCGGCGACACTGCACCCATGAACGAGTAGTGAAATGCCGCGACGGAGCCTATTACTTTTTCGCGGGCGAGTTCCTTGAGCCGATCCAGCGGAAACGCGACATTCCAGTCTTCCTGAAATCCGCTGCGGTCGAAGTTAACCGACATGTGGCTCATGATCAGATCACCAGCATTAATGTCGCCGGGAATTACTCGGTAGTCCATGCCGCCGCTACCAAACGGCCGGTCACCACGCGCGTGCAAGCCCGCTGTACTGACGATGGCAACCCGGCGCTGCGGTAGTTTGGGACCACGTGCCCAATGCCGTTCGTCAAAGCGCGGCAGCGTCGGAATCTTCTTGAGCATATTTTCTTGGTCTGATGCTGAGAGGTCTGCGAGACGAACCATGAGTAAATCCTTTCTTTGGTAGTGTTGATACGAACAATGCAGTTATACGAATTTCTATTTTTACAGTTATGGACTACTTAGTCCAAAACAGGTAAAAAATTATTGCCCGATGCAGCGCATCATAACGGTCGCAATATTCTTGAGTACGGCGCGGTCGGGGTTGGTTTTTCCTACAAGACGCAAACCCTGTATACCCGACATCAGAAACACAGCAAGCGCATCGACGTCCGCATTTTTCGGGAGTTGCCCTGCATCCCGTGCCTGCGCTATCCCCTTACGGAAGGTATTCTGCAAGCGGTCCATGCTATTGCGCACGTGTGATGCCACTGTGCGGTCTTGCCGCGCCAGCTCAGCTGCGCAATTGCCGATAAAACAGCCTCGTCGGCCTGGTCCGGCCACTATATCGTCGATGATCCTATCGATGAACGCCACTATGCCCTCAAGTGGTGACCCGCCATTGGATATCGACGCGGTAATTCGCCCTACGGCCGCAGTCTCGTAATGATCCAGAGCGCTAAGATACAAGGCTTGTTTGTCGCCGAAAGCAGCGTAAAGGCTTGAACGCCCCAATCCGGTTGCAGTGCAAAGATCATCAAGCGATGTTGCCTCATATCCCTTCGCCCAAAACGTCTGCATGGCTCGTTCAAGCGTATCGTTGAAATCAAATTCTCGAGGGCGCCCCATAGCACCGGTATTCGTTAGGAAATGAAGCACCAATTGTGTACTATTTGGTACAAAACGGCAAATCGAGAACTGGTAACGTAGACGTGTAGTTTTGTGCCCGCTTGTCAGCGGTTTCTTCGTCGACAACAATCGGAATACGCGACATGGATGGTTTAAATAGGGAGGCGCACATGCTGAAGATCCTGGGCAGGAAAACCTCTGGCAATACCCAAAAAGTACTCTGGTGTTGCGACGAACTGGGGCTGGAGTACGAGCGTGAGGATGTTGGTCGAGAGTTTGGCAAGAACCATGAACCCGCCTATCTTTCGCTCAATCCCAACGGCAGAATACCGACAATGGTAGAAGACGGTTTCGTTCTGTGGGAATCGAATGCTATTGTGCGCTACCTATGCGCCAAGCATGGAATGGGTACACTGTATCCGCAGGAATTACAGCGGCGCGCTGACATGGAGCGCTGGATGGATTGGCAGCAAACCACACTTAGGCCGCACTTCCATGCGCTGAGTAATGCGCTGCAAAGTAATACCCCACTCGGCGACGTCGCAATGGAGAGTCTCAAGAAGGCTCTGAATGAGGCGTGGGAAATTCTGGACGCACAATTGGCAAAGCACCCCTATATTGCAGGTGCCAGCCTGACTATGGCGGATATTCCGTTTTGTTACATTATCAATCGCTGGTACAAACTGCCGATTGAGCGTCGCAGATTGTCCAACGTTAAAGCGTGGTTTGACAAACTTTGTGAGCGCCCGGCCTTTTTAAGGAATGTCTATGAAGTTGGCTAAATTGGGCCTTGTGATGAGAACGGAATAACGTTTCGAATCCGCTGTCATACTGCGCGAGTTTGGGTGATTGACACTACAACTTAGTAGTCCGGGAACGAATCACAGGAGATCCGCATGAAAACCGTCACCGCCAAGTTCACGATTGCATTGCTTGCATTTTCAATCCGGGTGCAGGGCACACAAACGTGCCGAAGTGAGGTTTTGCGATGAGCGAATCCGAAGCCCGATTCGCAGTCCTGCGGCAGTCGGCCGATGCTGCTGCGGTGGCCGCGATAGAGCGGCTCGTCCGTGACGCGCCCGACCGCGACCTTAGCAGAGTCAATGTTCTTGATTTCGCGCGAGCCCACGATCTAAACGAAGAGCGTGTTATCGCCGCATTTCTTCACGCGGCCCGACTCGGGCTTTTCGAGCTGTCGTGGAATGTGCTATGCCCGGGCTGCGGAGGTGTTCTTCAATCGAACGCAACCCTGAAGACTGTTGCCCAGGAAATGTACGCTTGTTCGCTTTGTGCGGCTGGTTACGAACCTACGCTCGACGAAATGGTCGAAGTCGCATTCACCGTGAGTCCGCGGGTGCGCCGTATCGCCGCGCACGATCCGCAAACGCTGCCCATATGGGAATACATGCGCCAGGTCCTCTGGAGCTCGGGTATTAAACTGCCTGAAGGCGATGCATTCGAGAAACTGCTGCAGGAGATCGTGATCGAATCGGTGGAACTGCCGCCGGGCGAGAAGGCGCACCTGTCGCTGCAGCTTCCGACTCAGTTCACCATCGTCTTCGAACCGGTAACGCACTCGGCGCATTTTCTGGACATAAAGGGCGAGCCGACGCGCGATCGCCAGAACCTCTCAGTGGTCTTCAACAAGGTGCATGCGCCCACGGGTACCGTGGAGATGCGCCCCGGACCGTTGCGCCTCACCCTGGAGAACCGTACCGATGTCCGGGTGCTGCCGGCCGTCTTCATTGCGGGGGACGCGCTTCACCACATGCTCGGCAAACGCAAACGATTTCTTACTGCCAAGCGCCTGCTGACCAACCAGACCTTCCGCGACATCTACCGGACCGATACGCTGGACGTCGACCAGCGCTTGAAGATCACCAGTCTTACCTTCCTGTTTACGGATCTCAAGGGGTCGACCGGGCTTTATGAGCGCGTTGGTGATTTGGTTGCCTTTGACATGGTCAGGGCGCATTTCCAGGTGCTGAACGAGGTGGTGGCCGCCGAAGCCGGCGCAGTGGTGAAGACCATCGGTGATGCAGTCATGGCGACATTTCCCACGCCGGATCGAGCGATTGCTGCGGCCCTGCGAATGCGCGAAGCCATGCTCATGCTCAACTCGGAGAGTAAGCACGAGGATTTACTGCTCAAGATCGGACTGCACGAAGGTCCTTGCCTAGCGGTTACGTTGAACGATCGCCTGGATTACTTCGGTCAGGCAGTCAACATCGCTGCGCGCGTGCAGGGTATCGCGGTTTCGCGGTCCATTTTCGCGACCGCGCCAGTGATAGAGCACCCGGGTACAGCGCGACTACTCGCAGCCGCAGGACTCAAGCCGGTTGCGCAGCGCCATCTGCTGCGCGGAATCGAGAACGAACTGGCGGTCTATGAAATTCCTGAAAACGGGGCTGCATATATCAGTTAGTTATGACAGACTAGTTTCGAATTTCGATACCTCACCAGTGCGTCCCTAAAAGACATTGAAATGTTCAATGTCACAAGCTGGCCACTCCCGGTTATTTCATAACGACCGCCATCGGCTACAAACAGACGTAGACGAAAGGTAGTTATACGATCAATCGCCCGCGACCATTCTCTCCTGCGTGCTTTGCAGCGCCATGCTATTTGCGTCGCTCTCATATACGAGCGATAGCGCAGGCATGGCAGGGTAGATGATCTGTCGATCGCGGTGTTCAGGAGTTGACTGCTGCATTCAGAATCGGTTGAAACATGCGCCGGTACTCGGCCGGTGTAAGCCCGGTCAGACGCTTGAACAGGCGGCGGAAAAAGGATTGGTCTTCATAGCCCACAGCTATGCCGATCTCGTCGGTATTGTCAGTGCGAATTTCGAGCAGGCGCTTGGCTTCCTCGATGCGCAGGTTCTGTACGTATTCGATGAACGTGGTGCCGGTGGCGGCCTTGAAGCGCCGTTTCAACGTGCGTTCGGGAATACGCGCTAGCCTAACTACACGCTGGATTGCATCGGGCGCGCGGAAATGACGTTCGAACTGGCGCTGGCATTCGCGCACAACCGAATCGGCGTGCGGCGTTCCTCTCGCGAGTGACGCGTAGGGTAATTGCCCTTCATCGTGCCATTTCAGCAGATAGACCTTTGCGATGCGTAGCGCTTCTCCAGGATTGGCATGGCGCGCGATAACGTGGATGGCAAGATCGTGCCACGAGGTGGTGCCGCCGGCGGTGACAATGCGACCAGCGCGGTCGGCAACAACGAGATTTGGCTCGGGCTGAAACTGCACCGCCGGGTAGCGCTTGCGGAACAGGTCGTTATAGGCCCAGTGCGACGTGGCGGGACAGCCGTCGAGCAACCCTGTCGCCGCAAGCATCACAGCGCCTGAGCAGGCCGAATAGATGTATGCGCCACGTTGGTAGGCGCTACGTATCCAGTCGAGCAAGGCTGGGTAACGGTCGCGAATGTCCTCGTCGGGCCCGAGCCACAGTTCGGGCAGGATGACAATGCGCGGCTGCAAATCGTCGGCAATTGAATAGTCGGGCACAACGGGAATACCGTTGCCACAGTGGAAAGGTTTCTTTCTCGGCGCCACGATGCTTACGTTGAACAGGGTCTTGCCATCCTCCTGTCGAGTTAACGTTTCCCATACGTTGCCAGCGGCCTTGAGTACGTCGATCAAGCCATAGAGCGCTGAGCCGGCTGTTTCGCGCACCGCAACGATGTGCACGTCTTTCGGGGGACTTTTTGAAATTGCAGCGTTTGCCATAGCGCTAATCCAAGAACACAAATTGTGGCACAAATGAACAGTTTTTGTGAAAAATCCATCTTTATCAGGGCGCTGTCAACTACTATCTTTGTCATGCGCCATCGACTTGCATCGCGCAGTCTGCGGCGACAACCATCAACCCTTTATTTCAGGAGAACATCATGCAAAAGCAAATTCGCAAGACCTGCAATGGCCTCGATCTCGAACAAATGGGCCAGACAGTAGCAGCACTCAAATCTGATCCAGCGCTCGCGCAGTTTCAGTTCCGAGCCCATAACCAGTGGATCTACGGCGGAGAGAATCGTTCGACGATACGCGATTTCTACGGTGCCGGGGCAGAGGACACGTCCCGCGACAAGGACTTCGTCTTCACAAACGGCGAGCCGCCGGTACTGCTCGGCCACAACGAAGGCGCCAACCCAGTCGAGTTTCTGCTCCATGCTTTGGCTGGTTGCGTAACGACGACCACGGTACTGCACGCGGCCGCGCGTGGCATCAAGTTGCGCAAGCTTTCGACCGAGCTGGTCGGCGACATCGATCTGCAGGGGCTGCTTGCGCTTGACGACAGTGTGCCCGCCGGCTACGAGTCGATTCGCATCAACATGAACATCGAGGCCGACTGTAGCGAAGAGGAGCTATCGGAGCTGATCGCATTCGCTCAGCGCCACTCGCCAGTGTGCAATACCGTATGCCGACCCGTGCCGGTGACGATCGAGCGCGTTAACACGATGCGCATTGCGGCGTGATTACGTGTGATGTTCTGGACGCTGGCCCTCAACAGTTGCTGCGAGCCAGCGGTCCAGCTCAGCCGACAAAATCGGAGCGATGCAATGCGACTTGCAGCCAAAATAACCCGGTTCGGGGCGAAACTGCACCTGTGTTTTCCACGAGTCCATCTTCAGACTCGATGCTCCCACGCTGTCGAGATTTCTCAAATTTTTGCCATGACATTTTCCGCACTACGCGCCCGCGGAACTAGAAGAGCGCGGCTTTCCGCTTGCGCCAATTCGCGGCGGAGCGTGCACGAATTATTTTGATAGCGCGGCAAGCGTGGCCAGATAGCATCGTCCGGCGCCCTTATGATGACGACCACGGTCTCGCGGTCCAGTACGGGATTGACGTCGCCCGTCCTGTCCCGTGCTGGCTAGTAATACGTGCCCGGCGTTGAGCCGCCGTCAACGGCAATGCTCTGGCCCGTGATCGCTGATGCATGTGGCGAAGCGAGGAAGAGCACCATCGGCGCGATATCCTTCGGCTCGATGAGGCGGCCTATGGGGAACTGCTTGACGAAGCTCGCTTCGGCTTTTTCCTCGCTCACGCCGAGTTGTTTCGCCCGCGCAGCGAGGCGCTTCGGATAGCGGTCGGTCTTGGTGAACGGCGGATGGACAGTGTTCGCCGTAATGCCTTGGGATGCAACCGTCAAACTGAACTGCTTGACGAAGGCGATGATCGACGAATTGCCGAGCGCGCTCGGTAGCGCGGTGGCGCCGGCGGTGCGTGCGGCGGTGCCGCCGATGCAGATGACGCGGCCGCGCCCT
>Ga0315912_10006457_pt1 | contig 10483 bp, 4 predicted proteins | sample VfabasoilMG_FD_204469 | JGI IMG/M metagenome (GOLD analysis project Ga0315912, IMG submission 204469) | Garden soil microbial communities collected in Santa Monica, California, United States - V. faba soil | ecosystem: Environmental > Terrestrial > Soil > Garden | place: USA: California... | reverse complement strand
AACTCCGCACGGGTGGCACGGTTGCGAGTGCCTTCCCAATGAGTGAGCAAATTGCGGCGGTGATCATGGGATGCCGTGACCGAGGCGTGGCCTTGAAATGCACTGCTGGCTTACATCACCCCCTCCGCCGTTATGAAGCCAGCGTACAAACGAAGATGTATGGCTTCTTAAATGTTTTTGGCGCAGGCCTGTTGGCGCAAACCCACGCCTTAGATTTAGCCACGACCCAAGCGATAATCGAAGACGAAACCCCGACGCACTTTCGACTTGACGAAACGGGTTTCGCTTGGCAACACTTAGCCGCCTCACACGCTCAAATCACTCAGGCGCGCCAAACACTCATGCTCGCCTTTGGTAGCTGTAGCTTCGAAGAACCACGCGATGACCTGCGCGCCTTAGGGTGGCTGTCAGACTAAGGGAAAGGGATATTCACCCCACATGTCTTACCTCCTCAAACACTGGCGCACTTATCTTGTCCCGGCTCCGAGCACTTTCTATTGGTTAACGGGCGCGGCGGGCGTGTCCATCTTGGGGGCTCTGTTCGCCATATTCTATAGCCAAAGCGGCCCAGCCGAGGTGCTGGTGGATCGCGTGGAAAACTTCTCGTTTGTGTTAGGGATATTGGTTTCGCCCGTGGTGATTATCTTATGCATCATGGCGGCGCTCTCTGAGCCTGCGGGTTTAGCCAAAGCCTTGATCTGGCTTTTCACCGCTCTCCTCACCTTGCTCGGCGGCGGATTATCCGCTATTGGGCTCGCGTTGAACACCGGTTTTGTCCCAGCCTTCGGAGGCTGGGTCATGGTATGCGCGCCGTCTGCGCTGGTGTTGCTCATGCCCGCGCTCTATGAGGCGCGCCACGCGTGGCCCAAGTTGCGCGCCGCCATCGCACTCGATCAGGAGGCACGCACGATTCAAATGATCGAGGCGCGCGGCGAAGTGGCGTTGAACGAATTGGCGCAGACCCTGGCCCTTTCCCCGGAGGCTTGCGCCGCATTGATCGAACGCCTACTCCATACTGAACGTGTGTTTGGTTTTTATGATGTGCCCCGGGGGCGCCTCTACAGTGCCGCTATTTTGCGTGAGCGCCAACACACTTTGCAAGCGGTGGTCATGGCGCGCGGGCAAATCCCGCTGGCCGACCTCGCGCAAGAGTTGCGCGCCCCGCGCGACTTGGTGCGCGATTGGATTTATCAATTGGTCAAACGGGGTGAATTTACGGGCTATATCAATTGGGAAGACGGCGTCCTCTATTCTGCCGAAGCGGAAAAGCTAGCCAAAGCCGGGAATTGTCCGCAGTGTGGCGGCTTGCTCACGCTGGTTGGGCAAGGGGTGATTCAATGCGAACACTGTCAGTCTGAAATTTTCTTGTCGCCCTCCGCGCCGACCCAACCCAAACCGATGGATGAGTCATCACCGCGCAAGACCCCTGGAGGCGGGCTGCAACTCTGATAACGCGCTCCGTCTCAGCCTCATAAATGTCAGAAAAAAACGGGTTTGCTGTCAGCGGGTTGTTTGATCATTATTTATAATTCACATTGACTTAAGATTACGCTGATTAGAAGCACAGCATCCCTCTCCAAACCAACGCGGAGGGTGGGGGCGCACAACCGGCCAACATTGTTCTGGGCCAGACTTGGTCTAGCAAATTTAACAATGTTGGCCTTTTATTTCCAGCGGCGGCCTTCCGTCAAGCGGGTGAGATCTATGGGCCACTTCGGCCTAGCCCTGCCAGCCAGTCATCTCAAACCCCATCGCGAGAAATATCTTATGCAACCTACATCCCCTCCTCCTTCATCAGTATGGCATGCTTTAACTATTGAAGACGTGTTCGCCCAGCTCAAGGCTACCCCGGCTGGCCTGACCCGGGCGGAAGCCGCGCAACGCCTGGCCGAATATGGCCCCAACGAACTGCGTACGGCCCAGCGCATCTCGCCGTTGACGATTCTATTCGAGCAGTTCAAGAATGTGTTGATCGTCATCCTCATCATAGCGACGGCGCTCTCCGCTTTTTTGGGGCATGGCGTGGAAGCCATCGCCATCGCTATTATTGTGTTGTTTGCAGTATTGTTGGGGTTCGTTCAAGAATATCGCGCCGAGCGCGCGATTGAGGCCTTACGTCAAATGGCGGCCCCCACGGCCACCACCCTCCGCGATGGAGAGGAAATCGAAATTCCAGCGCGCGATTTGACACTGGGGGATGTCATCCTGTTGCGGGCTGGCGACAAAATTCCCGCCGATGTCCGCCTGACCGAAGCGATTAATTTGCAAATTGAAGAAGCCGCCCTCACCGGTGAATCAGTGCCAGTGGAAAAACATGTCGCGCTTTTGCTCAATAGCGATTTGGCTTTGGGTGACCGCAAAAATTTGGCCTACGCTGGCACGGCGGCCACCTATGGCCGCGGCCGGGCCGTGGTCGTGGCGACGGGCATGCACACCGAATTCGGCAAAATTGCCCAAATGCTCCAAACAGTTGAAACGGGCAAGACACCCCTGCAAGAAAACCTCGACAAAGTAGGCCATACCTTGGCGCGTGCGGCCTTTGTGGTGGTAGCCATCATCGTGGCGCTTGGCTTAGTGCGTGGTCAACCATTTATTGAGATGCTGATTTTCGGCATTGCGCTGGCCGTGGCCGTCGTCCCGGAAGCCTTGCCCGCGGTCGTCACTATCTCCCTCGCGATTGGCGTGCAACGCATGGTCAAGCGGAACGCGCTGATGCGGCGCTTGCCGGCGGTCGAGACCTTGGGGAGCACGTCGGTGATCTGCTCGGACAAGACCGGCACGCTGACCAAAGACGAGATGACCGCCCGCAAAATTTTGGTGACTGGGCAGGCATTGAGTGTAACCGGGGCGGGCTATGATCCCCATGGGCAGTTCACTCAGGAAGGGCATACGGTGGAGTCTACCGCGCCGCTCAAACGCCTCTTGCAAGCGGCCGTGTTGGCCTCTGACGCGCATATCGTTCACAGCTTAGCCGATGGGCGCTGGGATGTTAAGGGCGACCCCACCGAAGGGGCTTTGGTGGTGGCGGCCGCTAAGGCGGGCTTGGACAAGGCCACGCTAGAAGCGCAGTTCCCACGGGTGAACGAAATCCCCTTTACCTCCGAGACCAAACGCATGACAACCTTGCACACCGGCCTCGAGGGCGGTCTGGCTTGTTCCAAAGGCGCGCCGGAGATCATCCTCGCCACCTGCGCGCGCCACCTGACGGCGGACGGGGAAGCCGAGTTGACGGACGCGGGGCGTGAGGCCATTTTGGAGACGGCGCGGCACATGGCCAGCGAGGCTTTGCGCGTGTTAGCCATCGCCTCCAAGCCTAGCACCACTTTGGAAACCGCCGAACACGACATGACCTTTCTGGGGCTGGTGGGCATGATTGACCCGCCCCGCCCGGAGGCCAAGCCAGCGATTCAGATTTGCGAATCGGCTGGCATTAAGCCGGTGATGATTACCGGCGACCATCCGCTCACTGCTCAAGCAGTGGCACGCGAATTGGGCTTGCTTAAGGCCGGGCGCGTCGTGACTGGCACCGAGCTGGAAGCGATGACCGCCGCTGAATTTGAGCGCGAGGTGGAGGGGATTGAGGTGTATGCCCGCGTTTCGCCCGCGCACAAGTTGCGCGTGGTGACCGCCTTGCAACAGAAGGGCCACATCGTGGCGATGACAGGTGACGGCGTCAACGACGCCCCGGCCCTCAAGAAGGCCGATATCGGGATTGCGATGGGCATTACCGGCACGGATGTGACCAAGGAAGCCGCCGCCATGACGCTCACCGACGATAACTTTGCTTCGATTGTGGCGGCCGTGGAAGAGGGGCGGGGCATCTTCGGCAACATCAAAAAATACTTGATGTATTTGCTTTCCTCCAACATTGGCGAAATCTGCCTCATGGCTGGGGCCTCGTTGGTGGGACTCCCATTGCCGTTAAGTGCGGTGCAAATCCTCTACGTCAACCTCGCTACGGATGGGTTGCCCGCCCTCGCGCTGGCGGTAGACCCGCCCGAAACGGATCTCATGCAACGCAAACCGCGCAATCCACGCACGGGCATTTTCACGCGCCCGGTCATCACGTTGATGGTTGTGGGCGGGTTGTGGTCGGCCTTGGTTAACTTAAGCTTGTTCGCTTGGGCGTTAAGTTCGGGGCGGAGTTTGGAGGAAACCATGACCATGACCTTTGTGTCGCTCGTCCTCATCCAATTCTTTAAGGCCTACAATTTCCGCTCGGACCGCCATTCGGTGCTTCAGCGCCCCTTTGCCAATCGGTGGTTGAACCTTTCAATCGTCTGGGAATTGGTGTTACTCGTCCTCATCGTCTATGTGCCTTTCCTACATGAGCCGTTCGACACCTTTAGCTTACCCCTCGTAGATTGGCTCATCGTCGGTGGGCTGGCGTTCACCGTTTCGCCTGTGCTCGAGTTGGCGAAGTGGATGGAGCGCCGGGGATGGTTGGGCAAGATGAGTTAGTGACGCATTGACACCCCTCCTGCCCTGATGGTATGATTTCGCCATCAACCCCATAGCCCCACACGGCACTCTTATCCAGAGAGGCGGAGGGACCGGCCCTATGATGCCTCGACAACCCGGTTTGCAATTTAAACACGGGTGCCAATTCCGGTGAGTCGGCAAGCGTTCGCGTTTGCCATTCTGGAAGATGAGAGGGACAACTCCACCCACTTGTTTTGCCCCTTCTCGCCAGAAGGGGCTTTTTTTTCTATAAGGAGAATTTCGATGAGTAGTACCTTTATGACCTCGCCCAAACTGATGTTCACGTCTGAATCAGTGACCGAGGGCCATCCCGACAAGCTGTGCGATCAGATCAGCGATGCGGTGTTGGATGCGTGCTTGGAGCAAGACCCGCTGAGCCGCGTGGCGTGTGAGACGGCCACCAAGACCGGTTTTGTCATACTCCTCGGCGAGATCACCACCAACGCCTTTGTGAACTTTGACGACCTTGCGCGCCGCGTGATCAAAGAGATCGGCTACGACAGCAGTGAGAAAGGCTTTGATGGCAATACCTGTGGGGTGCAAGCCGCCATCGCCAGCCAAAGCGCTGACATCGCGCTGGGCGTGGACAACGCTTTAGAATCCAAGAGCGGCGAGATGAGCGACGCCGATATCGAAAAAGTGGGCGCGGGCGATCAGGGCATGATGTTCGGTTTTGCTTGCAATGAAACCGAAGCGCTCATGCCGATGCCGATCTATTTGGCACACAACCTCAGCCGCCGCCTGACCCATGTGCGGAAGAACGGCGAACTGCCCTGGCTTCGCCCGGATGGCAAGACGCAAGTCACCATTGAATACGCCCAAGGCAAGCCCAAGCGGGTAGATACGGTGTTGATCAGCACCCAACACGCCCCGGAGATCGGCCAGAGTGAAATCCGCGAGGCGATCATGGACAACGTGATCCGCCCCATCATCCCCCGCGAGATGCGGGACGATGCGCTGAAGATTTTCGTCAACCCCACCGGGCGCTTTGTGGTGGGTGGCCCGATGGGTGATGCGGGCCTGACCGGGCGCAAGATCATCGTGGACACCTACGGTGGCATGAGCCGCCATGGGGGGGGCGCGTTTTCCGGCAAAGACCCGACGAAGGTAGATCGTTCCGCCGCCTACGCCGCGCGCTGGGTAGCGAAGAACGTGGTAGCCGCCGGATTAGCCGAACGCTGTGAAATCCAAGTCGCCTATGCCATCGGGGTGGCGCGCCCGTTGAGTGTAAACGTGGAGACCTTCGGCACCGGCCAAATCCCGGATGACAAGATCGCCGAACTCGTCAACCGCCATTTCGATCTGCGCCCCGGCGCGATCATCCGTGACCTCAACTTGCGCCGTCCGATCTATCGCAAGACCGCCGCCTACGGCCACTTTGGCCGCACCGATATTGATGTCCCGTGGGAAAACACCGACCGTGCAGAAGCGTTGAAAAAGGACGCACAATAACAGTCGTCAGTCATCGGTCATCAGTCGTCAGTAGCCCTTGCTGATGACTGATGACTGAACACTGGCTACTAACTACTGACGACTGGCTACTGAAACCCTCATCATCGGCTCCGGCCTCGCTGGCCTCACCGCCGCCGTGCATCTCGCCGAACGCGGCGTGCCCGTGCGGGTATTAGAAGCCGACGCGCTCTATCCGGGTGGGCGCTTGTGGGGGGGGAAACCTCACCTCCCAGCCCTCTCTCTGGCTGACAAACAACGTCAGCCAGAGAGAGGGAGTGAAATAGCAAGCGAAACCGTTACCCTCAACGGCCTCACCCACATTTTCTATCCTGAACACGGCATCCACGGCTTGTGGAACAACTACGTCAACTTGCGCGTGATGTTGGAACGTTTTCGCATCGCGCCAGAGATGATGTTGGCGCAAGAGCAAGAATGGATTCACGCCGAAGCCGAGCGGGTGTGGCGCGCCGAGGTCGGGAGCGCCATTCATGGCTCACTACTCCCCCCACCCCTGCATTATCTCAACCTCTTCGCGCGCCCCGGCTTCCTCGGCTTGCTAGGCGCGCGCGATTGGCTCGCGCTCCTAGCCGTGTGGCAGAGCCTGCTCCTTGCCACCGCGCTCGATCCCTTTGCCCGCAACATCGTTCTGCCTGACCAAACGCTGGAGGATTTCCTCGGCGGTTGGTCGCCGCGTTTACGCGCGTTGTTTGTCGGCCTCGCGCGGAGTGGCCTCGCCAGCCCTGCTGAAAAAATTTCACTCACCGGCTTCATCGCCTGTTTGCGTTTCTACACCCTCCTCCGGCGCGATGCATTGCGCTTCGCTTATTTCCTCACTGATTGTGGCACGGCGCTGATCGCGCCTTTGGTGGAGGCGTTAACTACCCGCGATAGTGAACTACTTTTAGGCGTCACCGCTGAACAACTCGATCACGTTGAGGGGCAATGGCGCGTGCGCGGTCATACGCGGCATGGCCCACGCACCTTTCGCGCCGATCAAGTGATCCTAGCGGTAGACGCGCCTGCCGCACAACGTCTGTTATGTGCCAGCCCATTCACTCGCCCGGTCGCCGAAAACTTGCGCTGGCCGGAAGGTGTGCATAACGGCGTAGCGCGGCTGTGGTTCTCTGCTCAACCGTCGCCCGGCCCGGAGGGCGGCATCTTCACTGGCGATTTTTGTATGGATAATTTTTTCTGGCTACACCGCCTGCAACCCGAATACGCACAGTGGGCCAAAGCTACTGGCGGGAGCGCGCTCGAGATGCACCTCTATCGCTCTTCTGAATTTTTCACGCGCCCGCCCGCGGTCATTCTCGCGCAAGTGATTTTGGATGTCTATCGTGCGTTTCCTGAGCTAAAAGGCCGAGTCATCCACACCTCTTTTCAACTCAACGCCGCGACGCAGACCAACCCGCGCATCGAACGCGCTGAGGCATGGCTGGGCACGCGCTCGCCTTGGCCGAATCTGTGGATATGTGGCGATTGGGTGCGGGGTGAGTGGCCGGCGCTCAACATCGAGCGGGCGTGTGTCAGTGGGCTGGCGGCGGCGAATGGTGTTTTAGAAACACTGGGGTTAGCACCCTTCCCAGTTGAGCCGTATCCCGAACCAGAGTGGTTGGCGGGGAAGTTGCAACAGTGGATGTGGGGCGGGAGGGAAACGCTCAGAAGATGGCGGAGGTGAGGTTATTGCACCTCCAAAAAAAATTTACCTCAAAAATGTTTAGGTATATAGTTAGGTAGGGATGTTCAGGAGAGGCATATCATGTTAGCTCAAATGCTTATTTCAAATTGGCGCAAGTGGTTAACGCTAGTATTGTTGGGCTTTATTGTTTTGAGCCTAAGTATTTCCTCAATTGCGTCGGGAAACTCTGTTATGAGGGAACCGTCTGCCCCCCAAACACTAAGCGATGGCTTAACCGCATATTGGAAGTTGGATGAAACCTGTGGCACACGCGCAGATGTATTGGGCGCAAATGAGGTGATGGATGTTTCAAGCATCCAGGGCGTGCCGGGGAAGGTGGGGGATGGGGCGCAATTTACGGACAGTCGCGAGCATTATTTGAACGCTAACGATAGTCCGAGCCTCAGCACTGGGGACATTGATTTTACAGTAGCGGCGTGGGTGAATTTCAATCCAGTGAATGGGCCACAAGTGAGTGGAGACCGTACTCTGATCAGCAAGTATGACAACACGGTGGGGAATTCGGAATATTTATTGCGGTATAGCGGTGCAGATCAAATGTTTCGCGTCGTAGTAGATGGGGGAACGACTGAGACGGGGCTCAATGCGAGCTCCTTCGGAGCGGCCACGGCTGGTCAATGGTACTTTGTCGTATTCTGGCATGACAGCGTCAATAATCAGCTTTATATTCAGGTGAACAACGGCGCAGTGGATGCTGTGGCACATTCAGCTGGCCTCAATGATTCCACCTCGCCCGTGCAACTCGGCGGGAATAGTACCAAAACAGATTTTTATTTGGACGGCCTCCTAGATGAAGTGGGTTTCTGGAAACGCACCCTCTCTGACCAAGAACGCACGGCGCTCTATAACAACGTAGATACAACCGATTTGTTTACTTCGGTTCTTTCATTACAAAATCAATTAACCGCATATTGGAAGTTGGATGAAGCCTGTGGCACACGGGCAGATGTATTGGGCGCAAATGAGGTGATGGATGTTTCAAGTATCCAGGGCGTGCCGGGGAAGGTGGTGGATGGGGCACAATTTACGGACAGTCGCAGGCATTATTTGAACGCCGACGATAGTCCGAGCCTCAGCACTGGGGACATTGATTTTACAATAGCGGCGTGGGTGAAGCTCAATTCAGTGAGTGGGCAACATCCGCTTATCAGCAAGTATGACAACACGATAGGGAATTCGGAATATTTATTGCGCTATGACGGTTCAATTGGCAAATTTCGTGCCATAGTAGATGGTGGAACGACTGAGACGGGGCTCAATGCGAGCTCCTTCGGGACCGCCGGTCAATGGTACTTTGTCGTGCAGTGGTACGACAGTGTCAACAATCAACTCTATATTCAGGTGAACAATGGCGCAGTGGATGCTGTGGCACATTCAGCTGGCCTCAACGATTCCACCTCGCCCGTGCAACTCGGCGGAAATAGCGCAACCGGTGATTATTTGAATGGTCTCCTAGACGAAGTGGGCTTCTGGAAACGCACCCTCTCTGACCAAGAACGCGCGGCGCTCTATAATTCTGGCCAAGGTTGCCCCCACCCCTTCAACAATTGTTCTGCCTCGCCAACCCCTACCCCTAAGTGTCCTCCCTCCACACCTTATTATTTAAACTTGACATGGACCTCGGGGGGAATGGTAGGTGTTCAATTACCAGAAATATCCGGCGTTTCTCGGCCTTCAGTGGCCTCGCCTAACCCACGCTGTTATGCGCCCGGCACTCATCTTAGGCTAGTAGCAACCGCGCACAAGAATTTAGGCTATGTTTTTAGCCATTGGAATAATGACATTGGCGATAAAATTTTTGTAAAAGATATTGTAATGACACAAGATATATCGGTTCACGCGAACTTTATTGTTCGCCCGCCCGATAAACCAATAGTGGTGCTGGTGCAGGGGTATGGTGGGGCTATTGGGAATGATGCGGTAGTAGATATGTGTCAAAGTCAACCGGAACACTTTCCTGGTGGCCAATCAAATCGCGAGCCTTTAGATTATTTTTTTGTTTACCCTCAGAATTTGGTTGAAGCCGGATACGATATTTATTCGGCTCATATTACTACAGGCGCAGAAGGCCTGCCTTGGTCTATGCCGGGGTCTCATGGGTATGGACAACCTGGAGCTGGTACCCCCCAACTTGAATACAACGCATGGTGTTTGTCACAACAGATAGACTATATTCGCGTTTTCAACCCTAACCGAAAAATTATCCTTGTTGCTCACAGCATGGGAGGTTTGGTTAGTCGAGCATACCTGGAAAACAGGTCTTTGTACCCAGATACAATGAATGACATAACAGATCTAATTACATTAGGCTCTCCTCATATTGGGACCCCTTTTGGAGATTTTGTGTGCTCATTAGCTGGCACGCGACAAATTGCTACATGTCAATTTTCTTATGTTGGGATTAATTTTTTTAATGCCGTTTATAAACCAAATTTTTCTAAGATAACCTACAACCTTATTGGTGGAACCGCTTTGCTCGGAGACGAAGCTTTAGGCACTCTGTATGGTCGCGAATTTTTATTTGGTGACTATAATGACGCAGTGGTTGGGGCTTTGAGTCAAGTAGGGCTAGCACATCCTGCCCTTCAGAGGCTATATCCCCACACCTCCATCAACAATATCTCTGGGCGCTATTTTGTTCATGCTGTTCATGTTCCTAGTCTTTCTATAACAGGAGCACCGAATTATTTTACAGCTAGCACTGACTCGAGTGATCGTACTCGCACAGAGGCTTATGTTTGTGTGTTATATCTGTTAGATCAATCTACCAAGATGCGTGTACCACCTGATGGGCATTGCCCCACTCAAACAAGTGATTCCCTAGTTAAACCTGCCCAAGTTTCGGCTACC
>Ga0315912_10006456_pt1 | contig 10483 bp, 9 predicted proteins | sample VfabasoilMG_FD_204469 | JGI IMG/M metagenome (GOLD analysis project Ga0315912, IMG submission 204469) | Garden soil microbial communities collected in Santa Monica, California, United States - V. faba soil | ecosystem: Environmental > Terrestrial > Soil > Garden | place: USA: California... | reverse complement strand
CTGTTCACGTGCAGGCCGGCGCCGTCGAGCGCCGAGTTCAACAGCATTGCGCTGAGCTCGCTTTCGTCCTTGACGTAGATCTCGCTCTTGCCGCGCTTCACCTTGTACAGCGGTGGCTGCGCGATGTAGATGTGACCATGGGTGATGAGGTCCGGCACGTGACGGTAGAAGAACGTCAGCAGCAGCGTGCGGATGTGCGAGCCGTCGACGTCCGCGTCGGTCATGAGGATCACGCGGTGGTAGCGCAATTTCTTGAGATCGAAGTCGTCCTTGCCGATGCCGCAGCCGAGAGCGGTGATCAGCGTGCCGACTTCGGCCGATGACAGCATCTTGTCGAAGCGCGCTTTCTCGACGTTCAGGATCTTGCCCTTGAGCGGCAGGATGGCCTGGGTGCGCCGGTCGCGGCCCTGCTTGGCGGAGCCGCCGGCCGAGTCACCCTCGACGATGAAGATCTCGCAGAGCGCCGGATCCTTCTCCTGGCAGTCGGCGAGCTTCCCGGGCAGTCCCGCGATGTCGAGCGCACCCTTGCGGCGGGTCATCTCGCGCGCCTTGCGCGCCGCTTCGCGCGCACGGGCCGCGTCGATGATCTTGCCGACGATGGCCTTGGCTTCCGCCGGATGTTCGAGGAGGAACTCCGAGAGCTTCTCTGCGACGGCGGCCTCGACGATGCTCTTCACTTCCGACGAGACCAGCTTGTCCTTGGTCTGCGATGAGAACTTGGGATCGGGCAGCTTTACCGACAGGATGGCGGTGAGACCCTCACGCGAGTCATCGCCGGTGGTCGGGATCTTCTCCTTCTTCGCCGCCATCTCTTTTTCGATGTAGTCGTTCAGCGTGCGCGTGAGCGCCGCGCGGAAGCCGGCGAGATGGGTGCCACCGTCTTTTTGCGGGATGTTGTTCGTGTAGCAGAACATCGATTCCGTATAGGAATCGTTCCATTGCATGGCTACTTCGACCCCTATTGTTCCTTCCTGGGAACGAAACCAGAAAACAGAGGGGTGAATGCCGGTGCGAGCGCGATTCAGATGCTTCACGAATTCCTGGAGTCCGCCCTGGTGCTGGAACACGTCGGACTTGCTCTCGCGCTCGTCGATGAGCTCGATGCGAACGCCTGAATTCAGGAACGACAACTCGCGCAGGCGCTTCGCCAGGATCTCGTAGTCGAAGGTGATGTTGGTGAAGATGGTTGGGCTGGCCTTGAAGCGGACGATCGTGCCCTTCTCGGTGGTATCGCCCGTGACCGCCAGCGGCGCTACGGCGTCGCCCAGGCGGAATTCCATCTGGTGTTTTTTCCCATCGCGATTGATGGTCAGCCAGAGGTTGTCGGATAGCGCATTGACGACGGACACGCCGACGCCGTGCAAACCGCCCGAAACCTTGTACGAACTGTCGTCGAACTTACCGCCCGCATGCAGCACGGTCATGATGACTTCGGCTGCCGAGCGTCCTTCGTCGGGGTGGATGTCCGTGGGAATGCCGCGGCCATTGTCCGAAACGGTGACCGATTCGTCCGCGTGGATGGTGACGATGATGCGGTCGCAGTAGCCGGCCAACGCCTCGTCGATGGCGTTATCCACAACCTCGAAAACCATGTGATGGAGGCCAGTGCCGTCATCGGTGTCACCGATGTACATCCCGGGCCTTTTTCGCACTGCGTCAAGGCCCTTTAAGACCTTGATTTTGCTTGAGTCGTAGACGTCGTCGTTGGCCATGCGGGACTCGAAAAATCGGGCCCGAATTATAGCCGGATTACGCGTCCTTGTTCCACGTGAAACGTGGCTTTAGGTGCTTGAAATAGCGCGGTTTCTGGCGTCAGGGACGTCGCGATCATCTGGCACTTGAGAGAGCTCAATTCGGTGAACAGTCGCTGCAGATTTCGCTCGTCCAGCTCCGCGGCGGGATCATCGAGAAGCAGTACTGCCCGCATCCCTTGCTCGTCCTGCAACAGCTGCAGCTGCGAGACGATCATCGCGACGGCCGTGAGTTTTTGCTGCCCACGGGAGAGAGTCTCGCGGGCCACCCGGTGCGATCGTCTGAGGGTGACATCGGCCCGGTGCGGCCCCGCAGTCGTGGTGCCTCGCTGCCGATCACGCTCCCGATGTGCGCGCAACGCGTCTTCGAAGCTGCTGTCTGCCGCCCACCCGCTCATGAAGCCAACGATCACGTCGAGGTCGCCAAAGCGCTGGAAGGTTTGCTCCAGGCGCGGTTTCAACCGGGTCAGGCTGCGTTGCCGAGCTTCGCTGATGGCCACGCCGTTGACCACGAGCTCGCGGTCCCAGGCATCGACCAGCGTGGCCCCGGACTTCAGTGCGGCGTTGCGTTGCTTGAGTGCCCGGTTGTAGCGGCTCCAATGGATCCCAAAACTTGGTTCCACGTGGAACACAAGCCAGTCCAGCCATCGCCGCCGGCGTTCGGGTCCCTGGTCCACGAGCTTGTGGATTTCCGGATCGATGGCCTGAACCGGTACAACCCCCGACAGCTCGAGCAACGACGCCACGTTCTCGCCGTTGATCCGCGCGCGTGTGCCGCCATCAGCGTTGATCTCGATTCCCGCCTGCTTGGGAGGCATATCGTCCGTGCGCCCGAATACGACCAGATTCGACTGGCCATGGCGTATGAGCCTCTCGCTGCTTCGAGTGCGAAAGGAGCGCCCCCGGCCCAACAGGAAAATAGCTTCGAGGATGGACGTCTTGCCGGCGCCGTTTTCGCCGGCAATCAGGTTCAACTCTGGCGAGAACTCCAGAGTGGCGGATTCAATGCACCGAAGATTCTCGACCCGGAGCTCGGCGAGGGACATCGCTGGATGTGCGGCTCGATGCCCAGCAGGACGAGTTACAGCCGCATGGGCATGACGACGTACTTGGAACTCGCCGCGCCCGCTGCGCGCACCAGGCAGCTGCTATTGCCATCGGTCAGGCCCAGGACCACTTTTTCGGAGTCCACGGCGGCCAAGGCGTCCAGCAAGTAGGTGACATTGAAGCCGATCTCGACCTCATCACCCTTGTATGCAACCTCAACCTGATCCTCGGCCTCTTCCTGCTCTGGGTTATGTGCCTGGATCGTGACGAGATCTGGCTTCAAATTGATGCGAACTCCGCGGTACTTCTCGTTCGAGAGAATGGCGGTCCGCTGCAACGCCTGGCGCAAGCCCTCGCGGTCGGCTTCCACCTGCTTGGTCGGATTGGCCGGGATGACCCGCCCATACTCCGGGAAACGGCCGTCAATGAGCTTCGAAGTAAACCGAATATCGCCGATCTGGGCGCGAACGTGGGTGGTGCCGATCGCGAGGTCTACGTTGCCATCTCCCCCGAGGATGCGCTGCAGCTCCAGGACGCCCTTGCGCGGCAGGATGACCTGCTGATTGCTCTTGGCCTTGGCTTCGAGTTCCGCCTCGCTCAGCGCCAGCCGATGGCCATCAGTGGCCACGGCACGCAGCGTTTTTCCATCGGTCTCGAGCAGAAGTCCATTCAAATAGTAGCGAACGTCTTGCTGTGCCATCGAAAAGTGCGTCTTGTCGATCAAACGTCGGAAATCACCCTGGGCCAGGGTCAACGTCTGTTGTGCGTTGATCTCCTCGACAACGGGAAATTCAGTGGCCGGCAACGAAGACAGCGTGAAACGCGATTTTCCCGCCTTGATAGTCACACGTTCGCCGTCGGTCGCAACCGTTACCTGCGTTTTTTCCGGCAAAGCGCGAAAGATATCGAGCAACTTGCGCCCCGGCACGGTCACGTCACCCGGCTGCTGAACCGTTGCGTCGCCGGCTGCGACCAGTTCCACCTCGAGATCCGTTCCGGTCACGCTGATTCGATTGTTTCGTGCAGCGAGCAAGACGTTCGACAGCACCGGCATCGTCTGCCGGCGTTCCACCACACCAATGACGCTTTGCAGGGGAGCCAGGATTTGCTCGCGGGTCGCGGAGAGCTTCATGCGATTGCCTTCTGTTCTTAAAGATTTAAAGCCAGCAGTTGCAGTTATAGAGCCTGTGGATCGTGGGGGTTACTCGAAAAACATTTTCGTGTCAGCCCCTTGGGTCGCCTTCATCACTGAACCAAGTTACCCACAGGCTGGTGGGGGCCTGTGCGCGAACTGTGGACTATTTTGTCCCCAAAAATATCCACAAGCATTCCACAGTCATCCGGTCAGGGTTCTCAACAGGTTTTGATAATCCTCGCCGACGCGTTGCTCCGCGACGCGCAAATCCTTGATGCGACCACAAGCGTGCAACACGGTCGTGTGATCGCGTCCGCCAAAAGCGTCGCCGATTTCCGGAAGACTGTGCGTCGTCAATTCTTTCGCGAGCGCCATTGCAACCTGGCGCGGGCGCGCGATGGAACGACTGCGGCGTTTTGAAAGCAGATCTGCCACGCGGACTTTGTAGTAGTCGGCCACCGTCTTCTGGATGTTTTCGATAGTGATCAATTTCGCCTGCAATGTCAGCAGGTCTTTCAACGCATCCTTGGTGAATTCCAGCGTGATCGGCCGGCCGGTGAAGCGCGAGTTCGCGATCACGCGCTTCAGCGCACCCTCGAGCTCGCGGACATTCGAGCGAATGCGCTTCGCGATGAAAAACGCCACTTCCTCCGGCAACTGCACGTTCGCGGCCTGCGCCTTGCCGATGAGAATGGCCACGCAGGTCTCGAGCTCGGGCGGTTCGATGGCCACCGTGAGTCCCCATCCGAAGCGGGATTTCAAGCGTTCTTCGAGCCCGGAGACTTCTTTCGGATAACGATCGCAGGTGACGATCACCTGCTGCTGGCCTTCGAGCAGCGCGTTGAAGGTGTGGAAAAACTCTTCCTGCGAACGGTCCTTGTTGGCGAAGAACTGGATGTCGTCGATCAACAGCGCATCGAGCGAGCGATACGCCGTCTTGAACTCGTTCATCTTGTTGTGCTGGAGCGCGATGACCATGTCACTCACGAATCGTTCGGAGTGGATGTACGCGATGCGTGCGTCGGGATCGCGCGCCTTGATCGCGTGACCTACCGCCTGCATCAGGTGTGTCTTGCCCAGGCCGACGCCGCCATAGATGAACAGCGGGTTGTATGCCCGCCCGGGATTCTCGGCGACCTGGATCGCGGCGGCCTTGGCGAGCTGGTTGCTCTTGCCCTCGACGAAGCCGTTGAACGTGAAATCGGGATTGAGGCGAACTCCAACGACGATGCCTTCGCTGCGTTTGGGTCGAGGAGCGCCGTTCGACTCCGGTTCGCGGATCTGCACGACCTCCGCGCCGCGGGAGCCGACTTCCACTGTCACGATGGGCGCGTCACCCTCCACGAAGCGGCGGACGATTTCCCCGAGACGCGACAATAAGTGGGTATTGACCCAGTCCACCGCGAAACGATTCGGCGCCAGCAGCTTGAGCGAACCATTGCTTTCCACCGCCTGCAGCGGGCGCACCCAGGTGTTGAAATGCTCACCCGGCAGTTCGTCCTCCAGGGCGCGCACGCAACGCGACCAGAGAGAGCTGCCCACCTGAGTGGATTCGCGCGTAGCAGCGGTCACGGTGCGATAGTCCGTTCGGGGTGGTGGGCCGGGAAAAAGGGGGAGCGAGTCTAGCCGGTCTGCGAATTTTTCTGCAGGGGATTGTTGACACCCGGACTGCCCGCTGCGTACCCTTCCCGCCCTTTTTTCCGAGAGATCAGCGGCTTTGGAGCCGATCATATGAAACGCACTTACCAACCGAGCAAGATCAAGCGCAAGCGTGCCACGGGGTTTCGTGCGCGCATGAAGTCCGCCGGCGGTCAGAAAGTTCTCTCGCGCCGTCGCGCCAAGGGACGCAAGAAGATCGTTCCGTAGGCGTGAAGCAGCGGGCCGCGATGCCGCCCACTCCTGTACGACTTCGTTTCGGCCCCGAGCTGCGCCTGCGCAGCAAGCCGCAATTCGACGCGATCTATGCCGCCGGCCGTCGCATCGACGACCGGTTCTTCGCACTCCGTGTCAAAGCCAATGAACTGGGCCAGCCGCGCCTGGGGCTGGCGGTCGCCGTGAAAACCGCGGGGAACGCCGTGGCTCGAAATCGCCTGCGGCGGCTGGTACGCGAGTCCTTCCGATTGGCGCAGCATCAGCTGCCGGCGGTCGACCTGGTGGTGGCGGTAAAAACTGCCGCGGTCACAGCACCAGCGCCGACTCTGCGTGCTAGCCTCGCAACCCTTTGGCAACGTGTCGCGAGTTCATGCGCGTCGTCCTGAAATATCTCATCCGCGGTTACCAGCTGACGATCAGTCCGATGCTCGGACCGCGCTGCCGGTTCTATCCGACGTGCTCGCACTATGGGCTCGAAGCCATCGAGACACACGGCGCAATTCGCGGCAGCTGGCTCACGATGAAGCGCATTGCGCGCTGCCACCCGTTCCATGAAGGCGGATTCGATCCGGTCCCCAAGCATTCGCATGACTAACAACATTCGCTTATTCCTGTGGCTCTCCCTGGGACTGGCCCTGTGGCTGAACTACTCCGCCTGGCAGATCGATTACGGTCCGAAGCCCGCCGCGCCCGTCGCCGCCGATTCGCAGTCGACTGGTGACAAAGCAGGATCAGCCGTCCCGAAAATGAGCGATGCTGTTCCGCAGGCGGCTCAATCAAGCCCCGCTCCTGCGGCCACGGCGGCGACTGTTCCGGCCCCGGCAGCCAGCCTTCCCGCACCGGAATCCGAGACGCCCGGCGACCAGACGATCCGCGTCACGACCGACGTCCTGGTGCTCGACATTTCGCTGAAGGGCGGCACGTTGGTGCGGGCAGAGCTGCCCGGTTATCCGATCACCAAGGGCGAAGCCGCGCCGGTCGTATTGCTGAACCGGGACTCGGCCGCGACTAACTACGTTCTGCAGACCGGACTCACGGGACCTGCCGGCGGACAACGTCCTCACCACCAGGCGGAATTCACGAGTGCCGCAAAAGCCTACGAGCTTTCTCCCGGCCAGGATGAGCTGCGCGTTCCGTTGACCTGGACAGACGGGAACGGCGTAACGGTCACGAAGACCTTCGTGTTCCACCGCAGCGAGTTCGTGATCGGCCTCGAGTACCAGGTTGCCAACGCGTCGGCCGCGGACTGGCAGGCGGCCGCCTACTCGCAGATCTCGCGCGTGGATCCGCCGGTCGAACGCTCGATGTTCAAGGTGGAGTCTTTCGCGACCCGCGGGCCGGCCATCTGGGGCAGCGAGAAAGCCGGCGAAAAGAACATCTACAAGAAGTGGAAGGTCGAAGACGCCGCCAGTCATCCGTTCACTTCGGCGGTTCACGACGGCTGGATCGCAGGCATTCAGCATCACTTCGTGACCGCGGTGGTCCCCGACCGGACGCAGACCTACAGCTACACGCTGAAGGCCAGCGGCCAGGAATATCTGCTCGCCGCCGCGGGGCCGCTGCAGGATTTCAAACCCGGTACCACCACGACCATCAAGGAAGCATTGTTCGTCGGGCCGAAGCTGCAGAAGCAGCTGGTGACGGCGCATCCCGAGCTCGACCGGGTCGCCGACTACACCTGGCTGACGCTCATTGCGAAGCCGCTGTTCTGGCTGCTCACCCAGGCGCACTCCCTGGTCAAGAACTGGGGCCTCGCGATCATATTCGTCACGCTCCTTCTGAAGCTCGCGTTCTATCCGCTGGCGCAGTACTCCGGAAAATCCATGGCGCGCATGCGCACGCTCACGCCGCGCATCAAGCAGATGCAGGAGACCTACAAGGACGACCGCGAAAAGCTCGGCCGCTCGATGATGGAGCTGTACCGGACCGAGAAAGTGAATCCGCTCTCGGGCTGCCTGCCCATGCTGATCCAGATGCCGGTGTTCCTGGCGTTCTACTGGGTGCTGCTCGAAAGCGTGGAGATGCGCCAGGCGCCGTTCTTCGGCTGGATCAACGACCTGTCGGCGCGCGATCCGTTCTTCATCCTGCCGCTGCTCAACGGTCTCGCGATGTGGGGCCAGTACAAGCTCAATCCGCCGCCGCCAGACCCGATGCAGGCCAAGATATTCCAGTTCATGCCGGTCGTGTTCTCGGTGATGTTCGCGCTGTTCCCCGCGGGCCTGGTGCTCTACTGGGTGACGAACACCGGGCTGTCGATCCTGCAGCAGTGGAACATCAACCGGCACGTTGCCGCGGATGCCGCGAAACGCAAGAGCTGACGCGCTGCACCGGATGCCGCTCCCTGTCACTACGGTGACGTGCGTAGGTCTGACATCTCGGCAACCGGCGTAGACTCGCCGGCGCGGCGCCTTGCCGCGCGCATGAGCCATCCGGACACTATCGTCGCAGCCGCAACACCGCCCGGACGAGGCGGCGTCGGTGTCGTGCGCGTCTCGGGTCCGAAGACGCCGGAGATCGCGGCCACGCTGGTGGGCGAATTGCCGCCGGCGCGCCATGCCACGCTTTCCCGGTTCCTGGACGCAGCCGGCAGTCCCATCGACATCGGCATCGCGCTGTTTTTTCCGGCGCCGCAGTCCTACACCGGCGAACACGTGCTGGAGCTGCAGGGACACGGCGGCCCGGTGATCCTGGAAACCCTGGTCTCGCGTTGCATGGAGCTTGGGGCTCGGCGCGCGCGTCCCGGAGAATTCACCGAACGCGCCTATCACAACGACAAGATCGATCTCGCGCAGGCGGAAGCCGTGGCGGACCTGATCGACGCCGGGTCGCGCGAGGCAGCGCGCGCCGCGATGCGCTCTTTGCAGGGCGAGTTCTCCAACATGGTCCAGGGACTCACCGATGCCCTCATCGACCTGCGCACCTATGTCGAGGCCGCCATCGATTTTCCCGAGGAGGAGGTCGACTTCCTCGCGGACCGCGAGCTCACCGAGCGGCTAGCTAGCGTGCGGGGCCACTTCGACGCCGTGTCGGCCGCGGCCGGGCAGGGTCGCCTGCTGCGCGACGGCCTCACCGTGGTGCTCGCCGGCCGGCCCAATTCCGGGAAGTCGAGTCTGCTGAATCGCCTGGCGGGCTACGAAGCCGCCATCGTTACCGACGTCCCCGGCACCACGCGCGACGTGCTGCGCGAACGTATCGACATCGACGGCCTGCCGCTGCACGTGCTCGACACGGCGGGCCTGCGCGACTCGAACGACGTGGTCGAACGCGAAGGCGTGCGTCGCGCCGCGGCGGAAATGTCGCGCGCCGATCTCGTCCTGTTCGTGGTCGACACCTCCAACGATCCCCTAGGACGCGCCTTCACCGAAGAGCGCGCCCGGCTGCCGGCGGACGTGCCGGTGACCCTGGTATTCAACAAGATAGATCTCGGCGCCGGACTGCCGGTGGACGACACCGCCTCCGGGCCGCCACGCATCCACGTGTCGGCGCTCAATGGCTTCGGGGTAGACCTGCTGCGCGCGCACCTGAAGTCCTGTGTCAGCTTTCAGAGCCCGGGTAACGGAAGTATTTCTGCACGGCGTCGTCACATTGAGGCACTGGCGCGCGCCCGGAATTGCGTCGAAACTGCGGCGCGTGAGCTGTCGCAGCGGCGCGCCGGCGAGTTGATCGCCGAGGAGCTGCGCCAGGCGCAGCAGGCCCTGGAAGAGATCACGGGAATTTTCACCGCGGACGACTTGTTAGGTCGCATCTTCGGTTCGTTCTGCATAGGCAAGTGAAAGATGTGGATCGGTAACCACTGCATTCCGCCGAAGGACGTGCAGCAGGCGCTCGAAGGCCTGTTCGGCGAGAGCGTGGGCCACGTCAAGGTGATCCAGTATTCGATCTACGTGCGCTTCCACTGGCGCGCCATCGCCACCACGCGCCCGAATCGCATCTACCTGCGGGGCAGCGGCAAGGAATTTTTCGCCGATGGTCCGTTGCTGCTGCACGAGTACTTTCACGTGCTGCGCCAGTGGGCCACCGGCGACCTGACCATCCCGCGCTACCTGCTGGAATGTTTCCGGCGCGGCTACTGGGACAATCGCTACGAAATCGAAGCGCGGGAATTCACCGCCACGGAGATCTTCCGCTACCGCGCGCTGCTGGCGCAGAACCGCAGCGCATCGCTGCCGCCCGGTGTCCGCGCGATCCGCGCTGCCAAGTCAGCCTAGAAGCCCTTCGCGTTTGTAGAGCCTTCCCGCGATCCACATCAGCAGCACGCCATAGATCAGCGTGCTCACCACGGAAATCGTCACGAACAGCGGCTCGATGGGCTCGGCACGCACCACCGTGGTCATGAGCAGGTGCTGCGACAGGAACGGCACGAACATCAGCCCGGTCTTGGCCTGCAGCCCGAGCATGCCGGCGAACATCAGCGGCATGGTGGGGACGGTGATCACCAGGCCGAGATAGGTCTGCGCCTCGCGATAACTCTTGGCAAAGCCGGACACGATGCTGAGGTAGGCAGCGCCGAAGATCAGCAGCGGCGCGCAACAGGCGACCAGCTGCGAGGCGGCACGCGGGCCGAGATTCGCGGACAGGCCGAGTTTCTCGAGCCCGACGAAACTCATGGCGATCGAGAACATCGTGACCGTCAGGCACAGCGAGATCGCCATGTACGCGGCGGCGGCGAAAATCTTGC
>Ga0315912_10006455_pt1 | contig 10486 bp, 7 predicted proteins | sample VfabasoilMG_FD_204469 | JGI IMG/M metagenome (GOLD analysis project Ga0315912, IMG submission 204469) | Garden soil microbial communities collected in Santa Monica, California, United States - V. faba soil | ecosystem: Environmental > Terrestrial > Soil > Garden | place: USA: California... | reverse complement strand
GTTGAAGGAACAGTTGCTCGTGGTGTTGATGTGTATGCGTTGGGTCAGGGTGATATCGACTCTGCAGAAACGCACAACGTCGATCCGCTTACGAACGACACGCCATTTCTTTTGTCACGTGGGCAGAACAGATTCAATGTGTTCTGTGCAGCGTGCCACAACTTCGACGCGAAGAGTAATTCAAAGTTGGTTCAGCGTGGATCATGGGCAGGAATTCCTGATCTGACGCGTGAACAAACTGTCGCTTTGACGAATGCACGGATCTACCACATTATCAGCGCCGGACAGAACCTCATGCCGAGCTATGCAGACAAGATCAGTTCGATCGACAGATGGGCAATCGTCCATTACCTGCGTACGCTTCAAGCGCAGGGCGGTCAATAAAACAAAGGAAAAATGTCCATGACACAGGTCAACATAGGTTCCACGCCCTTCATCGAACGCCTCCGTAAATACGGCATTGGGTTGATGGTTATTGGTGTGTTGGGTCTTGCAGCAGTTTACTTCACGGGTGGTGAGCACGGTCAACAACGATTTATTGCCGACTACCTCGTTGGATTCTGGTACTTCGCCGGGATCAGCGTAACGATGCTTTTCTGGGTAGCGCTTCAGTACCTCACACGTGCTGGTTGGAGTTCATCCATACGTCGTATCGCAGAAAATTTCTCAGGCATGGTTCCCTACATCGCCATCTTTCTTGCTCCGATCATCATCAATATGATGGGTCACCACTCTATTTATGAGTGGACGCATGAAAGTGCAAAGACTGATCCTCTGCTCATGAAGAAAGAGCCGTATCTCAACATGCCGTTCTTTATCGGACGCATGGTGTTGTACTGTGCTTTGTGGTTTGGAATGTTGTGGTATCTCGTTGGTAATTCCGTCAAGCAAGATTCGAGTGGTACAGACATTAAGCCAACACGCAAGAACTGGAAGCGCGCAGCTCCATTTGTTCTCGTCTATGCTCTGACGATCACGTTTGCAGGTTTCGACTTGTTGATGTCACTCGAACCACATTGGTTTTCAACCATTTGGGGTGTTTACACATTCGCAGGTCACTTCGTTGCATCGATGGCTGTATTGACGTTGATGCTCGTACACATGCGCAAGGCCGGCTTGCTCAAGGGATACATTCGCGACGAACATTTTCATGACCTTGGCAAAATGATGTTTGCCTTCACTGTGTTCTGGGCATACATCGGATTCTCGCAGTACTACATCATTTGGTATGCGAACCTTCCGGAAGAAACGGTGTATTACACCACTCGTATGCAAACCGATTGGGGAATCTTCGGTTATCTGCTGATGATTTTCCGCTTTGTACTGCCGTTCATGTTGTTGTTGCGTCAGGACGTCAAGCGCAAGATGACGATGCTCACAGTTGCAGCATGCGTTATCCTTGTCGCTCACTTCATTGACATTGTGTGGATCGTAATGCCAGCAGTTGGCAAGGTGATGCATTCAGATCACATGCTCTTTAACTGGCAAGAATTCACAGGCATGTTCTTCTTCGCAGGTGTCTTCCTCTTCCTCGCCGCACAAGTGACTGCAAAGCGAAACGCAGTTGCGATCAATGATCCGTTGATTGGGGAGTCGCGAGAGTACCACGCATAGTTCGAGCAGCGAGCAGCGAGGAGCGAGTACGAATTCAGAGTAGCGAAAATTGAAAGAGCCGTCCAATGGACGGCTCTTCTGTTTTTGAATGCTATCAAGTTCGCTCTTCGCTGCTCGCTCCTCGAACTTCGCTCCTCGCTCCTTAGTTTGAATTCATGTACTGAGTTTCGAGTACACCATACTCATCAGCCAAGCGCAGAGTCCCATGATCACGCCTCCCATAACGGCTTCCATTGCTACGTGGCCGACAGACATGTTCGGATCGTTAAAGAACATCATCCACCAGAAGTCCATGCAGATGGTAAGAAGAGAAGAAACTGCAAAGCCCCATACAAATGAAGAGAGTCCCTTCATTGGACGTTGCAGCACTACCATGCCGATGATGAGCATTCTGCATAACTCGTAAACGATAAACCACGCTTCACTAGGTCGCTGGCCTTCGGGGTACATCACACTTGCGTAGAATTTCTCCATCTCTTTCATGCTGTCGGCCATAAACACGCCGTACATGAGAAAATCGATACCAAACGCAAGTAGAGTCCCGGCAACCACTGCTATCAAGAATCCTTTGATGTTCATACAGTCTCCGTGTTAGGTGTTCAACTTGCTGTACAGCAATCCAAGAACCGATCCACCAACTGCTGCTGAGACTAGTTCGAATCCGAGACTCATTGCACTCATACCCATCGACATGTCATTGAAGAACATATGCATGCTGAACTCTGCCATGAAGTTCACTACAAAAGCAACTATGACAGCAGTTCTCATTCCCGTAGCTGCGGATACTCCACCAGGACCTCGAGAAACGAAGTACGATACAGCCCAATAGAAGACCATCAATGGAATCATCCACCAAAATGGACTAGGCATTGCATCTTCTGGACGTAGCACTGCACTGAATTTCGCCCATGCTTCGTGCTCCATGTCGGCGATGATGACCATGTGCCAAAGACCTGCAAGACCCCAGGACACAACGGATGCGCCAACAACTGAAATAGACGTAGCCTTCAAGGACATACTCAGACCTCGTGAGTTGATGAAAAAGAAAAAAGCCGGTGACCAACCGGCATTGTCAGAGACAACATAGAGAAGAATCGAACTCGTTGGTCAATTTTGAGCACCCTTAATGTTTTCGAAGATGCTCGTATCTTTGTAGCCCTACCGGAAAGGTCAAAACGGCGTTTACAAGCCCCTTTCCATCCATCGAAAACATCATAGAGAATGAATCAGCATACGTTTGATGTCGTGGTTGTCGGCTCAGGTCCCGGCGGCTATGTCGCAGCCATCCGTGCGGCCCAACTCGGTTTAAAGACAGCTTGTGTAGAGCGAGATCGGCTAGGGGGCGTGTGCCTGAATTGGGGTTGTATCCCATCGAAGTCGCTGCTGAAGAATGCCGAATACATGAACTTCTTTAAGCATGCAGGCGATTTCGGATTTGACGTAGAGGGCATGACGGTGAACTTCCCGAAAGTGATCGAGCGTTCGCGTGGCGTTGCTGACAGAATGAGCAATGGCGTTGCGTTTCTGTTTAAGAAGTACAAGGTCACGACGGTAAAAGGATGGGGGACACTGACGTCGGGTACAACGATCTCCGTTAGCGATGAAGGCGGCAAGGTCACCGATACGATCACTGCAAAGCACATCATCATTGCAACGGGAGCGCGTCCACGACAGATCCCAGGCATTGATGTCGATAGAGAATATGTGCTGACGTCGACGGAAGCGATGCTGCAACAGAAAACACCAAAGTCACTTGTTGTGATGGGTGCAGGTGCGATCGGTATTGAGTTCGCATACTTCTACAATGCATTTGGAACGAAGGTGACGATCATCGAAATGATGGATCGCATTCTTCCTGTAGAAGACGAAGACATTTCAAAGGAACTCAAACGTTCGTTTGAAAAGGATGGCATTAGCATCATGACGCAAACAAAAGTCCTCTCTGCAAAGAAGAAGGGCAAAGGCGTCGAGATCATCATCCAAAAGAAAGACAACACGCAGGAAACGATCACTGCAGATCTCGCACTCAATGCTATCGGTGTTCAAGGCAACACAGAGAACATTGGTTTGGAAAAAGCAGGAGTTGCAATGGAGAAAGGTTGGATCAAGGTCGACAAGTTCATGCGAACAAACGTGCCTTCGATCTACGCCATCGGTGATGTTGCAGGTGCTCCGTGGCTTGCCCACAAGGCAACAGCAGAGGGCGTTCTAGCGGCTGAACACATTGCCGGACATGCAACTGAAGGTGTTGATTATGGCAACATTCCTGGTTGCACATATTGTCAGCCACAGGTTGCAAGTGTTGGTTTAACGGAAGCACAAGCGAAAGCAAAAGGTCTCGAAGTACGCGTTGGCAAATTCCCATTCACTGCCAACGGTAAAGCACACGGTATTGGTAAAGCACAAGGCTTTGTAAAGCTGGTGTTTGAAAAGCAGCACGGTGAATTGCTTGGTGCACACATGATCGGTCCGGATGTAACGGAAATGATCGGTGAGCTTGGGGTTGCTCGTGCACTCGAAGCAACTGGACCGATGTTGTTCAAGACCGTGCATGCACACCCAACGCTAAGTGAAGCGATCATGGAATCTGCTGCACTGGCGTATGATGAGTGCGTGAACTTCTAAGCGATGAACATCGTTGACTGGGGTCTGATCGATTACGAAGAGGCCTGGCAACGTCAGCGTGAGATAGCTGCATCGATCGAATCGGCAGATGAACCCGATACACTTGTTCTGTGTGAACACCCATCTGTGATCACATTGGGACGCACCACACAAACTGGTGCAGTTCTCACCACGACTGAATTACTGCGTTCGCGTGGTGTTATGGTCGTTGAAAACGACAGGGGAGGCGAGGCAACCGTCCACAACCCTGGGCAACTTGTCGGCTATCCCATCTTCAACCTTCAACGCACACGTCCAGATCTGCATTGGTTCCTACGGTCCATTGAACAAGTCATAATTGAAAGCCTGGCAGACTTTGAGCTCGAATCTCATCGAGTCGAAGGTCTAACGGGGGTCTGGGTAGGGGGCGACAAAAAGGTATGTGCCATTGGAATTCACTGCCGGAAATGGATCACAACCCATGGTTTTGCTCTAAATGTGACCAATGATCTGACGTTGTTTGACGACATTATTCCATGCGGAATAAAAGACAAAAAGGTGACGAGTTTGGCCCGAGAGGTAACATTTTCGGTGGCAATGTCCGATGTGAAAGAAGTTGTGGGTGATAGATTTCAACACTGGTACTTTCAGAGTGGAGAGTGGCGAGGGTAGAGTGAAGAGGGGAAGAAAGGAAAGCCAGTGCGTTGACAATCAACGAGTTACGAAGAGAATGTAAAGAAATGAACGAAGGGAGAAGTTATCCACACAGAATTGATTTCAGATAGCTGGGCCTTAATTCTGGGGTGTGGATAAACTAGTTGGTCTCCCTAGTCGTTGATTTATAAGGTTGTTAACGTTATTGAGAATATTCTACGTTGACAGGTTGGTCCGCCAATGGTATGTTTGTAGTAGGTTCTTTGGTTTGCGGGAATAGCTCAGTTGGTAGAGCACAACCTTGCCAAGGTTGGGGTCGCGAGTTCGAGTCTCGTTTCCCGCTCGACGACGCGAGTCGTCACTTCCTCTTTATGCTGCATGCCTTGCCGTCTCATTCCCCCCTGATGGCGAGGCATTTTTTTACCCGTAACTTTCGAAGCGCAGAAGGTACAATACACCAGATAGTTAACGTCTCTACTACGCGTCGTTAGCAACCTGCCAGATTCTCACACAAAGCGTTATCGAATGCACCTACAATCAAGGTACCTTCTCAGCATTGGTGTAGCAGCTCTCATCTGTTTGTGTTGCGCTATTAGTGCAGATGCAGCAGTTCCTCGTGGATTACAGATCGATCGCTCAACAGATCGAACAGTGGGTTTCTCCTACAGAACCCACATTTCTTCATGGGATACGCTCCATTACAATGGACGCGAAGTTGTTCGACCGCTCATCGATGGAGCGCGCATCCGACAGAACTCAGATGCAAGCATCATCCAATGGGTAGTGTCGTTCGATGTTGCTGTTCCTCACGAGCGCGGGTTTGTCCTTGAGAACGATCGTGTTTCAACAAAACAACAGACACTCCATTTAAGTCCAGCGCTGACGCCGGACGATGTGTTGGTTCCTACGCCATCACCTCTGGAGCAGAAACTTTCAGTTACGTACAGTGGCGTTGCGCGCGACAGACACGTCGCAACAGTTCATTTAGTTGTTGCAGAAACACGCAATGGAATAACGACACTTTGCGATAGAGCAACTGGTAGGATAACTCTTGCGCCTGGTAATGGTAAGCGTAGTGAACTAGCGTCACGCATCAGTGCAGATGTAGTAAATCCTCAAGCCCCGTTCAGTGTTGCAGCTACCACCCGAAAAATGGGTGAGCAGGTGCAGGGTCCTGTCGCGCTTGGTGATGTGTACATGATCCCCATTGAATCCGAAGGTGTGTATCGCATCTCGGGTCAACAACTGCGCGATGCAGGAATCTCCATCGATGCCAATGCTGCAGCAACACTGCATATCTATGGACGCGGTGGCACGGAGTTGTCAGAGATCGTCGATCCTCCACAGAATGCAGAACTCGTAGAGCAACCAGTCGTTGTTCGCACTGATGATGGCGGCAACATCAGTGAGGTTGTGTTTTACGCAGCACCCGACGATGGATTTGCATGGGGTAAAACCGAGCCAGTGCACTACATTCATCACTATGACACCAAAGCTGGGTATTTGCTGACAGTAGGGGGCGCATCGGGACTTCGCAGCACACAACGTAATGCAGACGAGAATACACCAGACCACCGACCTCTGTTGGTGAAGGGTTATGTCTACAGCGAAGAAGAATTGGTCAATCCATATTCATCCGGCTCTGGACGCAAATGGTTAGGACGCACGATAGAGAATGGTGGATCGCTTTCTTATACCACAACACTTCCTGGTTTTGTCCGCAATGGCGACGTCCAGTACAGAATGGTTGTTGCGCACAAAGGCAATGCATCTGGTACCGTCACGATCTCAGAGAACAACAACATCATTGCTCAGCGTGTTATCAAGCCCCTTCCCAAATACATGGACACCTATTCGGCGACTGCATCGGGAGAGATCTCGTCGTCGAACATCGCATCGGATGGTAGAAGTGTTCTCAGATTTCAATATTCAAGCACAGACCAAGTATCAACGGGATTGCTCGATTGGTTTGAGATCCATTATCCTCGTGGACTCGTTGCGGACAATAATGAGTTTACATTCTTTACAGAACCAACGTTGAAGGGTGTTGCTGAGTACAGTATCAATGGATTCTCGAATTCAAACATCTATGGCTTCGACGTTACAGATCGCGCACATCCTGTTCAGATCGAGAATGCAGCACCATCAGGAAGTTTGTTTGTTGTCCGCGAGCGACTTGATTCCGGCGTAGCTCGCAGATACTACATCACATCAACAGTCAAAAGCGTTTCGCTAACAAAGATCTCGTTTGCCAATCTCAGAGCAAATCCGGCGAATACCGATGTGATCATCGTCACGCACCCATCACTGAAAGAGTCGGCAGAAAAATTCGCTGAGTACCGCAGGTCGAGTTCATCGTTGAGCGTCACTGTGGTGACAACAGACCTGATCTTTAATGAGTTCTCGTACGGCATTCAAGATCCGACAGCAATTCGCGATTACCTGCAGTACGCATTCAACAATTGGTCAACCAAGCCTTCGTATGTATTGCTTTGGGGAGATGGTCACTACGATTACAAACACATCTCTACATCTGCGCCAAATTTCTTGATACCGTATGAGAGCCTCGATCCTGATGATGCTGATTGGGGGTTGAACACATATACGACAGATGATTTCTTTGTTCGCGTGGCTGGCAATGATTCAAAGCCTGACATTTCAATCGGTCGCTTAACCATTGAGTCTAACGATTTGGGTGAGCGAATGATCGATCGCATCAAGCTGTACGAAACAGCATCCAACGAAGACGATTGGCGCACCCGTGTTGGACTGATCGCTGATGATGGGCCAACAACTCCAGGTGATACGGACCAAGCAATTCACTTAAACCAGAGCGAAGCGTTGGTGCGGTTTAGTATTCCGCCGGCATACCAGACAAAGAAGATCTACATGGTGGAGTATCCGACGGAGAACATTGCCCGTGGACGTCGCAAGCCATCAGTCACCGGAGAGTATGTCTCATCGCTGAACACCACTGGTTTGTTATTGCTGAATTGGATCGGGCACGGCAACCCACGCGTATGGGCGCACGAGTTTGTCTTTGAGCGCGAAACCACGCCCCCTCAAATGACAAATGAAACAAAACTGTTCTTCTTAACAGCAGCTACATGCGACTTTGCTCGTTTCGATCTTACTGAAACGCAGTCTGGTGCAGAAGAGTTAGTGCATCGGAAGAATGGTGGCGCAATCGGCTCGTTCTCTGCATCACGTATTGTTTTCTCGTTTGATAATGCAGAGATCAACTCAGAGTTCTACAAGCAATTGTTCACCTTGGAAGAAAATGGCTCTGTTCCATTGCTTGGTGATGTGATGTATCGCGTCAAGCAGAAACTCAATGGTGCGAACGACGAAAAGTTTTTCTTGCTTGGCGATCCAACAATGAGATTGCTGATACCGAATTATAATGTTGTGTTCGAAACGATCAATGGTGCGTCTCTAACAGACACTGTTAATGTAAAGATCTCAGCGCTCTCTACGGTAACGGTTACCGGGCATATCACGAAGCCACGACAGCAGGAGATCGATGCTTCGTTCAATGGTGTAGCAACTGTTACGCTGCTCGATGCAACAAAGGAAGTAACTGTCACCGATAACGATAAATACCAGACCGTAAACTCATTCACCATGCCTGGTGCAGCACTTAGTCGTGGATCATACAGCGTTGTTGATGGAAGGTTCACAGCAACGTTCGTTGTCCCGAAAGACATTGCTTTCTCGAGTGAGCAAGCTCGTTTGTATGGTTATGCGATCAACGAACAGAAGCACACAGCGATCGGTACGTCAAATAACATCATCGTAGATGGTGTTTCCGACGAGACATATGATGACTACGCTGGTCCCGACATGTCGATCTTTATGGATTCACGTCACTTCGTATCGGGTGATGTTGTTCGCAACAATCCAATCCTCATTGTGGATCTCGCCGACAAGACAGGTATCAATACAACCGGAATCGGTGTAGGACATGACATTGAGGCAGACTTTGACGCAGGTTCGATGATTGAGATCCTCACATCGAACTTCTCAACGTCACTAGAAAATCCTCGAGCAGGTACGGCAACCAAACAGATCTTCGGATTAGGTGCGGGAACGCACAACGTCCGCGTTCGTGCATGGGACGTCCTCAACAATGTGTCTGAAGCAAGCACTGTGTTTCGCATTGCCACGTCAGACGATGGCATTGTTGGCACGTGGGTGATGAATTACCCCAATCCTTTTTCTGATTTCACGACGATCAGATTCCAGCATAACAATCAACAACCGTTCACAGCTGAAATCAGGATTTATGACGTCGAAGGTCGCATGGTAGCAGATGCGCCGATGGAAATCAAGGATATGCAGACAGCCGAATTCCAATGGAATGGAAGAGACAACGAAGGAAGCATTTTGGGATCCGGAGTTTATGTCTGCTCTATTCGAATGACTGATGATGCGGGGAACGTCACCAATGTCGCAGGGAAACTTGCCCTCATTCGTTAAATTTGCCACTTCAATGCCCCTGAGAGGAAGTAATCGTATGTCCTTTATCCGCAAAAGCGGATTGGTAGTAGCCATGGCACTCCTTACGGCAACAGCATCGTATGGACAGGCCGGCGGCGCAGCCGTCCCGTTTCTGTTGATCGCACCGGATGCCCGAGCAAGTGGCATGGGTGAGGTCGGTACAGCAATTGCCGACAACATCTATGCAGTGTTTTGGAACCCAGCCGGACTTGGCTTTCAACAGACACGTCAAGTTGGTCTAAGCTTTTCCAAGTGGCTTCCTCAATTCAACGCCGATCTTTTTTACTCGTACGGTACGTACGGTCAGTATCTCGAAGCTCTCGACGGCACAATTGCCGCAACATTCATTTTTATGAATCTTGGTGAGTTTACGCGGACGTCTGACAATGGAACGGCGCTTGGCACATTCCGATCGAACGAATTCTGTCTTGGTGTTTCCTACGGCACGATGATCGGTACCGATGTTTCGGCTGGTGTGCAGATCAAGTACATTCAATCGAACCTCGCACCCGCAGGTGGACAACAAGCAAGCGCAGGTACCGGTATCTCCGGTGCATTCGACTTGGGCTTCTTGTGGAAGCCTGCACAGTTAAGCGTCTTTGGTTGGAATCTCGATAACGTTCTCTCAGTTGGTGTGAATCTCCAGAACGTTGGTCCAAAGATGACCTACCTCAACGAATCCGACCCACTGCCAACATCGTTGCGCACAGGCTTCGGTTTTAAACTTGTTGAGGATGAATTCAACGACCTCATGGTCTCCGTCGATTTCTCAAAGCTCCTCGTCAAGCGCGACTCACTTGGTTCTGACCCTATCCCACGTTCGTTCGTAACGGCTTGGGGTGTAGGGGGCATTGAAACCGGTATCGGTCTCGAGTACATCTATGACCGCATCGTGTCATTACGTGGTGGTTACTTTAACGAACCAAAATCAGCCGGTGCACGCGAGTTCTTTACACTTGGTGCCGGTGTTAAATACGATCTCTTCGCACTCGACTTCTCATACATCCTCACCGTGGAAGACAACCACCCGCTTGCAAACACACTGCGGTTTTCGTTGGTTGTGGATTGGGGACAGGAGCAGTAACAATATGAGAATGTGGACATTTGAGAATGT
>Ga0315912_10006454_pt1 | contig 10490 bp, 8 predicted proteins | sample VfabasoilMG_FD_204469 | JGI IMG/M metagenome (GOLD analysis project Ga0315912, IMG submission 204469) | Garden soil microbial communities collected in Santa Monica, California, United States - V. faba soil | ecosystem: Environmental > Terrestrial > Soil > Garden | place: USA: California... | reverse complement strand
TCCTTCTATACTTGTGCTGGACGAGGCGACGAGCTCCCTTGATGCGAAATCAGAGCAGCTTGTTCAACAGGCGCTTGAGAAGTTGATGGAGAACCGGACAACTGTAGTTATCGCCCACAGACTCAGCACGATCAGGAAGGTTGATCGGATACTTGTGATTAAAGACGGACAGGTGGCAGAGTCCGGCACGCATCACGAACTGTACACCCTGGATAACGGAATTTATAGTAACTTGCTCAAACTTCAGTTGGAGGTCACCGAGTGAAGAGGTAATGTGACGAGTGCCTGAAAGTATGACCCAAGGTGTAATCCAAAGCCGGCGCCGATGAAAAGCGCTGTATGATGATAGTGCCCTTGGTTGCGCATCCGCTAGGGTGTACTTGACAAGATCCTCAGGTGCGACCATCCAGTTGCATGGAAGGGCAGCCACGCCTTCCTTTACCAGGTCAGAAAGATTTTGCCGGATGAAGTGAGTACTGATCCAGCTACTGCAGCCGATGCCACAGGCGGCGCCGGATTGGTTCCATATTTCAGGAGTTTCGGTATAAACCGTTCACCCGTAATTTTTGAGATTGCTTAATATTCGTAGATTTGATGTTTAAACAAGGTGATTACCTGCCTCTTACGAGTGGATAGTCACCCTTTTTTTGGCCCCCAAACACGCTAGAAAGGACATGCTGTTGTTTTCGATGTTCAGAAATCATAGTCAGGCGGAGACTATCCTTTTTGGCGTTTTTGCAGTCATCATCATCGTTTTTTTGTTGCTTGACCTGGGTGTCTTTCACAAGACAAGCCGGAAGATTTCAACGAAGTCTGCGCTTTACCAGTCCATATTCTGGGTATTCATCAGCACAATTTTCGGGTGCTTCATATATTTCTACGATGAGGGGCATTCCGAAGCAGCTTTCGAGTATTTCTCAGCATACCTCACCGAGTACGCGCTCTCAGTCGACAACATCTTCGTCATACTTCTTATTCTAAAGTATTTCCAGGTCAAGGAGGAGTACTTCCACAACGTGTTGTTCTGGGGCATCCTTGGCGCTGTTTTCTTCCGTGGCATCTTCATTTTTGTGGGCGCATTGATGATAGCGGAATGGCACTGGATACTGTACATATTCGGCGTCTTCCTGATCTACTCCGGGATCAAGATTTACTTTGAAGACAGCGATGAGAAAATAGATCCTCAGAAGAATCCAATTCTTCGCCTTTGCAAGAAATATCTGCCGATGACATCAGGTGATCATGGCGGCAAATTTGTTGTCACTACGCCCAAGTTGATGTTCACGCCGCTTTTTCTTGTGATCATCCTCATCGAGACAACAGACCTGATCTTTGCGGTAGATTCAATCCCGGCAGCGTTCGCCATTACCACCAATGAATTCCTGATTTACACATCAAACATTTTTGCGGTGTTAGGACTTCGTGCGATGTTCTTCCTGCTTGCGGGCATCATCGACAAATTTTATCTGTTGCAAAAGGGATTGTCGATCATTCTGTTTTTCATCGGGGCCAAGATGCTTCTTGAAATTTTCGACATACATATCCCTGTTGAATTGTCCTTCACGGTGATCGTAATCACACTTACATTGAGCATCATCTTCTCAGTGCTTGTCCCGAAAAAACAGGAAGAAAAGGTAACGGGGCCATCCAAAATCCCCGAGTGAGAGCGCTCAGGCTACTTCGCCCAGGCTTTCCGAAAAGAAACTCTTGGGAAGAATCTTCATCAGGATCGGAAGTGTAAGGAAACGCTGCGGCAGCGAAATTATGACGAACGTCGGAATCGTCTTGAGCACGCCTATGATGAGTTCCTGCAGCCTGTGCTTCTCCTCTTCCGACAATTCGTTTGACCTGGCGCGGCTCAGCAGTTCGATAAGCTCCTCGCTCTCCTGAGCCTCTTTGACCAGCCTCCCCTTATTGTTGTCGGCAATTTTTGTGAGGCGGCTGATGAATTTCTTGCTTACAGCCTGGAAATCCTGCTTGTTTTGAAGTTGACTAAGCTGATCCCAATGCTCAAGCACAAAGCCTTCAATAGCCATGATGCTGTTCTCGAGATCTTCCCCGTTGAAACCGAGGTATTCAGTTAGTTGTCTGAGGAACTGCTCCTCCTGATCTTCAACCTTCTTGTCAGCCCAGATGGTGAGGATGGCCATTTCAAGAAAATACTTCTTCAGTATCCACGAATTGTTGGTCGGCAGATTGATGCCGTCGATGTCGATGCCTTCTTCAAATATCCTTTGCGCCTCTTTCTTTTTGTCATTGGGCAAGCCTGTGCTTTGCAGGAAGTACTCCAGCAGCCTGCGCTCTTCGTATTCTATGGTAGTGTTGGCATGCGCAGCCGCCGCAATGATCTTCACCACCGAGAAGCGAAGCTCCTCCCTTTCATATTTAAAAAAATCGGCAACGATCCTGTCGGCGTTTGTGTGTATCCACTGACCGAAAATAAATATGTCGAGGAACAGCAGACTGTTGTGAAAGAACTGAACCCAGAAATTGTGATTGAAGTCGGCAGTGAACTCTATTCGTTTGTCCAGTATGCGCTCTGCGAGTTCAAGTGATGATTTCTTGCGCCCAAACAAGGTCTTTGTCGGAGTGGCGAGCTCGGGGAAGACGTTATTGTAGAAATTTCCGATGCTCTCAATGGTCTTCATGATCACCAGCGAGAGCTCATCGGGATTTTTGATCTGCTTGTCGTAAAAGAGCAGGGAACTGCTGATAAGACTTTCCGCCAAAAGAATCTTCATACGGTCGCGCTCGTCCCAATCGGCGGAATTGGGATGTTCAAAAGTATTAACCGATTGACCGTACATGAGTCCCATCGGTTGAATGACACGGTACAGGGAGTGTTCCGGGTGCGCAGCCCTGCGTCCCTCTGCCGCAAGGTCTTTCAAAAGGTCCTGCCTGAACTCCAGGTATTCTTTAAGCCAACCTTTTTCGTTAGGCTTCATCTTAGGTGGTGACAATTTTTGATTTCGAAACGGCGCAGAAGATACATCTTTTTGAATAATTCGGGTCACTCAACTATTCAAACCGCTTCCATCCCTTCTTGCTGATCTGCCTGGCAGCGTCGGTAACCTTGGTGCGAAGTGATTCCTTAAATATTTCCAGCTTCCGGGCAATGGCTGGATCACCGGCGCCAATTATTTGGGCGGCCAGGATGCCGGCATTTCTGGCGCCGTTCAGGGCAACCGTTGCAACGGGTACGCCGCCCGGCATCTGCAGAATAGAAAGCACAGAATCCCACCCGTCGATCGAGTTCGACGACTTGACAGGTACGCCGACAACGGGCAGGGTGGTGAGAGACGCAACCATCCCGGGGAGATGAGCGGCGCCGCCGGCTCCGGCAACAATCACTCTGAGTCCGCGCTTTCGCGCTGTGGCCGCATATTGGACCATGCGGTCCGGCGTTCGGTGCGCCGAGACGATGGTAAGCTCAAACGGGATTTTCATCTCGTCCAGGAACTCTGCCGCCTCCCGCATCACTTTCAGATCGGATTGGCTGCCCATGATGATTCCCACAATTGGCTTCTTCATGTCTTTACCTTAAGCGTCCCGCGGACAAATTGAATTTTCCTTCCAAGCTCATTCATGTCTTTGTCAACAATAGTGACATGCCCCATTTTTCTCCAGGGCTTGGTCATCTTCTTACCGTAAAGATGCACATGAATTCCAGAAACTGCGAGCACCGTATCGAGCCCTTCATATACTGCAACGCCAGAATATCCTTCTTCACCCAGGACGTTAACCATCGCGCTGGGAGCAAGCGCTGCCGTCGAACCGAGCGGCAGTCCAAGAATGGCCCGCAAGTGCTGCTCATATTGCGACGTTACGTTGGCTTCAATGCTCTGATGTCCGCTGTTGTGAGGTCGTGGTGCAATCTCATTTACGAGGACTTTGCCTTCGCGCGTGATAAACATTTCCACGGCAAGAAGCCCCACGATACGAAGTTCGGAAACCACCAGTCTTGCAATCCGTTCGGCCTCCGCGGCTGTTGCGGCCGCAATCGACGCGGGTGACAGAAGATACTGAACAAGGTTGGCCTCAGGGTGAAATACCATTTCCACAGGAGGAAAACATGCAACTTCTCCACTCTCGCCTCTTGATACGATGACGGCAATTTCCTTTTCGAAGTCCACAAACTTTTCAAGAAGTCCCGGTGCATCAAAGGCCTTTTCAAAGTCGGATGGCGACTTGAGGACCTGAACACCGCGCCCATCGTAGCCTTCCCTTCCAAGCTTGTTAACCGCCGGAAGGAAAGCGCCGTGTTTACTCACGTCGGCCCGGTTTGATGTCAGTATAAATTCGGCTGTCGGTATTCCGCGGGTTTTGTAAAACTGCTTTTGGGTCCGCTTGTCCTGGATAAGCTCGATTACATCCGGTTGCGGGTACACTTTCTTCCCTTCGGTAACAAGTTGCTTCAGGGCCGACGTACTCACATTTTCAATCTCGATCGTGACGACGTCGCAATTGCGGGCAAACTCCAGTACTGCGTTGGCATCCGTAAGCTTGCCGACCGTGAAAGGAGCAAGCCGGCTGCATGGGGCTTCCGGATCGGGATCCATCACCCGAAAGTTGACGTTGAGATCGAGTCCTGCCTGGATCAACATCCGTCCCAGCTGACCGCCGCCGAGAACGCCCACAGTAAGAGCCTGGAAGTTGGTTGAAGACATGGTTTGTTAAAAATACAATCGAAACTGCGGCGACGGGAAATGTGTGCGCGAATTAGTTCAGTTCTTACTTTTTGCCTGTTCAACCACGTCGTTGAATTCTATCCCCGTCATTCTGATGGAATATAGCAGCAGTCTCACCTCTTTCACATGAACGTTGCCATCGGCTTCAGAGAGTTTATACAGATGAACGAAGGCCCGCAGTTTTTGATCGTCCGTGCATTTGTTGAGGCAATCGATACCTTCCATGTAGATCTCGCGCTCAGACTTGCTTGCAATTGCACCGCTGAACTGCTGGAAGAGTTCGTCGGGGATGCCCTCCGTCTGCTTGATATTCTGCAGTGCGTCTTTTTCCTCCTGAGTTACTTTTCCATCTGACCCGATGAGAAGTTGCACCATGTATAGAAGGCCCAGATGAAAATACTCAGGTGCCGTCATCGACTCGCTTTCAATTTGTCTAAATATATAGAAGAATTCAGTAATCAGGCCAGCGCCTGATAGACCGCCAGGGCGCATAAGTAGGCCATACTTGTCATGCACAGAAGTTGAAGAACGGGCCACTTCCATCCGCCGGTTTCCCGCTTCACAATCGCGAGCGTACTCATGCATTGCATGGCGAAAGTGTAGAAGATCAGCAGCGACATGCCGACAGCTGTCGTAAATCTTGGTCCACCGGTTTCCGGGTTGACTTCAGATGCCAGCCTGTTCCGGACTGTCGTCTCGTCTTCCGCGCTGCCGATGCTGTAGATTGTGGCCATGGTCGCCACAAAAACTTCTCTGGCGGCAAACGATGTAACCAACGCAATGCCGATTTTCCAATCATAGCCCAATGGCCTGATAACCGGTTCAATGGATCGCCCGACTATTCCGGCATAGGAGTGCTCCAATTTCGCAGCTGCAATCAAATCATGCTGTTCCTGTGAACTGAGGGATGCATATCCGGGGTGATTCACGGCAGATTGTTCCGCCCTTTCCATCTCGCCTGGCGGTCCGAAGCTGGCGAGCAGCCACAGCACTACAGAGATCGCCAGAATGATCTTGCCTGCGCCAAATACGAATGACTTTGTCTTCTCGACAATGGTGTATCCGACATTTTTCCACGCCGGAACCCTGTATGCCGGCATTTCCATGATGAAAAAGCTTCTTTCCCTTGTGCGGATAATGAGTTTGAGCACCAGCGCCGTCAACAGCGCCGCCAGGAGGCCCAGGAAGTAGAGGCCGAACAGTACGACCCCCTGCAGGTTGATGAATCCAAGCAATGCCGTGTCGGGGATCGTTAGAGCGACCAGGATGGCAAAGACCGGCAGTCTCGCAGAGCAACTCATGAAAGGCGTGACGAAAATTGTGATGAGGCGATCCTTCCAGCTTTCAATTGTTCGTGTAGCCATGATCGCCGGGATCGCGCAGGCCCAGCCGGAGATTAACGGTATGACACTCTTGCCGCTCAGGCCGAACCTGCTCATCACCTTGTCCATCATGAACACCACCCTTGCCATGTATCCGGTTTCTTCCAGCACCGAAATGAATCCAAACAGGATTGCGATCTGTGGGATGAAAATGACAATGCCGCCAATACCGGGGATTATTCCCTTTGAAAGCAAATCGAAAAGCGGTCCGGTGGGCAGTACCGAATTCAGCCACGCGCCAAGCCGCGCAAAGGACGTGTCGATGAGATCCATCGGCACCTCTGCCCAGGCAAATATTGCCTGAAAGATCAGGAAGAGTATTGCGAAAAAAATCGCATAACCCCAAAGCCTGTGGGTAAGAACACGGTCGATATTGTGTGAGATCTTTTTCCGGGCCGGGTCGGGAGCACGGGTGATGACTTCGTTCAACAGATCCTGGATGTACTTGTAGCGATGTATCGTTTCGGCGCCCTGGTACTTACCCGGATAGAACCCACCCCTGTTTGCTTCTGACTGAACATATTGTCGTTCATCAGCATCGGGAATATGTCCGGATTGCTGAAGGAAATGGTAAGCTTCATACTCGGAGCGCAGCAGGAGCTTTTGCCTGACCGCATTCACCGTGGGTAGAAACTCCTGATCAGTCTCAAATATCTTCCTTGACGATGGTTGAATTGGTCCACCCAGGATTTTCTTCAGGTCGTCTATGCCTTCTCCGCTCCGCGCGTTCAACAAAACGATCGGGATGCCAAGAGCAAATGACAACTTCTTTACGTCGATGCTCTGCCCTGACTTTGCCGCGAGGTCAATCATGTTTATTGCGAGCACCACAGGCAGTCCAAGGTCGATGATTTGTGTGAGCAGCAGCAATGAGTTCTTCAGGCTGGTTGCGTCTGCTACCAGAATCACCTTGTCGGGATAGTGTTCGTTTCGGTGGTCGGCAAAGATTTCCGCAACCACACGTTCGTCGGGCGTGCGTGCGTAGAGGCTGTACGTGCCCGGCAGGTCAATAAGCAAATGTTGGCCTGAAGTCAGCGCGACTACGCCGGTTCGTTTTTCGACGGTTACTCCGGGAAAATTTCCAATCTTCTGATTGAGACCTGTTAGACGGTTGAACAGGGTCGACTTGCCGGAGTTGGGCTTGCCGGCCAGCGCTATTTGTTCCTGTTTGGCGGAGACTGGCATCAGATGATCACCGTAATCGTAGATGCCTCCCTTATTCTCAATGTGAGGTCATAACCGGAGACACTCACACAAATCGGATCGCCGGCCGGTGCCTTGTAGTTGTACCTCACTGCGCTGCCAGGCAGGAAACCCATTTCAAGAAGCTTGGCTGATGTTTCCTCTTCAGTAAATCCCGAAATAACTGCCACTTCTCCAGGCTTCATGTCAGCAACACTTTTGTGACCGTTAGTCAAGCTATTTATCTTTAAGTCGGACAGCTGAAAGATAGCGCGATTTGTGAATTTAAGGACCCGCTGATTTTTATGGTGTGGCAACAAGAAAGCTGAAACGAAAATCGAAGCAAGCGCCGAAGCGTCCGGCACCGGATGAAGACAGGACGCGGCGCGCTGACGTGGAGGTCGATAGAGAAAACGGTCCCCTTGACTATGGAGGACTGCCCGCCAGGGATTTGAAAAAGAATCTTGGCTGTGGTTAAACGCTCTCCGTATGAAAGACGCGGCGCACGCGCTCACTGGTGTTGGTAAGCACCTCGTAAGGGATTGTCCCGATCCGTGACGCCACCTCCGAAATGGGAAGGCCCGCACCGAAAATGATCACCTCGTCGCCCTCCCCGGCATCGATGCCGGTAATGTCAACCATGGTCATGTCCATGCAGACATTGCCGACAACGGGCGCTTTTTTCCCATTGACGAGCACGGAACCAACACCGCGGCTGTGGCTGCGACTGAATCCATCGGCATACCCGATTGCGATCGTCGCGAGCTTCATTTGAGACTTCGCCACGCCACGCCTCCCGTACCCGATCGTTTCACCTGAAGCAATCGTTTTGATCTGCGAGATGACTGTCTTGAGGGTAGCCACCGGCTGCAGCGCCGCATGATTTTCGGCAGTGGGGTCAATGCCGTACAGCCCTATTCCCAATCTCACCATATCATACTGCAAGTCAGGAAAACGGAGTATGCCCGGGGAATTCAATATGTGCCGAATCGGGTTGATGTGCAGTGCACTTGACAGTCTGTTTGCCGCTCTATCAAAGACTGCCGCCTGCTCCCTGCTGAAGGCATCGTGCTGAGCCTCGTCTGACCCCGCAAGGTGCGTAAACACCGAGGCCACCTCCAGATTGCTGTGTTGTTTCAAAATGCTGATCACTTCATCAAGTTCGTGTTCCTGGAAGCCCAACCGGTGCATGCCGCTGTCGATCTTCAGGTGTATTTTGCAAACACGTCCTTCCAGAAATGAGATCAGCGCGCGCAGCAGTTTGAAATTGTATATCTCAGGCTCAAGCTGATTATCCAACAGCAACATGAAACTTTCTTCTGCCGGGTTCATGACCATAATGGGCAGCCGGATGTTGTTCCGCCGCAGTTCCACACCCTCGTCGGGGTACGCAACACCCAGATAGTCGACCCTGTGATACTGAAGCAGCGTTGCGACTTCCTCGCTGCCGCTTCCGTACGCGAAGGCCTTAACCATTACCATGAGTCGAACATGCGGCTTTAGCCGTGACTTAAAGAAATTGAGATTGTGGACGACGGCGGCCAGATCAATCTCCATCACGGTGCCGTGAAGTTTTCGCTCAAACTTCTTTACGATCCTTTCAAATTGAAAGGTACGTGCGCCTTTAATCAGGATTGCGGCGTTTTGGAATCCTGCTTCAGGATTAGTATCGAGGAACGAATTTGTGTCGGGATAGAAACGTCGTGTCGCAATAAAGTCGAACTGCCTGTGCGAACCTGACAGGGCAGGCCCAATGGCAACGAGTTCGTGAATTGTGTGTTGCCGTAGTATGGCGGCGACCTGGCTCACCATCTGCTCATCCGTAAGCCCCGATTGAAGAATATCGGAGATGATCAAAGCTTTTTTCATTTTCTGTTGCCCCTTCAGGAAATCGAGGCTGATCTGCAATCCCGCCAGGTCATTGTTGTAGGTATCGTCGATCAGCAGGCAGCCGTTTACGCCCTGCTTGAGTTCCATCCTCATCGGGACGCCTTTCAATTGTGTGAGCCTTGCCTGGATGGCCGCATCCGTGGTGCCCAATTGCAGCATGACAACGATGCAATGGATAGTGTTCTCCATTTGCGCGGCCTCGCGAAGTGGCAGGGTAAACCGATGCTCCTTGTTCCCGTGGTTGATGACTACGGAACTCCCGTTGATGTTGACGGGCACCGACGCACCGGGTGACGACCCCCATCCGAGAAGTTCAATTCCCTTCAACGTTTCCTTTACTTCCCTGTCAATGTCTGTGTGATCTGCGCGATAGACGATTGTGCGACATGAGCTGAAGAGCAGGAGCTTTTCCCTGATCTTTTCCCGCCGGTCGCGGAAGCCTTCGTCATGCGAGGAGCCGATGTTTGTGAAGAGGCCTATGGTGGGTTGAATGATCCCGGCGAGCTTCTTCATTTCACCTTGTTTGGAAATCCCGGCCTCGAACAATGCGAGGTTATGTTGGGGCCTTATCTGAAGCACTGAGAGTGGAACGCCAAGCTGCGAGTTATAGCTGCCTGGATTCTTAACGATAGTATAGAGGGGGGACAGCAATTGATAGAGCCATTCCTTTACGATTGTCTTCGCATTGCTCCCTGTAATTCCGATGACGGGCAGGTTGAATTGCTTTCTGTGAAAGGTGGCAGCGTCCTGTATCACGCCCAGCGATGAGTTGGTCCGAAAGAAGTTTGCATCAGGGAATTCACTCCACCCCAGTTCTTTCTCCACCACAAATTGACGAACACCTGCAGCGTATACCGCCCCTATGAATTGGTGCCCATCATTGCGCGCGCCATTGATTGCGAAGAAGCACGAGCCGTCGGAAACAACCAATTTACGACTGTCGGTAATGTAGTCGGAGACCGGATGGTCTTTCACCAACCTGATCATGCGGCCATTGGCGAACGCAGGCAATTGAGAAAAGTTGAGCGCCATCTAGAAGAGCCGTGCTCCGTTTGGAACCGCCTTGTCGGTGGTGCAGAGTATCACTTGATTGTGGGGGTCAGCGAAGCCTGTTACCAGGATCTCTGATATAAACCCTGCGATTTTCTTGGGTTGAAAGTTGACCACGCAAACTACCTGTCGTCCGATGAGGTCTGTCGGTCGATAATGCGAGGTAATCTGCGCGCTTGACTGTTTGATCCCCAGTTCGGCCCCCAGGTCAATCCACAGCCGAAAAGCCGGTTTTTTGGCCTCTGGGAAGGTTTCTGCCCTAATAATCGTGCCAGCCCGGATGTCGATCTTCTCAAAA
>Ga0315912_10006453_pt1 | contig 10490 bp, 9 predicted proteins | sample VfabasoilMG_FD_204469 | JGI IMG/M metagenome (GOLD analysis project Ga0315912, IMG submission 204469) | Garden soil microbial communities collected in Santa Monica, California, United States - V. faba soil | ecosystem: Environmental > Terrestrial > Soil > Garden | place: USA: California... | reverse complement strand
GCAACGCAGTGTGGAAAGTCTCGGTCAGCTGGTTCAGCGAGTTCGCAAGCTCGCCCCAATAACCGCTCTTGCCGTCGGCCGGAATACGCTGGGAGAAGTCGCCCTGGCCCGCGGCCTGCACCACCGCGCTGACTTCGCGCTGCGCGCGGACTTCATCGGTACGATCCACCCACTCCGCGACGCGGCCGAGCAGTTCGCCCTTCTCGGTCAGGATCGTCGACACGACCACGTCGGTCACGGTGTGCTGGTAACGCAGCCGCCTCGAGCGCGGATCCCCCGACGCCGAGCCTTCGTCGGCACTGGCGGCGGACAACAATTCGTCGAGATCGCGGCCGACGATGGCGGCACGCGGTTGGATCAGATCCATCAGCGCTCGCGCTGCGGCGTTCGCATAGATGATGCGACCTTCGGGATCCGTGATGAGCACACGCGACGACGCCAGGTCGAGGCCCGACCTCACGCGGAACGCGCCGACCGCAGCGGCCGCGGCGGACTCGACTTCGTTGCGGCGCTCGATGAGCTGCTGGCACAGGTCGCTCATGGCGCGCACGAGCTCGCCGCACTCGGCGGGGTCATCGGACTTGCGTACCTCGTCGTAGTCGCCCGTCGCGAGGCGGCGCGCCGTATGCGCGGCGTACTGCACGGGTTCGATCACGGCATGACGCATGCTGCGGTAGGCGCGGGAGGCGGCAAAGGCGGCAACGGCCACCATGACCACCGCGACGACCAGCGCCAGCCAGAAATCCGTCTGGCCGGACTTGAGTACGCCCGACAGCGAGCTCGCCGACGTCTGGTTCAGCGCGGTGACGGTGGAAATGACGTAGGCGAGGAGATTGGGATTGAACGTGACCTGGAGTTCGCGCTGCGCGTCTTCGATGCGTCCGCGTTCCGCAAGGCGCGTGGCCTTGACACCGCTGACCACGAACGTCGACAGGCCATCGCTGACCGCTTGCTGCAACGTCGGATCGCTCGAAAGTTTGACCGAGATTTCGTCGACGACTTCGCCGAGCCGGGCCTTGGTCTCGTTGAACGCCGCCGCGCTCTTCTTGCGCGCGTCGTCGTCCGTCGCGGCGACGGTATCGCGTGCGTGATCGGAGAGCTCCTGCGCGGCGCTCAGCAGCCGCTCGGTGAGCTTCATGCTCGCGCTGCTGTTGATGCTCGACTCTTCGAGCCGGCCGACCAGGCGGAACGCCGAGCCGGTGGACAGCGCCGCCTGCACGAGCAGCAGCAGGATCAGCACCAGCCCGGGAATGGCGAGACGGCGTGAAACCGACTCGCCGATCCAGCCGCGAAGTTTCGCGATGGATTTCACGGGCGGTCGGGATCAGCCGGCCGGAGCCGGCGTGCCCGTCTTGCGCAACTCGCGCAGGAAGGCCACGAGATCGTGAATCTGCTCGTTCGTCAGTTCATCGCCCCAGGGCGGCATGAACGCCGAACGGCCCACCGACACACCACCACCGCGGATGATCATTTCCTTGTACTGGTCGGGGAACGGGCTCACCGTGAGATTCGCGGGCTTCGGCGTGTACATCTTCGCGGCGCGGCCGTCACCCTTGCCGGTGACACCGTGGCACAGGACGCAATACGTGCGGAACGCGATGCTGCCGCGGATGACGGACGCGTCGGTGGTGTCGCGCGGCAGCAGCGGCGCGGCATCGTCTTCGGCGCTTGCGGTCTGAACGGCCAACGGCGCGGCCAGCATCAGCAGCAGGGCGGCCGAGGCGGCGAATTTCACTTCGACACCTCGATCTTCATCTTCATTTCGGGGTGAATGGCGCATTCGACTTCGATCGTGCCCGGCGCAGTGAGCTTCACCGTGCGCACTTCGCCCTTCTTGTACGAACCCAGGTCGAAGCTCTGCGCGTCGCTCAGGCTGAACACGTTGTGCGCGAACTCGTCGTCGTTGCGGAACGTGACGGTGTCTCCGACCTTCGCCTTGAGAACGCCGACAGTGAACGCCTTCTTGGCCTGGCTGACAGTCTGGTCACCGGCGAGGGCCGGCATCGCGCAGGCCACCACGACGGCCATGAGGCTCAGACGGAGAACAGAATGGGAACGGGAAGTCATTGTCAGAACCTCTTCAGTTAGTGGGGCAGAGCCGGCACGCGGACATCCGGGGGGACGCCCGTCAGCGACTCGAGGAACGCGACCAGGTCCTGCTTCTCGCTGGCCGTGAGTGAGAGCGGAACCATGTTGATGTCGAGATTGGTCTTGTCATCGCCACCACGGTCGTAGTGCTCGACCACTTCCATGAGCGTCTTGTACGAGCCGTTGCGCATGTAGGGCGCGGTCAGCGCGATGTCGCGCAGCGTCGGCGTCTTGAAGGCGCCGTGCATGGACTTGAGCGGACGCTGGGCGAAGCGGCCCACGTCGGGCTCACCTTCGGTCTTCAGGCCAATGTTGTGGAAGCCGTTGTCGGTGAAGTTGTAGCCCATGTGGCAGACGGCGCACTTCGCCTTGTCCTGGAACAACTCGAAGCCGTTCTTCGCCGACGCGCTCACGGCCTTCTCGTCACCTTTGCGCCAGCGATCGAACGGCGACTCGGTGGAAAGCACCGTGCGCTCGAAACTCGCGAGTCCGCGCGCCACCGTGACGGCCGTGATGCCCATGCCCGGATAGGCGGCTTCGAACTTCGACGCGTAGCCCGGAATCGCCCTGAGGCGCTCGATGAGCTCGGGCAGCGGCAGGTTCATCTCGCCCGCGGCTTCGATCGGGCCGGTAGCCTGATCTTCGAGCGTGGACTTGCGGCCATCCCACATCTGGATGGAGTTGAAAGAAGTGTTCACGATCGTGGGCGTCGCGCGCGCCAGCGTGTGCATGTCGAAGCCGGACGCGGTGGGCAGGCCATCCGACCAGCCGAGCGCCGGGTTGTGGCAGCTCGCGCAGCTCATCGTGCTCTTGCGCGACAGGCGCGGATCGAAGAACAGCAGCTGGCCGAGGTGTATGCGCGCGGGCGTCAGCTGGTTTTCCGGCGGAGCGGGCGCGAAGTCGGGGCGGAGCCAGGGATCGCTTTCGGCGGCAACCACGCTGCCAATGACCAGGAAACCAAACAGCAGGATCAGCGGCAGCGAAACTCGCTGGCTGCGGAATTTATGAGACATGCGGGCACGACTCCCAATACGACCAGCGGACAGGATGTCCGTTGGGAGCTGGATCGGCCGGGGGTAACTCCGGCTTAAGTCCTGCCGTATTTACTCTTTAAGAATGTGAGGCGCATCGACTTGGGGGAGGAAGGGTTACCCCCGGGCCGCGGACATAATCACCAGCCGGTGCGAAATTTCTTCAAGGACCACTGTTTCGCCTCGGCATTCGTGAGTTGCCGGCTGCTGGGCTCGCGAGTCGAAATGCTGGCGCCCTGCCCCGTGGATGCGTACTCCCGATACGTCGCCGTCTTGAATGTATCGGTGGTCCCGGGCGTCCATTCGCGCCAGCCGGCGGGCTGCAACGGCGCATCGATCCGTGTGCGCATGAAGATCACCGTGGCATAGGGACGCCATGCGCGACCGAACCACAGTTCGCCCACGCGCGCATCGGCGGTGATGCGGCAGCGATCGAACACGTAGAAGCTGTCCTGCTCCGGCTTCACCTTGCTCTGCGCGGTGATCATCACGATGTCGTTGGCGATGCCATGGATGTGGCAGCGATCGAAGAACGCCTTGGCGTCGCCGAAGATGAAATCGACGTGGCCTTCGATGTAGCAATCCCGGAAGTATTGCCGGCTAGGCGAGTCGGGGCTCTTGCTGGCTGCGTACAGCGTGTCCTGCGCGCCTAACAACCGGACGTTCCGGATGATGGCGCGATCGGCCGTGAGACGTAGCGCCACGGCTTGCGAGCGTTCCGTGTTCTTGAGGTGGTAGTCGTTCTGGATCGTCAGGTTATGCGCCTCGAATCCATCACCCGACGCCCAGACCGACGCGGACTTGCCGGTGCCGCCCGCGGACTTGTTGCTGTCGCCCCAGACCAGCACCACGTGTTCGGGCTTGTGGTGCCTGCTCCGGCCGATGAGCTTCACGTTGGGCTTGGAGATCACGAGTTTCTCGCGATACGTGCCCGCGTCGATCTCGATCGTGCCTCCGGTCTCCGGCAACGCGTCGATGGCGGCCTGCACTGACTGGAATTGCGCGATCTTCGGGTTTCCGACATGCAGCGAATGCGTCTCGTTCTTCGCCCATGTAGGAGAAGTGAACAGCGCTAACAATACGGATTGAGCAATGAATGCACGTCGTGTAGTCATGCAATGGATTCTGCTATGCAGCATGCACGTAGTCGAGCGATCGGACGTGAACGGTGAGAGGATCACGTCGACCGCGACACTACCTACTGTACGTCCTGCCGCTCACTCAACCCTCCGTGAGGTGCGTCATGTCCCGCAGAGAATTCTCATCGGCTCGCCGCGCGTTCCTGAAGAACGTCGGCGTCGGCACCGGCGCCCTTGGCGTCCTGGCGCCGGGTGCTCTCCTGCTCCCGTCGGTCGCCCAGGCCGCTTGCGAACCTCCCGGCACGCCGGGCGCGGCCAGGCCGTGGCGCGCGGATTGCCGCCCCATACGCGCGCGCCGTCCTGCGTCGACACTCACGGCCGCGGAAGTGCAAAAGCTCAAGGACGCCTACGCGGCCATGCGCGCGCTGTCGGTCAGCGATCCGAACGACCCGCGCGGCTTCACGCACCAGGCCAACATCCACTGCTGGTACTGCAGCAACAGCCCGCAGCCGGTCCACGGTAATTGGCAGTTTTTCGCATGGCACCGCGCGTACCTGTACTTCCACGAGCGCATCCTCGGCAAGCTCGTCAATGACAGCGAATTCCGCCTGCCGTACTGGGACTGGGAAATCTCCACGCACCGGCAAATGCCCAGCGCCTACACGTCGCCTAACAACAACACGAACCCGCTCTGGAATGGCACGCGCGCGATGTCGCCGACGGACGAACTGCCCGACGAGGATGTGAACGAAGACGTGATGGAGCCCGTCTACAGCGCAGCGAACTTCGGCGAGTTCGGCGGCGGCGCGGGTTACTCGGGCATCCCCGAGGGCTCGCCGCACGGGTCCGTGCACGTCGACGTGGGTGGCTGGTCGGGTGACATGGGCGCCTTCGACACTGCTGGCCGCGACCCGATCTTCTACGCGCATCACGCGAACGTGGACAAACTCTGGTCCGACTGGAACAAGGGCGCGTCGAGCCACGAGAACCCCTCGGACCCGGCATTCCTCAATCTCAGCTGGTCGTTCTACGACGAGAACAAGGTGTGGCGGTCCATCAAGGCGTCGCAGCTCCTGAACCACGAGACACAGCTGCGATACAACTACGGCCTGTCGCGGTTCCGCGAGATCCTGCCCTGCATCCTCGACTGGATCATCGTGCGGCCGCCCTGGAGATTCGACCGCGCGGTCGTCGTCGATCCGAAGTTCCGCGACCAGATCCTGCAGGCGCTCGACCAGCGTCGGCCCGTTCGCATGCACATCAACAACCCGCAGATCCCGCTCGACAAGAGCGCGGTGTATCGCGTGTATGCAGACCCGAAGGAAGCAGAGGCCGATGCCGGCCCGAAGAGCCCTGCATTCCTCGGCGTCATCCCCATCGTGCTGAACAACCGCGAGAAGCACCACCCGCCGAAACCGCCGCAGGTCGTCCTGAACGTGAGCCGCCGCATCGCGAATCTGCTGCGCTCGAGCGATGGCATGCAGCTGGCGTTCGTCGAACGACCGACGAAGAAGGACAAGGTCGAGCGCAAGGTGCAACTGCTTACCGCCAAGGAGGTCTACTTCTCCTACGGTGAAACGATGCGTGAATAGTCGCTGGGGTCTGTCGTTGGCTGCGGGGCTGGCGCTCATCGCGTTGCCAGTGGCCGCCAGTGATGCCGTCGAAAGTTCGAAAGAGTTCGAAGTGGAAATGCCGGTCGGTGTCGACTTGGCGCGCAGCGTTATCCTGGAATTGAGCGACGTACAGCTTCCTCGAATGGCCTCGGTGGTGTTGCGCGTACGGAGCCTGGAAAGCGTGGCCGGCACGGTCACCGAGTTGCCACTGGGTTCCATTGGACTGCTGGCGGAGTCCAGGAGCGCAGAGGGCGTCACCCATCACCCCGTCGTGCGCATCGAGATCACGAAAAGACTCAAGCGCTGGCGGCAGGATCATCCGGGCATCAGCACGCTGCGAATTCGAGTGGTGCCTTTCGCGGGGGCGGATCCGTTGCCCACGCTCAAGTGGTCGGCCGCGTCCGCGCGCCTGTCGCTATCGGGCAGTTAGCCAGGGCAGGCGCCCTGGAGTTTCGATCACTTCTGGACCAGCTCGAGCGTGCCGTCGAGCTTCGCGCGATAGAAGCCATCTTTCTTGATCAGCAGGCTTTCGAAATTGGCGCGCCCCGCTTCATCCCGCTTCGGGTACACCTGCACGTCGATGACCTTGCCGTCGTACATCGGCGTCACCGTAGGGACGATGGTGTGGCCGATGAGAACGCGGCTCACGCCGAACGTTTTCAGGGTGAGATCGACGTCTTCCATCGTGGCGGTGGCGAAACCGGCCTGCTCGGGGAAGTAGCCGCGATACCAGAGCGGCCCGTTGCCGCCCATGAGCAGCTCGAGCAGCTGGCGCTGCGATACGTCATCAGGAACGGCACCCGTGAGAACCGAACGCACGCCCGCATTGATCTGCCGCAGCGTCAGCCCGCTGTCGACGAGCGCGCGCGAGATTCCCGCGTGCAGGCACAGAAGGTCGTTGATCTTGAGCACCGTGGGCTTCGTGCGTAGCCATTGGCCTAACACGGTCGTCGGGCCGAACAACCCGGAGTAGGACGCCACGCCCGTGAGCTGTGCCGTCTGCACGTACTTGGGATTCAGGTAACGCAGGTCGCCCATGAGCACCATGGTTTCGTGGTTGCCGAGCACGAGGTGAACACCGCCGCCCGCGCGCTTCGCATCGGCCTCGAGCTGGTAGAGAAGCCAAAGGATTTCGAGGTGATTGGGCCCGCGATCGAACACGTCGCCGAGCACCACGAGGTCTCCACGCCCGAAACTCCACCCGAGCTTCGCGTTCACCACGCCGTGTTTGCGCAGCATCGCGACGAGGATTTCGAATTCGCCATGGGTATCGGCGACCACGAACATCGGCGCCTTGCCGGAAGTCTTGATCTCGTCAGGCGCCGCCGTTGCCGGCCCGCGAAGTTTGACCGGGAACGCGGGCAGGCTGCCGACGGCCTTCACTTGGATCGTTGCGCCGGCCGCCACGGGTGCGACACGTTTGCGCGGAACGCCGGCGGCCTCCTCCACGGTGAGCGCCTGCCAGCCGTCGCCGTCCTTGAGCAGGTACGGCCCGTCGGCCGCCGCGGCGAGGTGGGTGAACAGCAGACCAACAAGGATCAATGCAGCTTTTCGCATGGCGGCAGGATACCGTACGCAGCACAACAAGAATTCCAGGGGGTCTCATGTTCCGCATTCTCATGGCCGCGCTGTTCCTGCTTCCGGCCGCGAACCTCGCAGAGGCGCAAGCGCCTGCTGAAGCCCAGAAGGCCGTGCTCGTCACTGGCGCCAGCACGGGCATCGGCCGCAAGATCACCGAGCACCTGGCGGCGAAGGGATATTTCGTCTACGCCGGCGCGCGCAAACAGGCCGATCTCGACGCGCTGGCCGCGATCAAAAACGTGCAGTCGATCAAGCTCGACGTCACGCGCCAGGACGACATCGATGCCGCTGTCGCCACCATCACTAAGGCCGGCCGCGGGCTCTATGGGTTGGTCAACAACGCGGGCATCGCCACGGTAGGCAACGTCACCGAGACCAGCGTCGAGGAATTCACGCTGATCACGGAGGTGAACCTCTACGGCCCGTGGCGCGTGACGCGCGCGTTCGCGCCGATGATCATTGCCAGCAAGGGGCGGATCACGACCATCGGCTCCATCTCGGGCATCCTCGCGCCACGCGATCTCACTGCCTACTCCATGAGCAAACACGCCATGGAGGCCTTTGCGGATTCGACGGCCCTGCAGATGGCGCCGCTCGGCGTACAGGTGAGCATCGTCGAGCCGGGCAACTTCGATTCGGACATCGGCAAGAGCGCCACGCGCCGCACGGGCCAGGAAACGCGGTTCACGGACCGGAGCAAGTACAAGAAGCCCGACGAAGTGGCGATGGCCGTCGAGCAGGCGTTGTTCGAAGCCGCGCCCAAGCGACGTTACATGGTGACGCCGGACCAGAGGGAAGCGGAGATCACCATCCGCAAGCAGATCGAACAGCTCGTGCAGCTCAACGAGGGGCACCCGTACACGTACGACCGCGCGGCCCTCATCAAGATGCTGGACGAGGCGCTCGCCACCGCGCGCCCGAAGACGGGTAGCTAGCCCGACACCTTGACGCAGCAGCGCGCCAGCGCTTCGCGCAGCTCGCGCAAGCGCGGCGGCTTCGCGAGCACCAGGTTGACGTGCGCGGGCAGGTCACCTTCGGCCTGCAGTCGCTGGCCCCAGCCGGTGAGCAGGATCACGGGCGCATCGGGCGCGATGGATTTCACGGCATTCGCGACCTGGCGTCCGTCGACGTAGGGCATGCCGAGATCGGTCACGACGGCGGAGAACAGCTGCTGCGCCTCGTGCGCCTCACGGAAAGTCTCGATGCCTTCACGGCCGCCATTGGCCGTGACGATTTCGTGCCCGTCCGCCTCCAGCGCGTCGCGCAGTGACTTGAGCAGCACCGGGTCGTCGTCGATGAGCAGGAGGCGAAGTCCCGTGGGCACTTCGACCGTGGTGACGGCCTGCACCGGCACCTCTTTCGGCGCCGCCGGGAAACTCAGGCGGATGTTGGTGCCCTTCCCCACTTCGCTGACGATGGCGATATCCGCGTTATGCCGTTGCACCATGCCGTACACCATCGGCAATCCAAGTCCCGTACCGCGTTCACCCTTGGTCGAGAAGAAGGGTTCGAGGCAACGGCGACGCGCATCCTCGTCCATGCCGACGCCCGTATCCAGGACTTCGACGAGCACGAGTCCGGCATCGTCGGTCCGCGTACGCAGAGTCAGTGTGCCGCCGTCGGGCATCGCGTCCACCGCGTTGAACACGAGATTCGTCAGCGCCTCGCGGATTTCGCCGTCGGCGCCCATGACGCTCGGCAACTTCGTTTCGAGTTCCAGCTTCAGCGTGATGGTGACGCCCCGCTGTTGCGGCATGTCGCTCCAGCGCACGTGCGTGAGTTCCACGACCTGGTGCACGAGGTCGTTGATCTGCACGCGCGTGAGCGGCATCTGCGTTTCGCGCGGCCGGTAGAACTCGCGCATGCGCGCCACGGTCTGCGCCACGTCTCCGATCGCGCGCTGGATGACTTCGAGCTGACCGCGGCCCGGCGCACTCAGACCCTTCTCGCGCGCCAGCAGCGACTCGGTGTAGAGCGACACCGGCGAGATCGCATTGTTGATGTCATGCGCGACGCCGCTCGCCATCTGCCCGAGGGCGCGCAAGCGTTCCTGCTGCATGATGCCCGCCTGCGTTTCGCGCAGGTCGTCGTATGCGTTCTGCAACGCGCTGTGCAACTGCGCATGCTGGGCGGCCTGCGCCACGTGTTCGCTCAGGTGCGTGAGGAACTCGCACTCGCCGCTGCTGAAGCTGTTGGCCGCGGCGCGTGCCACCACGAGCACGCCATAGAACTCGCCGTCGACCATCAAGGGCACGGCCACCATGGCCCGAAGCCCACCCCTGGCCAGGGTTCTCGGGAACAGGTTGTCTACCACCGCCGTGTCCGGCTCGTAGATCAGGATCCCGCGCTTCGTCTTGTCGATGCAGTTTTTCCCGAGATCGAGATGCGCCTTCTCGGTCAGCGCCAGTGACCTTGCCGTCTCGGCGCTGTGCAGCCCGACGCTCGCGATCATCACGTCGTTGAGGGCTTCGTCGTACAGGCACATGCAGGCGAAGTCGGTGGGCATCTGGTCTTCGATCGTTCGAATCACGACCTGGAAGATGCTCGCCAGGTCCTGGTGCTCACCTACCGCGCGCGTGATCTGGTGCAGAAGACTCATGCGCTCGATCTGCGAGCGAAGTTTCCGTTCGTTCGCTTTTCTCTCGGTGATGTCGTTGAAAAGAATGCCAACGAGCCGGCTACCGTCGCCCCCAATTCGATACGCGTTCACCTCGTACTGGCGACCCAACGGCTTTGCTTCGTTCTCGAACCTGGCGGGTTCCCCCGTGGTGGCGACCCTGCCGAAGATCTCGAACCAGTACGACTCGAGATCGGGCGCGATCTCGCGCATCAGTCGCCCGCGTGCGTTCTGGATGCCGGTATGTTTTTCAAAGGCGGGGTTCACTTCGAGGAAGCGGTAGTCCACCGGCTTGCCGTGCGCATCGAACACCATCTCGATGGTGCAAAACCCCTCGATCAGGGTCTCGAACATCTGGCGATAGCGCGCTTCCGCGTCAGTGTTCACTGGCATCGACTCGAATTTAGTTGCGCCGCAAGAGAAACGCACTAGGTGGTTCTCTTAACGCGACACTCCTTATCTATGGCTGCAGTCGAAGGGG
>Ga0315912_10006451_pt1 | contig 10491 bp, 5 predicted proteins | sample VfabasoilMG_FD_204469 | JGI IMG/M metagenome (GOLD analysis project Ga0315912, IMG submission 204469) | Garden soil microbial communities collected in Santa Monica, California, United States - V. faba soil | ecosystem: Environmental > Terrestrial > Soil > Garden | place: USA: California... | reverse complement strand
CCGGGCCGCTGTCAAAATCTTAAGCGTTGTTGCCGTTCGATCTGCTAGGCGCCGCAGGACTCGCGAATGATCAGCTCGGTGGACAACATCTCCGGCCGCGGGTCGCCGGTCCATTCGAGCAGCTTGGACACCAGCATGCGGCCCGCCTTGGGGATGTCCTGCTGCACCGTGCTCAACGTCGGCGTGCTCAGCCGGCTGAGCAGGTTGTTGTCGTAGCCCACCACCGAAACGTCGCGCGGCACGTCGACGCGGGCGCGATGCAGCGCGCGGATGCCGCCGAGCGCGATGAGATCGCTGGCGGCCACGATGCCGTCGAACGCCGTCTTGCGACGCAGGAGATTGTCCACCAGCGCTTCCGCCGACTCGGCCTCGAACTCGACTCGCCCGATCAAAGCATCGTCGATGCGCATCCCGGCCTCCTGCAACGCCTCGGTGTAACCGCGAAACCGCTGCATCGCCTCCGGATCGCTGCCGCCGAGATACAGCAGCCGCTTGCGGCCGAGCTTCAGCAGGTGCTGCGTGGCGCGGCGGCCGCCGAGCACGTTGTCGGTGCCGATGGTGCAGTACTTCTGTCCCGGGATCTGCGCGCCCCAGACCACGAAGCGGCTGTCGGTTTCGGCGAGCCGGTTGAACTGGTCGTGCAGCACGCCCTGGCCGAGAAAGATCACGCCGTTCGCGCGCCCGGTGGTGGTGGCGTGCACCAGGTCTTCGTAGTTGGACGGCGTCAGGTGACTGACCGTGAAGTCGCAGCCGCGATCGCGCGCGGCTTCACCGATGCTGGCGAGTAGTTCAAGGAAGAACGGGTGCGACAGCGGCAGCGGACGGCCACGCACGCGCGGTGTCACGATGGTGATCGCGCCCTCGGCGCCGATCGGACTCGCGGGCATGTGGCGGCGGAACTCGTAGCCGTGTTTGTGCGCCAGCGCCCACAAACTTTTCTTGGTCGAAGGACTGATGGAAGGGTGGTCGTTCAGCGCGCGTGACACCGTTGAGACGGACACCTTCGCCAGCTTCGCGAGTCTTTCCAGCGTGACCGATCCGTTGCCTTCTTCTTTTTTGGGTCGCATTGCAGTGCAGAACCTCGCGCACGACTTGATAACGCTAACAACTTCAGCGAGCGGCGTCCGGCCCCCCGAAGCCGCCGCACACACCATACATATTTACGCAAATTTACGCAAAAAGTCTTGGAGCTATTGCGCAACTTTTCGCAACGTGGGTAGTGTAAGAGCACATATTCGCTAGATCAGCGCTTCTAGCGCATGCAAATATACGCAAAGGCGCTCTTGGGGGGTTCATGAAGATTCGCAAATTTCTGCCGAAGCACGGCTCACGCGCGTTGTTCACGATCGTCAGCGGCGGCGTGCTGATCAATCCCGCGTTCGCACAGCAGCCGGCCGCCGACGAAGTGCCCGAGGTCATCGTCACCGGCATGCGCACCTCGCTCGAGAACGCGCAGGCGATCAAGAAGGATTCGGACACCTTCGTGGATTCGATCACCGCGCAGGACATCGGCGCGTTCCCCGACAAGTCGGTCGCCGAAGCGCTGCAGCGTGTCCCGGGCATCACCGTGTCGCGCCTGCAGTCGAGCGACGACAGCAACCACTTCTCCGCCGAACCCGCGACCGTGCTGATCCGCGGTCTCACCTTCGTGCGCACCCAGTTCAACGGGCGCGACAGCTTCTCGGCCGACGGTTATCGCGGCCTGAATTTCAACGACGTGTCGCCCGAGCTCATGGCCGGCGTCGACACCTACAAGAACCAGACCGCGGAGATGATCGAAGGCGGCATCGCCGGTGTCGTCAACCTGCGCACCCGCCAGCCGTTCGACACCGACGGCCAGGCCATCGCGCTGACCGGCCGCGTCAACTACGGCAGCCGCTCCGAGGAACCGACCTACGAAGCGTCCGGCGTGTACAGCAACAACTGGGAGACCGACTCGGGCCGTTTCGGCCTGCTGGTCAACGCCGCGTATTCGAACATCCTGACGCGCACCGAAGCCGTCAACATGACGCGCATCAGCACGTTCTGCTCCGACTATCCGCAGACCGGCGGCGCGTATCCGGCGGCGAACATCGGCGGCGATGGGACCATCGCCTGCAATGCCAACCCGTTCGGCGGCAGCGGCTGGCGCTACGCGCCGGGACAGGTGAACTTCTCGCAGGTCGACTACGACCGCACGCGTTACGGTGCCGCGCTGGCATTCCAGTACGCCAACAACGACGACACGCTCAGGATGACGCTGACGGCGATCGACTCGAAGTACGAAAACCCCTGGCTGGAACGCAGCTCGAACATCAGCTGGCCGGCCGGCGCGGGCTTCGGCACGCCGGTATGGGCGCCCTTCAATGCGCCCGCCATGCGACCCATCACCGGAAACTTCACCTTCGGCGCGGACGGCATGCTGGACTCGGGCGTGATCGGCCAGCCGGCCGACGTCGCCGGCTTCTACGAAGGCACCAACGCGGCCAACATCAATCACGGCTCGGCGGTGCCGGGCCTGCCGTTCGTCAATGGCTCCGAAGCCTGCGGCGGCATTCCCTGCATCACCGGATCCAACGTCAGCGACGAGGCGCGCATCTTCGATCACGAAGAAGAAACCCGCGACTTCTCGTTCAACCTGCAGTGGGACATCACCGAGAACCTGCACTCGCAATTCGACGTGCAGTACATCAAGGCCGACACCCACAACTACGACATCCTGGTCGCCGCCAACAGCCTCGCGCAGGTCAACTACAGCACCGACAGCCATGGCACGCCGAAAGTCGCGTTGTCCGCAGCGCCCAACACCAACTACGCCGACGGCTTCCTCGCCAATCCCCACAACTACTGGATGCAGTTCATCCAGGATCACTGGGAAAACAACGACGCCGACGAACTCGCGGCGCGCGCCGACGTGGAATACGACCTGGGCAGCGGCGGCTGGCTGTCTTCGCTCAAGGCAGGCGTGCGCTTCGCCGACCGCGAACAGAAAGTTCGCTACTCCTCTTATAACTGGGCGCCGATCGCGCCGGCCTGGGGCTGCAACGGTCCGGGCTTCAACATCGACAACACCACAGCGGCTCCGTACCCGGCGGCCTGCGGCAATCCGAATCCTTTCAATGGATATCCGGCCGGCATCTGGGAGTCGGTGAGCCTGTCGGATCACTACGACGGCAGCGTATTCCCCAACGGCGACGTGGTGTTCCTGAATCGCGCGACGCTGCGCAACTACGACCTGCACACCGAAGGCCTCGCGGATCGCAACGTGAATGCGCCGCAGGGCTGGAACCCGCTGTGCGATCGCACCGCGAACGTGCCGGGTGAGGGCTGCTTCACGCAGGCCGAGATCCTCGACGTCAAGGAAAAGAGCGAAGCGGCGTACCTCATGCTGCGTTTCGGCGGACCCGAGGCGAATCTCGGCAGCGTCAATGTCGTGGGCAACATCGGCGTGCGTTTCGTGAAGACCACGGTCGAGAGCCACGGCAACGTCGGCTTCCCGAATTCGCAGTGGTACACCCAGGCGCTGGCCAGCGGACAGGGCACCTGCAACCCGGCCGACAACGGCACCAACCAGGCGACCGACATCCAGTGCTGGCTCACGCCGGCATTGCAGGCGTACAGCACCGGAACCGGCGCGGCGAACACGCTGACCAAGGACTACACCAACGTCCTGCCCAGCTTCAACGTGCGCTTCGGTTTCACCGAAGATCAGTTCATGCGCTTCGGCTATTCGAAGGGCATCTCGCGTCCGGACTTCGGCCTGCTGCGCAATTCCGTCGCCATCAACGCGCCGCCCATCGACGTCAGCAACAGCTCGCCATATCTGATCCGCGGCGCAAACGGCGCGGTCACGGGTTACAACTTCGTGTTCAGCGCCGAGGCGGGATACGCGGGTCTCGAGCCGGTGGAAGCCGACAACTTCGACCTGTCGTACGAGTGGTACGTCAACAAGAGCAGCTCGTTCACCTTCGGCCTGTTCTACAAGAAACTCGAGAACACCATCGCCTACGGCCGCGCCGACCGCTTCATCATCAACAACGGCGTCGAGCAGCTGGTGACCATCCGCGGCCCGTCCAACGATCCGGGCAGCGGCGGCTCGCTCAAGGGTTTCGAAGTCGCCTACCAGACGTTCTTCGACTTCCTGCCGGGCGCATGGTCCGGACTCGGCCTGCAGGTGAACTACACCAAGACCGACCAGGACGACATCAACAACTCCAACCTCGCGGTGCAGGCCGGCTATCTACCGGGCAGCACCACGGCCTTCGGCGGCGGCAACAACACCTCCACCGGCGGCCAGGGCAACGCGAACAACCCGCTGTCATTCACCAGCAACGTAATCGACTCGCATCGCCTGGCGGGCATCTCCGACGATTCGTACAACATCGTCGGCCTGTACGAGTACGGCAAGGTGGGCGCACGCCTCGCGTACAGCTGGCGCTCGGAGTTCCTCACCGCCAACCTCGACTGCTGCATCGGCCTGCCGGTGTACCAGAAGTCGGCCGGTTACCTCGACGGGTCGGCGCGTTACGCGGTGACCGACAATGTCGAGTTGTCCCTGGACGTGTCCAACATCCTGAATACGACGGCAGTCACACAGCAACAGGTGTTCGGTGATTCGACGCTGACACCCAACGCCAAACCGGTGTTGCTCGATTCCGGCTGGGTGCGCAACGACCGGCGCTTCCAGTTCGGTGTGCGATTCAAGTACTGACGTTGTGGAACGCCGGCGCTGCTCCTCCCTCTGGGCGCCGGCGTTTTTTTACGGAGTCAGATGTTGCAGTCATCTCCTTTGCACATCGTCATCGTGGGCGGCGGTTCCGCCGGCTGGATGTGCGCGGCCGCCGCGGCGCAAGTGCTGCATCCCGCGCGTTATCGCATCACGCTCATCGAATCCGAGGAGATCGGCACGGTGGGCGTGGGCGAGGCGACCCTGCCCGCGCTGCGCGACTTCAACGAACTGCTGAAAATCGACGAAGCGCAGTTCATGCGCGAGACCCAGGGCACGTTCAAACTCGGCATCGAGTTCCGCGATTGGGACCTGCCGGGCGGTCACTACCTGCATCCGTTCGGATCCTTCGGCCAGCTGTGGGGCGGAACCGAGTTCCAGCATCACTGGATGCGGGCGCGCCAGCACGGCCTCGAGCCGGCGCCATTCGAGGAATACTGCTGCGCGGTCGCCGCCTGCCGGCGCAACGCCTTCGAATTCCCGGACCTGAAAAACCCGCACTCCACGTTCTACGGTTACGCGTATCACTTCGACGCCGGGCTCTACGCGGATTTCCTGCGACGCTGGGCAAGCGCGCGGGGCGTGCGTCGCATCGAAGGCATGGTCGTCGACGTGGCGTTGCACGCGGAATCCGGCGACATCACCGGCCTGACGCTGAAGTCCGGACAGAAGCTCGATGGAGACTTCTTCGTCGACTGCTCCGGCTTCCGCTCGCTGCTGCTCGGCGACAAACTCGGCAGCGCCTGGGAGGACTGGACGCACTGGCTGCCCTGCGATCGCGCCTGGGCGGTGCCCTGCGAGCGCAGCGACGATTTCACGCCGTTCACCCGTTCCATCGCAAAGCCGGGCGGCTGGATCTGGCGTATCCCGCTGCAACATCGCACCGGCAATGGCCACGTCTTCTCCACGCGGTTCATTGGTGAGGATGAGGCCCGCGCCGCCTTGATGGGACAACTCGACGGGCGCGCGCTGGCCGAACCGAAGCTGCTGCGCTTTCGTGCCGGCCGACGCGCGCAGGCGTGGAAACGCAACTGCGTGGGCATCGGGCTGGCCGCCGGATTTCTCGAGCCGCTGGAATCGACCAGCCTGTTCCTGATCCAGAAGGGCATCCAGGACATGTTGCGGCTGCTGCCGTCGCCAGAAGTGCGCCGCGCCGATCAGCGGCTTGCCGACGAATTCAATCGCCTCTCCGACCAACTCTACGAGCGCATCCGCGACTTCCTCATCCTGCACTACGTTGCCAACCGCCGGCACGGTGAGCCACTGTGGGATCACGTGCGCGGTCATGCGATGCCCGACAGCCTGCGGCACAAGCTGGCGCTGTTCAGGGCGCGCGGCCATGTGCCCTATTTCAAGGACGGCTTCTTTTCGCGCGACAGCTGGCTGGCCGTGCTCTTCGGCCAGGGTCTGATGCCGGAACACTACGACCGTCTCGCCGACGCGGTGCCCCTGCCGCTGCTCGATCAGCGGCTGCGCGAACTGCATGCGCGGGTCGCCGCGCACGCCGCGCGCATGCAGTCACACGCCGCGGTCATTTCACGCCACTGCGGCGAACCCGCGCCCATCCGCCAGGCGGCGTCATGAACGATCCCGCGGCCATTCGCGAGCTGGTCATTGTCGGGCGCGACGCCCCCGCGTGGCTCGCCGCCTGCGTGATGCAGGAGGCACTCGGCGCGTCGGGATTACGCGTGACCGTGGTCGAGCTCGCACCGGCGGTCGACACGGCGGATGTGTACGCGACACTTCCCGCGCTGGAATCGCTGCACGCACGGTTGCGCATCGACGAGACGCGCCTGATCGCCGATACGCGCGGCACGTTCACGCTCGGCCGCCGCTTCGTCGATGCTACCGGCACGTCCGCGCCCTTCTTTCACGCCTTCGGCTCGACCGGCGCCCGCATCGACGGCGCAGAATTCCTGCCGCACTGGATCAAGGCGCGACACCTCGGGCTGCCGGTGGCCTTCGAAGACTTCTGCATCACGGCCACGGCGGCCAGGTACGGCCGCCTGCTGCTGCCCGATGCCGATATCGAACGCCACGGATTCACCGACTACGGCTACCACCTGCCGGCGATTCCGTACGGTGAGTGGCTGAAGAGACTCGCGCTGCGACGCGGTGTGGCCGTCCACCATGCGCGCGACGTCGGTGTGACGCGAACGAATGCCGGCATCGCGGGGCTGGAACTGGATGGCGGCCGCCGCGTGACGGGCGACTTCTTCATCGACGCCAGTGGCGAATCGTCGTTGCTGCTGGGACGCGCGCTGGGCGTGGCGCGCGACAGCTGGCGGGAATCGTTCCCCGTGGATCGCGTGCTGTTCGCGCACGGCGCGCCATTCGCCACCCCTCCCATACACGGCGAAGTGCGCGCCGGGGAAAGCGGCTGGCTGGCCCTGCATGCCAGCCAGGTGTGCACGCACGTGCTGCACGCCTACTCGAGCGACATCCCGCTGGACGCGGCGCTGGAAAACGCGGCACGGCTCGCGGGCCTCGAACTGCACGATGCGCAGATGCGCACGCGCGATCCCGGCCGGCGCGTGCTCGCGTGGCAGGACAACTGCGTCGGCCTTGGCGATGCGGCCTGCGTGTTCGACCCGCTGCACGGACTTGACCTGCAGGCGGTGCAGCTGGGTCTCGTGCACCTGCTGCCGTTGTTTCCCGTGACCGCGGATTACGCGATCGAGCGTGACGAGTACAACAAGAACGTGCGTTCGGCGTTCGAGCGCAGCCGTGATTTCCAGGTGGCGCATTACGCGCTGAACCGCTATCGCGGCGATTTCTGGGCGCGCGCGCGACTCGCGCCCGTATCTGCCGAACTGCTGCGCAAGATCGGATCGTTCCGCGCACGCGGCGAGACCGTGCACTACGAGGATGAGAGTTTCACGATCGCCGACTGGCAGAGCCTGCTGATCGGCCACGGCGTCATCCCGGAGAGCTGGGACCCGGCGGTCGATCGCACTCCACCCGAACGGCTCACGGAGGAGATGCGCCGCATCCTCGCCTTCATACGCCAGAAGGTCGAAACACAGCGCCCGCACGCCGACTACCTGCGTGCGGTGCCCGGCGGTTCCCATCACGGTAGATAGACCAGGAAGACCCATCATGTCGAAGTTTGCTTCGGCCGCGGTACGCGGCCTGGTGTTCAGCATCCTCACGGTGCCGGCAGGCGCCGCCACGGATGCCACCAACCGTGAATGCGCGGACTCGCCGCAGCGCGTGCTCACCCTGTGCGTGGCCGCGGATGGGCGCGGTCCGTACTACGAAGTGACGCGCGGCACGCGCGCCGTGATCGGACGCGCCCGCCTCGGCCTGGTGCTCGACGGCCTCGGCAACGAACCCGCCACCCATGTCGGCAATACGCGGCGAAACGCCGTCGACAGCCGCTGGGAGCAGCCCTGGGGCGAACAACGCGTCATCCAGGATCGCCACAACGAGCTCGTCGTGACACTCACCGGCGCCGACGCGGCCCGCACCGAGCCCTATGACCTGCGCATCCGCGTGTTCGACGACGGCTTCGGCTTGCGCTATGAATTCAACGGCATCCCCGCCACGCGCGAGGTGGCGGTGCTCGACGAGCTCACCGAGTTCCGCTTGTCGGACGCAATAGGCGCTGGCAATTTCGATGCCTGGTGGTACCCGGCGCGCGGACCGGACCGCGACGAATACCTCTACCAGCGCGCCCCGTTGTTCGCGGTGAGCCTGGCTGAAACGCCGCTCACCCTGCAGTCGCCGGGACTCTATTTATCCATCCACGAAGCGGCGCTGGTGGACTATGCCAGCATGAACCTGCGCCGCACCGCCGAACGCACGTTCAAGGCCGATCTCATGCCCTGGTCCGACGGCGTGCTGGTGCGCAAACGCGGGCCGTTCACCACGCCCTGGCGCACCGTGCTGGTCACGGACACGCCGATGGCGCTGGCGGATTCGCGTCTGGAACTGAATCTCAACGAGCCCAACAAGCTGGGCGATACCTCGTGGCTACGCGTGGGCAAATACGTGGGCGTCTGGTGGGAGATGCACCTCAACAAGTCCACCTGGGGCAGCGGTGACAAACACGGCGCCACCAATGCCAACGTGAAGCGCTACATCGACTTCGCGGCGAAGAACGGTTTCGGCGGAGTGCTGGTCGAAGGCTGGAACCAGGGCTGGGATGGCGACTGGATCGCCAACGGCAAACATTTCAGTTTCACCGAGTCCTATCCGGACTTCGATCTGCCGGGGCTGACCAGTTACGCGCGGCAACGCGGCGTGCGAATCATCGGCCACCACGAGACCGCCGGTGCGCTGGAGAACTACGAGAACCAGCTCGAAGCCGCGATGGCGTTGTATGCGAAGAACGGCGTCGCCGTGGTCAAGACGGGGTACGTGAAGCCCAGCGGCTCCATCGAACGCACCCTCGAAGACGGCGCCATCGGCCATGAGTGGTTCGCCGGCCAGTACCGCGTGCGCCATGAGCTGAAGGTGGCCGCGGCCGCGGCCGCGCATCGCATCGCCATCGTCGCGCACGAGCCGGTCAAGGACACCGGGCTGCGCCGCACCTGGCCGAACATGCTGAGCCGCGAGGGTGCGCGCGGGCAGGAATTCAATGCCTGGGGACGCCCCACCAATCCGCCCGAGCACCTGACCATCCTGCCGTTCACGCGCCTGCTGGCCGGCCCGATGGATTTCACGCCGGGCATCTTCGACCTCACCTTCGGGCACGACAAGCTCAATGAACGCGTGCAGTCGACGCTGGCGACGCAGCTGGCGCTGTACGTGCTGGTCTACAGCCCGGTACAGATGGCCGCCGACCTGCCGGAGAACTACGAGCAGCGTCCCGACGCGCTGCAGTTCATCCGCGACGTGCCCACCGATTGGGAAACCTCGCGCACCCTGCAGGGCGAGATCGGCGACTACGTGGTGGTCGCACGCCAGCAGCGCGGCGCGCGCGACTGGTACCTGGGCGCCACCACGGACGAAAACGCGCGCAAGCTGGCCATTCCGCTGGATTTCCTGGAGCGCGGCCGTTACGAAGCCCAGATCTATCGCGACGCGCCCGATGCCGACTTCCGCACCAACCCCGCGGCGCTGGAGATCGAGAAACGCAACGTGACTTCGAAGGACACGCTGGACGCGGCGCTCGCACCCGGTGGCGGGATCGCGGTGCGGTTCCGGGCTCTCTGAGCGACCGGCCGACTATCTACCGGCCGGCGGGGCCGAATCGGCCGCCGCGCGCACGCGCAGCACCGCCCAGCCCGCGAGGAACCACCCCAGGGCGCCGATGACCAGCGCGTAGGTAGGATCGCCGTCGGCGAAGAGATCCAGCAGCGTCGCGATCACGGCCACGGCCAGCAGCTGCGGGATCACGATGAAGATGTTGAAGATGCCGATGTTCACGCCCATCTTCCGCGACGGCAGGTTGTTGGCGAGCATGGCGTAGGGCAGCGAGATGATCGACGCCCAGGCGAATCCGAGGCCGATCATCGACACCAGCAGCCAGTGCGGATCGCGGATCAGCAGCATCGACAGCAGCCCCGAGGCGCCCAGCCACAGGTTCACCCGGTGCGTCATGCGCAGGCCGAGTCGCCGCACCAGCAGGGGAATGAACAACGCGATGACGGCGGCCAGTCCGTTGTAGGTGGCGAACAGCACGCCGGCCCAGTTGGCGCCGGCTTCATAGGCTTCCGAGCCGGGACTGGTCGCGCCGAAGTGCAGCCGGGCCACGGCCGGCGCGGTGTAGACGAAGATCGCGAACAGCGTGAACCAGGAGAAGAACTGCACCAGCGCCAGCCAGCGCATGGATGCCGACA
>Ga0315912_10006450_pt1 | contig 10491 bp, 7 predicted proteins | sample VfabasoilMG_FD_204469 | JGI IMG/M metagenome (GOLD analysis project Ga0315912, IMG submission 204469) | Garden soil microbial communities collected in Santa Monica, California, United States - V. faba soil | ecosystem: Environmental > Terrestrial > Soil > Garden | place: USA: California... | reverse complement strand
TGGCTGCCGGCCGGTTTGGCAACCTCGGCAACCTGCGTTTCCAGCAAGGCAATGCCGAGGCGCTGCCGCTGGATGATGGCAGTTGCGATGTGGTGCTGAACGTCGAGGCCTCGCACCTCTACGACAGCCCCGGCAAGTTTTTCGAAGAAGCACGGCGAGTCCTGGCACCGGGCGGTGTGTTCCTCCATGTGGACCTCGCATGGAAGGACAAGGATCCGCCGGCGATGATCGCCGCCGCCGGCTTCAAGGTCGCGGCCGTCGAAGACATCACGCGCAATGTGCTGATGGCGCTCGAGCTCGACAGCGAACGGCGCGAGCAGATCGTCATGAGTTTCCCCGAAGCCATGCGCAAGGATTTCCGCGACTGGTCGGGCGTCAAGGATTTCCGTGCCTACAACCGCCTGAAGAGCGGTGAGTGGATCTACCGGGTGACGCGCTCCCACCGCTAAATGGGGACATTCCTCGTTTCCTAGCAAAAGGGGACGGACCTCGGCTCTTTCGCCGCAGCCCTGTCCCCTTTTGCTAGGAAACGAGGAATGTCCCCATTAATCTTCATCGGTGGCATGGCAATTCTGGATCGATCGCGGCGGGACGTTCACGGACATCGTGGCGCGACGACCCGACGGCGCGTTACTCACGCACAAGCTGCTTTCGGATAGCGCCGCCTATGACGACGCCGCGACGTTCGGCATCCGCCACCTGCTCGGCGTTTCTCCTTCCGCTCCCCTGCCGGTCGACGACATCGACGCGGTGCGCATGGGCACCACGGTCGCGACCAACGCGCTGCTCGAACGCAAGGGCGATCGCACCGTCTTCGTGACCACGCGCGGCTTTGCCGACTCGTTGCGTATCGCCTATCAACATCGCCCCAGGCTCTTCGTCCGGCACATCGAGCTGCCCGCGATGCTCTACGAGGAAGTCATCGAGGTCGACGAACGCATCGGCGCGCACGGCGATGTGGTGCGCGAACTCGACGGCGCCTCGGCCGAATCCGCGCTGCGTGCCGCTCATGATCGTGGCATCCGCGCCTGCGCCATCGTGCTGATGCACGGCTATCGCTTTCCGGCGCACGAACAGGCCCTCGCATCGATCGCCGCGCGCCTGGGGTTCGAGCAGGTATCCGTCTCGCATCGCGTGAGCCCGTTGATCAAGCTCGTGGCTCGCGGCGACACCACGGTGGCCGACGCCTATCTATCGCCGGTCCTGCGCCGCTACGTCGATCGCGTCGCCGCGGCACTGCCCGGGACGCGGCTTCAGTTCATGCAATCTTCGGGCGGCCTGAGCGACGCCAAGTCGTTTCACGGCAAGGATGCGATCCTCTCCGGCCCCGCCGGCGGCATCGTCGGCGCGGCGCGCGCCGCGGAGGCCGCTGGCTTCGACAAGATCATCGCGTTCGACATGGGCGGCACCTCGACGGATGTCGGCCACTACGCCGGCACGTACGAACGCGCGCTCGACGTCGAAGTGGCGGGCGTTCGATTGCGCACGCCCATCCTGCGCATCCACACCGTCGCCGCCGGCGGCGGCTCGATCTGCAGCTTCGACGGTGTGCGCCTCCGCGTGGGTCCCGAGTCCGCGGGCGCAAATCCCGGGCCCGCGTCGTATCGCCGCGACGGACCGCTGACGGTCACTGACTGCAACGTGCTGCTCGGCCGCATCCAGGCCGACTTCTTCCCGTCGTTGTTTGGCCACGCAGGCGACGAGCCGCTGGACACCGGCATCGTGCGCCGGCTCTTTGGCGAACTCGCCGCATCGATGCCCGGTCGCGAGGAAGCGGCCGCGCTCGCTGCCGGCTGCGTCCGCATCGCCGTCGAGAACATGGCCAATGCCATCAAGAAGATCTCCGTGCAGCGCGGCCACGACGTCTCCGAGTACACACTCACCTGCTTCGGCGGCGCCGCGGGTCAGCACGCCTGCGCGGTGGCCGATGCACTCGGCATGCGCCGCGTGTTCATCCATCCCCTGGCGGGCGTGTTGTCGGCCTACGGCATCGGGCTCGCCGATACCCTGGTGATGCGCCAGCAAACTGCCGAGGTGCCGCTGGATGCCGACGCACTCGGGAAGCTAGGCACGTCATATGCCGCGCTCGAGCGGGAAGCACTCGCGGAACTCGCCCAGCAAGGCTTCGCGGCCGAGGCGGCGCAGGTCGAACGCGCCGTGCACCTCAAGTACGCGGACACGGATTCCACGTTGACACTGACGCTGCACCCGGAATCCACGCCCGAGACGTTGACCTCGGAATTCCTCGCGCAGTACCGCACACGATTCGGCTTCCATGTGCCCGGCCGCGCGATCGTCATCGATACCGTCGGCGTGACCGCCACGGGGCGAACGCCCGGCATCGACGCCGCAACGCGCGCCTTCGAACCTCGCGCGAGCGCGCTGAGCGCCACCACCCGGCGGCCGGTGTTCTTCGATGGCGCCTGGGTGGACACTCCGTTCTTCGAACGTTCGCAACTGCGTCCTGACGATGCGATCAGCGGCCCGTCGGTCATCTGCGAGCGCAACACCACCATCGTCGTGGAACGCGGCTGGCGCGCGACGCTGACCGAAGCCGACAACCTGGTGCTCGAGAAAATCGGCGCCTCGCGGCGCGAGGCGTTGTCGACGCGCGCGGATCCGGTGCTGCTCGAGATCTTCAACAACCTGTTCATGGCCATTGCAGAACAGATGGGTGTCACGCTCGCCAACACAGCGAGCTCCGTGAACATCAAGGAACGCCTGGACTTCTCCTGCGCGGTGTTCGATGCGCAAGGCCAGCTCATCGCAAACGCCCCCCACATGCCGGTGCACCTGGGATCCATGGGCGAATCCGTGCAGGAGATCCTGCGCCGGCGCGGCCGCGACATTCAGCCCGGCGATGCGTTTGCGTTGAACGCACCGTACGCCGGGGGTACGCACCTGCCCGATGTCACCGTCGTCATGCCCGTATTCCTGGGCGGCGGCGGACCCGCATTCTTCGTCGCGGCGCGCGGCCACCACGCCGACATCGGCGGCATCACGCCGGGCTCGATGCCGTCGGACTCGAAATCGATCGATGAAGAAGGCGTGCTCATCGACAGCCTGCGCATCGTCGATCGCGGCGTATTCCGGGAAACCGAGCTGCGCTCGCTCTTGACCGCCGACCGCTATCCGGTCCGCAACGTCACCCAGAACATCGCCGACCTTCGAGCACAGATCGCGGCTTGCCAGAAAGGCATCGCGGAACTCACCGCGATGGCCGAGCACTATGGTTTGCCGGTGGTGCAGGCCTACATGCAGCACGTCCAGGACAACGCCGAAGCCGCGGTGCGCAAGGTGATCGACGTGCTGAAGGACGGCGAATACCGCTACGAGATGGACAACGGCGCGGTGGTGCAGGTCGCCATTCGCATCGATCGTCAACGCCATGCGGCCACCATCGACTTCTCGGGCACGAGCGATCAGCAGCCTGACAACTTCAACGCGCCGCTGCCGGTGACTCGCGCAGCCGTGCTCTATGTATTCCGCACGCTGGTCGACGACGAGATCCCGATGAACGCCGGCTGCATGAAGCCGCTCGAACTCCTCGTGCCGCCGGGCTCGATGCTCGCGCCGCGTTATCCCGCGGCCGTGGTGGCCGGCAACGTCGAGACTTCGCAGGTCGTCACGGATTGTTTGTACGGCGCACTCGGAGTGCTTGCCGCGTCCCAGGGCACCATGAACAACTTCACGTTCGGCGACGACGAACACCAGTACTACGAGACCATCAGCGGCGGATCGGGCGCGGGGCCCGGTTTCGATGGCACCGACGCCGTGCAGACCCACATGACCAACTCGCGGCTCACCGATCCGGAAGTGCTCGAATGGAGATTCCCGGTGCGGCTCGAGTCGTTCCGGATCCGCCGCGGCTCCGGCGGCGCGGGCCAGCATCGTGGTGGCGACGGCGTCGAGCGGCGCCTGAGGTTCCTCAAGCCGATGACCGCGGTGATGTTGGCCAACCACCGGCGTGTCGCGCCCTTCGGTGTCGCGGGCGGCGATCCCGCGGCTGTCGGCCGCAACTGGATCGAGCGTGCACACGGCGGAACCGACGAGTTCGCCGCCGCGTTTTCAACCGCCGTGCAGCGCGACGACGTCATCGTCATCGAAACGCCCGGCGGAGGGGGTTACGGCAAGGCATGAGCCCTGAAACGACCAAGGCACCTGGCATGCACCGGCTCGCGGCTGCGAGCATTGCCGGCACCGCACTCGAGTACTACGACTTCGCGGTCTACAACACGCTCGCCGCTCTGGTGTTCAACAAGCTGTTCTTCCCGACCTTCGATCCGCTGTCGGGCACGCTCTTGTCGTTCGCCACGTTCTGGGTGGGCTATCTCTCACGGCCGTTCGGCGGAATCCTGTTCGGCCACCTGGGCGATCGTCACGGTCGCCGCTTCGTGCTCGTCATCACGCTGGCGTTGATGGGCGTCACGACGATGCTCATCGGGCTCTTGCCGACTTACGCGCAGATTGGCGCGCTCGCGCCGCTCTTGTTAGTCAGCCTGCGCTTCCTGCAGGGCGTCGCGCTCGGTGGTGAGTGGGCCGGTGCGGTACTGCTGTCGGTCGAGCATGGAACTGACAAACAGCGCGGCCGCAATGCCTCGTTTGCGCAGATGGGGCCGTCGATCGGCACGCTCGTGGCGGCCGGCGCCATCGCGCTCAGCTCGAAGCTCATTCCGCAGGAGCAATGGCTGGAGTTCGGATGGCGCCTGCCCCTGCTCGCGAGCGTGGCGCTGGTCGCCTTCGGACTCTGGCTGCGCACCGGCGTCAGCGAAACGCCGCAGTTCACGCAGTTGCAGGAACGCGCGCGCGCGCCGCTCGGAGAGGTGGTGCATCACCATTGGCGAGGACTGGTCGTTGCCGGCGGCGTGCGCATGGGACCGGACGTCATGTACTCGCTGATCGCCGTCTTCCTGCTTTCTTACCTCACCACCACGCTCGAACTGTCGCGCACGCAGGTGGTGACTGCGCTCACCATCGGCGCGGCCTTCAACGCCGTGTTCATCCTGCTGGCCGGCTGGCTATCCGATCGCGTGGGCCGCCGTGCTGTGTATGGCGCGGGCGCGGCAGTGGCGATCGTTTGGGTCTGGATGCTGTTCCCGCTACTCGATTCGAAAACCGGGTCGGCCGTTCTCATCGCCATCGTCGGCGGACTATCGATCCACGCGTTCATGTACGGGCCTCAGGCCGCGTTCATCGCCGAGCAGTTTCCGACGCAGGTGCGTTATGCAGGCGCGTCGCTTGCCTACACGCTGGGCGGAGTGTTCGCAGGCGGCATCGCACCGCTCGCGTTCCAGGCGTTGTACCGCGCGTATGGAACACCGACCGTGGTCGCGATGTACACGACGGGCGCATTGATGATCACGCTCATCGTTCTCGGGCTGAGCAGGAAGTCCGGGTAGATTTACTGAACGTGCAGTCGACGTCGCATCAACCAGGCGACGAGCAACGTCAGGGCGCCGACGATGGCGATGGATGCGCCCACGTCGCTGACGAAGTGATGGTTCGCGTTGACACGGGCAACGGCGATGAACCAGGGCGTGATCAAGAGCGGCCATCGCCATCGCGGAAACAGAAATGCCAGGGGCAGGAACAAGCCGAAGTAGAAACCCGCATGTCCCGACGGGAACGAGCTGCCGTTGGCGAACCACTCCGGACCCCAGTCGCCGCTTTTCATCAGCTCGAAGGGACGCAGTCGGCCAAAGATGTTCTTGCTGACGCCAGCCACCAGCGTGGACAGCAATTGCACGGCGCCGACAAACAAGACGCTCGATGAGTACCGACGCGTCTTCGTCGAGATCGCCAGCGCGAGGCCGGCACCCAGCAGCACGAACCCGAGCAGAAACTTCGAAACATCCTTGCCGGAAATCGTGTCGAGAAACGTGGTGACGGCCATGAAAAGCGGCAGTTCCTCGTATCCCGATGCGCGTAGATACCGTGCGGTGACGCCATCGAGGCCGGCGAGGCCTGTCAGCGTCAGTGCAACGCCGATGCCGACATGCAGGGCAAGCAATTTCTGGCTCTTGGTCATCTGGATCTTTGACAGCCCAAAGCCGCCACGGGTTTAAGGCGCCCGCTTCAACCCTTCCGCCAGGTCACTTCGCGCTTCATTTCGCCCCAGCGTCTCGGTGCACCGGTTGCCCATTGAAAGAACCCTCGAAGCCGCCACCACAACACGATCTGGTGATAGCCGAAGTTCTCGACGACGGCCATGCAGACGAGAGCTAACAGGTTGCCGGGTTGGCGGTAGGTGCGGCAGGAAATTTCCTCGAGCAACAGCGCACTGATCGACAGCAGAATGCCAAGTGAAATCGCAAGCAGCATGAACGACCAGAAGGTCGCTGCATCCAGGAGTCCACTCGCATAGGCGAGGACCATGAAAACGTAGCCACAGAACTCGACCACGGGCCCGAGCAGCTCGAAGGCGACCATGAACGGAAACATGAGCCAGCCCGCGGCGCCGCCGCGCCGATGAAACAGGAGCCCACGATTCTGCGACAAGCTCTCGCCCAGACCTCGCTGCCATCGAATGCGCTGATTGCTCAGTCCCGCGAGAGATTCCGGTGCATCCGTCCAGCAGACCGGCTTGATCTGGAATGCGATTCGATAGCGACGCCCGCTGTCCCGGAAATGCCGGTGGAGCCTCATGACCAGTTCCATGTCCTCGCCGAGCGAGTCGTGGCGGAATCCGCCGACCGCGACCACGACTTCCTTGCGGAACACGCCGAATGCCCCGGAAATGATGGGCACCGCATTCATCGGCGCCCATCCAAGGCGCCCGAACAGGAAACCGCGCAGGTACTCGATGACCTGCGCCAGCGCGAGGAAATTTCGAGGCAGGCCCACTTTTTCGAGAAAGCCGCCGCGGACCTCGCATCCGTTGGCGATGCGCACGCAGCCGCCCGCGGCGATGGTGTGCGGCTCGGTGAGGAACGGCAGCACCACTTGCCGCAGACTCGTGCGTTCGAGGATGGAATCGACGTCGACGATGCACACGAGTGGATAGCGAGCCGCGTTGAGGCCGGCGTTCGACGCGTCGGCCTTGCCGCCGTTCTCCTTGTCGATGACGCGCAAGTGAGGATAGGTGGTCGAGCGATAGACGCCGCGCATCGGACGCGTGTCGACTTGCCGCCGGTACGCTTCGGGAAAAGGAACCAGCGCAAATTCGCGAGTCATGGCCGCAAGCGTTCCGTCGGTCGAACCATCGTTCACCACGATCACCTCGAACTCCGGATATTCGAGCTGCAATACCGAGTGAATCGCGGTGGAGAACGTCTTTTCCTCGTTGAACGCGGGCATGATCAATGACACCGGCGGCTCGTAGCCGGAATGCGGCCTCGGCAGGAGTTCCGGCAGACCCGACTCGATCTGGCGAGGCATCTCGAACAGTGCGCATGCGTTGAGCAGGAAATAGAACAGGCCGAGGGCGACGAAGTAAGCCAGGAAGAACCACGCGGCAATATCGACGACAGCCTGCCAGTTCATGTGGCGCACCGTTCGGCCAGTGTCTGACGAAGCATGTCGGCGGCGTAGCGATCCGTCTGCCGGCCCGCAATTTCGGCGAGCTCGGCCGTGCCCATGCCCGGCAGTTGCGACAGCGCCTGCGCCGCCCGATGACGGACCCACCAACTGCGATCGCACAGCGCAGTCGTCAGACGATCCACGTCGTTCGCGTCACCCACGCGTCCGAGCGCCCGCGCGGCAGCGACGCGCACGAACCACTCGGGATGCGCGAGCAGTCGACGCGCGTGGGCAATGTCGCCGGGGTGCGATAGCGCGGCCAGCGCGGAAGCGAGAATCTCCGTACCCGGGCAGGCCGCAAGGACATCGCGCACAGCGTCGCGAATCGCCTCGGGCTCGGCCGTGATGTGCAAGCGGAGAAGTCTCGCGACACCGATATCGTCGCCACGGCTGATGGCGAGGCGTATGGCGGACGACAAGGCCGGACCCACGGTCGCGCTCTCACACTCCTTCAGCATCGTGGCGACGCTCGAGAGCGGCCAGTCTTCGCGCCGCGCGGCCGTCGAGAGAACCGTGCGAACTCCCACGTCCGCGTTGATGCGAATGAGCGCCTTGGCGGCCACGAGCGAGGCCATCGGCGCCGCCGATGCCACCTGTGTTTGAAGCGATGGCACGAGCTCGCGCGCCTGCAGATGGCCGAGCGCCACGGTACCGATCAGCGGTCGTCGCTGGGAACGGGATCGGAGCATCCGGCGTGCGTGCTCATCCGCGCCGAGGCGTTGCGCCATCTCGCGAAGGCGCTCCCGCGACAAGCCGCGCACCGAATCCTGGGCGCGACACCAGAGAAGCACGAAATGATCCGCGTCGCGTCGCTTCAAGGGAGGGAGCGTGGCCGCACCGTTTTCCGTACAGCGCGCAATCAGCGGAATCCAGAACGTTGCGATATCGCGTTCCCGGGCCAGCCGGCGCAGGAGCCGGATTCTCATCACGAGAACGATCGCCAACAGGAGCAGCGTGACGGCGAGCGCGACAGCCGCGCCCCACGTCGCCATCGCGAACCGTGAATCAGAAACGGCGCCGAAGTCCAAGCCTGCCACCCGTGCGCCGGTAAAGGTCGCCTTGCTCGTGAGTGCCGATCTCCCAGGCGATCGCCCAGTCCGGCGTGAACCAGTGGCGTCCGACGATGGCAATCGAGCGGACGTCCGACGTGATGATGCCCGTCGGAGGCCCGACATTTTCCACTTCACGGCCCCAGGCAACCGACACCCCGACCCGACTGCGTTCGTCGAAGTAGTAGCAATCGAACGCGATGCGATGGGAAGACGCGGATTCCGCGTCCTCCGGCTTGCCGTTGTAGTACGTGTAGGCCGCGCGGTAGCGGCCGAAGTGTTTTTCCACACCGGCCGTCAACACGCGTGCGCTCGAGTCGGTGTATTCGCTGAAGCGCGCGCCGCCGTTCAATACCCAGCCTGCGCCCGCGACCCAATAGACCTGGGCAAACGCCGAACCTTCCGCGAGCACGTTGTGGTCCGGGCTGAGGCTCGCTTCGATGACCGTCGTCCACTTTTCACCGAATGGATGGGCATAGCCCGCGGCCACCTCGAAGTCGCGCAGGTCGAACCGTTCGGCTTCCCGAATCGTGCCGTACAACGTCTGCCGCGGAGCAAAGGTGTGCGCGGCATCTAGATAGAGGCTTTTCCAGGCGGGCTTGTCGTTGGTCAGATCTTCATAGGTGGCGCCGGCTTCCGCCTCCGCGGCCGCCACCGGACGGACGAAGAGGCCCAACAGGATGGCCACGAGCGCACCGCCGCCACGCAGTCTTTCGAAGTTGAACGCCCTCCGCATCGCAAGAGTCTAGCCAAACGGAGTGTGGATAGAATCCGCGCAACCCCTATGAAAGCGGCAAATCGGACGCTTTCAACCCGGCACGGGTGAACACCACGCCGAGCACGATCAGCCAGAGGGGAAGCAGCGCGTTGTTGATGTCCGCCACGATCTGCACGGCGCCGGTCACGTTGCGAAACGCGCCGACCAGGAACAGGAGTCCGAACCCGATGCCGCCCCGGCCAAGCCACTTCGCGAAGCGGCTTTCGCCGAGCATCGAGAACCCGGTCAGCAGGAAGAACGCCGCAAGCAGTGTCTCGCCCAGGAACTCGCCGATGTAGTTGCCGAGGTAGAGGTTCATGCCATCGAAGACGCCGTCGAGCACGATCCGGGCGTCCGCGCCGGCATGCGAATAGGCGTCCGCCAGCGCCCAATGCAGCGTGGGCCAACGCATCAGTCCGAGGCACATGGCGAGCGCGGCCAGGGATGCGCAGATGAGTGCGAGGATCATCCGGGCGCGACTTCCGGCGCACGCGAGGAACGCAGCGACCGCTCCGGGCACCAGCAGCAAGGGAAGGAAGGCATAGATAGCCCACACCGCTCTCATGGTCGAGCCGCCCTCGCGAAGCCGGGGCAGAACCTCCGACGCAGCGCCATCGAGGACGTCCGGGTAATTGAAGCTTGCGGCGAGGTAGCTGAAGACGCCCACGAACGCCAGCGCAGCCACGATGAAACTGATGCCGCCAGCGATGATCATTCTTTGTTGGTTCATCTCCGCTTGACCTCAAGTGGACTTCAAGTGCGACTCTACCGCCATGACGAACGCAATGGGATCAATCCTGCTGATCGGCGTGGGCGCCACGATGCTGACCGACCTCTGGTCCGTGATCCGCAAGCAGGCTTTCGGCGTTCCGCAGCCGAACTTTGCTTTGGTGGGTCGTTGGGTCGGGCACATGGCTCGCGGCGGGTTCCGTCACGATTCGATCGCCGCCGCAGCGCGAATCCCGGCGGAGAGCGCCATTGGCTGGGCCACGCACTACCTGATCGGAATGGCTTTTGCCTTCCTGCTGCCGGTCATCGGCGGTCCGGAATGGCTCGATCGGCCAACACTCGTGCCCGCACTGTTGTCAGGTGCCCTCACCGTCGCGGCGCCCTTCTTCATCATGCAGCCGGCCATTGGCGCAGGTTTCGCCGCAAGCCGCACGCCTC
>Ga0315912_10006449_pt1 | contig 10492 bp, 9 predicted proteins | sample VfabasoilMG_FD_204469 | JGI IMG/M metagenome (GOLD analysis project Ga0315912, IMG submission 204469) | Garden soil microbial communities collected in Santa Monica, California, United States - V. faba soil | ecosystem: Environmental > Terrestrial > Soil > Garden | place: USA: California... | reverse complement strand
CGCGCGTCCTTCACGCGCACACCGGGGCGCACCAACCCGAGTAGCGCGAACGCGAACGCCATGCGGTGGTCGCCGTGCGGGTCGAGCAGCACGTCCCGCACGTCGCCTCCGCGGCGCGGACCGACGCGCAGGAAGTCGGGTCCGCTCTCGCAGGCGATGCCGGCGGTCTCGAAGCCCTGCGCGAGCACCTCGATGCGCTGGCTCTCCTTGCGCGGCAACGTGCCGAGTCCGGAGAGGAGCGAAGCCGCCCCTCCCTCCCAGGCGTGCGCTGCCGCGACCGCGGCGAGCACGGGCGCGAGGTCGGGCTCGTCGCGCAGGTCGAGCTGCACCGCGCGTTTCGGCCGGCCGCGCGCGCGCAGGCGCTCGGGCGAGGCCTCGGACTCGCACCCGAAGCGCGCCAGGTGCTCGATCACGCGCACGTCGCCCTGGCTCGAGTTGGATCCGAGGCCGCGCACTTCGACCTCTCCGCCCGAGAGGCAGCCGGCCGCGAGCGCGACCGCGGCGTTCGAGGCATCGGGTTCGATCGTGACCGGATCCGCGGGCGGCCGCAGCCCGCCCTTCAGCTCGAAGGTCCCCGAGACGACCACGCCGAAGCGGGCGAGGACGGCGCAGGTCAGGTCCAAGTAGGGACGGCTGGGGATCGCCCCCTCGACATGCAGGCGATGCTCGCCGGGCCAAGCCGAGAGCGCGATCAGCAGCGCGCTCGCTTCCTGGCTCGAGACCGGATCGACGAGGGTGAGCGCATCGGGTGGGCCGATCGGGAAGACGCGCAGGGGCCAGGCGATCGCGTCCGCGGGGTCCGTGCGAACCCCGGCCTGGCGCAGCGCGCGCAGCAGCGGGGCGCTCGAGCGGCGCGCGAGCGTCCCTTGCGCTACGAGTTCGAGCGGCTGTCCGGCGCGGCCGCACAGGCCCGCGACCGCGGTCGCGATGCGCGCCAGCGTGCCCGACTCGCCCAGGGAGAGCGGCGCAGCGCTCATCCAGCCGCGCTCGGGTCCCGGCGGGCGCCCCTCGATCGCGACCGCGGCCGGCGCGAGCGTCTCGACCCGCGCGCCGGCGGCCTCGATCAGCGCGCGCGCCGCGCGCACGTCCGCGCCGCCCGGCAGACCGGCGAGGCGCGTGCGACCGCCTCCGAGCGAGGCGAGGATCAGCGCGCGCTGGGCGATCGATTTCGAGCCCGGGACGCGAGCTGCACCGTGCAGCTCGGCCCCCGGACACAGGCCCAGGATCGCGGAGTCCTCGAGGGTCACGCTCGGATTGTAGCGGCGCGCGCCGCCTGCCATACTTCGCTGCATGCCTACCTCCACCGTGTTCCTCGGGCGCGACGAGCGCGTGCCGGGTCTCAAACTCCTCGCCTCGGGCAAGGTCCGCGACATCTACGAGCTGGACGCGAAGCGCCTGCTCTTCGTCACCACCGACCGCGTGTCGGCCTTCGACGTCGTGATGCGCGAGGGCGTGCCGCACAAGGGGCAGGTGCTGACGGCGATCTCGGTCTGGTGGTTCGAGAACACGCGCGACGTGGTCGAGAACCATCTCCTCAGCTCGCGCGTCGAGGACATCCCGGGGCTCTCGCCCGAGTGGCGCGAGAAGCTCGCCGGCAGGATCATGATCGTCAAGCGCGCGCAGCCGACGAGCGTCGAGTGGGTCGTGCGCGGCTACATCGCGGGCTCGGGCTGGAAGGAATACCAGAAGCAGGGCACGGTCTGCGGGATCGCGTTGCCGAAGGGCCTCGCGCAGTCGGCCAAGCTCCCGAAGCCGATCCTGACGCCGACCACCAAGGAAGAGGCGCACGACCTTCCGCTGACGCCCGCCCAGGCGCGCGAGCGCGTCGGCCCGGCGATCTTCGACCCCGCCGAGAAGGCCTCGTTGGCGCTCTTCGCGCGCGGTACTCAGGTGCTCGAGAAGCTCGGAATCCTGCTCTGCGACACGAAGTTCGAATTCGGACTGTGCGAGGGCAAGCTGCTCCTGATCGACGAGATGCTCACGCCCGACAGCTCGCGCTTCTGGAACCGCGCCGACTGGAAGACCGGCATCAGCCCGCCGAGCTACGACAAGCAGATCCTGCGCGACTGGCTCGAGCAGCAGCCCTGGGACAAGAATCCCCCGCCGCCGCGCCTCGATCCGAAGGTCGTCGAGCGCGTCTCCGAGCGCTACCTCGAGATCTGCGAGAAGATCACCGGCAAGCAGCCGACGGGGGTGGCGGTTTGAAGGTCGCGCTGCTGATGGGTTCGGATTCGGACTACGCGCGCCTCGAGCCCTGCGTGGTGCGCCTGAAGGAGTTCGACATCGACTGCGAGGTGCGCGTGCTCTCGGCGCACCGCACGCCCGACCAGGTGGTCGAATTCGTGCGCGCGGCGCCCGCGCGCGGCATTCGGCTCTTCCTCTGTGCCGCGGGCGGCGCGGCGCACCTCGCCGGCGTCGTCTCCGGCCACACCGACCTGCCCGTGATCGGCATACCGCTCGACAACCCGCCGCTGGGCGGGCTCGACGCGCTGCTCGCGACCGTGCAGATGCCCGGCGGCGTCCCGGTCGCGACCTTCGGCGTCGGCAGCGGCGGCCCGGTCAACGCCGCGATCTTCGCCGCGCGCGTGCTGGCGCTCGGCGACGCGGGGCTGGCGGGGCGCGTCAAGCGCTTCCGCGAAGGCCAGTCCGAGCAGGTGATGGCCAAGGACCGCGCGCTGCAGAAGAAGCTCGGCGGCGGATGAACGTCGAGACCGTGTCCTGGTCGGGCGGGCTCGACGGGCACGTGCGACTGCTCGACCAGACGCGGCTGCCGCTCGAGCACGTGACGCTCGAGATCCGCTCCGTCGACGAAATGCGCGACGCGATCCGCCGGCTCGCCGTGCGCGGCGCGCCCGCGATCGGCGTGGCCGCCGCCTGGGGTCTCTTGCTCGCGTTCCGGGGCCTGGAGGATCGCACGCGCGAGAACGTGCTGGGCGTGGTGCGCGAGTCCGCGGCGACGCTCGCCAAGGCGCGCCCGACCGCGATCAACCTGTTCTGGGCCCTCGATCGCATGGTCGCGCGCGCTACGCGCACGGCGGGCGACGGCGCTGCGATCCAGGCCGCGCTGCACGCCGAGGCGCAGGCGATCCAGAGCGAGGACCAGGCCGCATGCGAGCGCATGGGCCAGCTCGGCGCGGATTTGCTCGCCGACGGGGCCAGCGTGCTGACGCACTGCAACGCCGGGGCGCTCGCGACCGCGGGCATCGGCACGGCGCTCGCCCCGATCTACTGCGCCGCGCGCGCCGGAAAGAAAGTGCGCGTCTACGCCGGCGAGACGCGCCCGCTCTTGCAGGGCGCGCGCTTGACGGCCTGGGAGCTGGGGCAGAACGGCATCGAGGTGACGCTGATCACCGACAGCATGGCCGGGCGCGTCATGCAGGAGGGCCGCGTCGACTGCGTGCTCGTGGGCGCGGACCGCATCGCGCGCAACGGCGACGTTTGCAACAAGATCGGCACCTACTCGCTGGCGACGCTGGCGCGCGCGCACAAGCTGCCGTTCTACGTCGTCGCGCCGCTCTCGACGTTCGATCCGCGCGTCGCCGACGGCAGCGCGATCCCGATCGAGGAGCGCGCCGGCGAGGAGGTCACGCAGGGCTTCGGAGAGCGCCGCGCTCCCGCGGGCGTGCGCGTCTACAACCCGGCCTTCGACGTCACGCCTGCGCGCCTCGTGACGGCGATCGTGACCGAGGCCGGCATCGTGCGCGACCCGGACGAGGCGCGCGTCCTGGCCCTGCTGCGCGGAGCGGGAATCCGGGTTTGAAAGAAGTTCCATCCAGTCTCGCGCGCGGGGCGGCCGATCAAGGCCGCGCGTCGGCAGCTCCGCCGTTCGCTCACCCCCTGCGCACCCTCGATGCCCCCCTCCCGCAAGAAATCCCGTTCCCGCAAGGAAAGTCCGGCTCCGAAGCGCGCGCCCGCGCGCAAGGCGGCAGTCCGCGAGGACGAGAGCAACGAGCGCCACATCAGCGCGCGGCCGGACGAGATGCCGCCCGAGGTGCTCGAGTTCATCCAGGCCATCGACGAGTACAAGCGCGTGCGCCGGCGCCCGTTCCCGACCTGGAGCGAAGTGCTCGAGATCGTCAAGACGCTCGGCTACCAGCGCGCGAGCTGAGCCGCGAGATCACTCGGCCAGGGCCGGGTAGATCGGGTGCGCGCGGGCGAGTTCACCGACCTCGCCGCGCACGCGCATGCGCAGCGCCTCGTCGCCGGGCTTGCGCAAGACGTCCGCGATCCAGCCCGCGAGGCGCCCCATGTCCGTGCGCCGCAGCCCGCGCGTCGTGATCGCGGGCGTGCCCAGGCGGATGCCCGAGGCCTCCATCGGCGGGCGCTTGTCGTAGGGGATCAGGTTCTTGTTGGTCGTCAGGTCGACTGCGTGCAGCAGGTCCTCGGCCTGCTTGCCCGAGAGCCCGATGCTTCCGACGTCGACGAGCATCAAGTGGTTGTCGGTGCCGCCGGAGACGATGCGCAGCCCGCGCGACTCCAGGCCGCGGGCGAGTTCCTGCGCGTTCTCGACCACCTGGCGCTGGTAGGTCGCGAAGGCCGGCGCCTGAGCCTCGCGCAGCGCGATCGCCTTGGCCGCGATCACGTGCATCAGCGGGCCGCCCTGTCCGCCGGGGAAGACGGCGCTGTTGATGGGCTTGATCTCCTCGGCCCCGCACAGGATCAGGCCGCCGCGCGGGCCGCGCAGCGTCTTGTGCGTCGTCAGCGTGACGACCTGCGCGTGGCCGACCGGCGTGGGGTGCACTCCGGCCGCGACCAGGCCCGCGATGTGCGCCATGTCGACCATCAGCACGGCCCCGACCTCGCGCGCGATCGCGGCGAAGGCCGGAAAATCGAGCGTGCGCGAGTAGGCGCTTGCGCCGGCCAGGATCAGCTTCGGGCGCACGGCCAGAGCCTGTTCGCGCACGCGCTGCATGTCGATGCGCTCGCTCGCCTGCTCCACGCCGTAGGAATGGATCTCGTAGAACAGGCCCGAGAAGTTCTTCGGGTGGCCGTGCGAGAGGTGGCCGCCGTGGTCGAGCGACATGGCCAGGATGCGATCGCGCGGCTGGAGCAGCGCCATCAGCACCGCGATGTTGGCCTGCGTCCCGCTGTGCGGCTGGACGTTGACGTGGCTCGCACCGAAGAGCGCCTTGGCGCGTTCGCGCGCGAGCTCCTCGACCACGTCCACGTGCTCGCAGCCGCCGTAGTAGCGCCGGCCCGGATAGCCCTCGGCGTACTTGTTGGTCAGCACCGTGCCCATGGCGGAGATGACCTCGCGCGAGGCGTGGTTCTCGGAGGCGATCAGCTCGAGCTGCGCTTCCTGCCGCGCGCGCTCGGCCTCGACCGCCGTCCAGACTGCGTCGTCCGAGGTCGTCACGCCGGCCGGGACGGTGCGCAGGTTCGTCTTCATCCGCGCCATGCTAGCGCGCGCGCGGGCCGCGCGGCAAAGCCCAGCCGGGGCGGACACCCGCGGGTGGCCGCCCCGTGTGGAACGCACTCGCTCACGGGCAGGCGTCGTTCAACTGACCCGGCGTGCCCGAGTCGGGATTCCCGGCGCTCGGGAGCGACTGCGAGTGGCACCAGTTCGCCGCTACGTCGTTGTAGTAGACGCTGCGGAAGCTCTCGTTGACCTGGATCGAGCGCCCGGGCGTGTGCGGGAAGTTGGTGTTGTCGAACGCGACGCGGTCGATCAGCACGCCGCTGGGCTTCCTGAGGATGATCTGGTCCGCTCCGGTGTTGTTGAGCGTGAACCCGCTGTAGACGTAGTTCACAGGGATGCCGCCGTTCGTGGCGGGGTTGCCGTCGACGCCGAGCACGAAGCGCTGGTTCGGGCCCAGGACGAGCGACGTCGTGCCGCCGCTCGAGAGCGTGTGCACGTTCCCGGCGTCGTCCGAGAGCGTCCAGCCGTCGAGGTTGCAGCTCCAGGGCAGCGGGTTCCAGATCTCGATCCACTCGCCGTGCGCGTCGGTCACGAAGGTCGGATCCTTCATGAACTCGGTGATCACGATCTGGCCCCTTTGGGCCGTGGACGAGGAGCTCTGCACGGCGTTCGCGTGCGCGCCCGCCGAACACAGGCCGAGTCCGACGAGAAACAGGGATTGGAAAGCATGGGCAAGGGTCATGGCGGGTCCTCTGAGGTCTGCGCGCGCCGGACACCAGCGCCCGGCGTGCGCGAGAAAGACGCCCGCAGAGGCTCACGGACCGTCCGGCCCCCCGCGCCGTGGACAACTGGGCTCGGAATCGCGCGGGCGCGATCCGCCGAACTTGACCGCTGCGCGCAACCGGGTGATCATTGATCACCGCGTGCTGCGCCTGGCAGGGGCGCGATTCCTCCGCGATCCCCCGACCGCTGCAGCTGTGTCCATGCTCCCGCTCGCTCGACTCCCCCACCTGCGCCGCGTTCCCGCGGTCGTGCTCGCGGCCCTCCTCGGGACCGGGCTCGTCGTGGGAGCCGCGCGCGTCCTCGCCGGACTCCCGCTGGCGACCACGGGGCAGGACTACCACGAGCCCGGTACGCAGCCGGGGTCGCTGATGCACTCGATCGTCGACTCGACCGGTTGCACGGGCTGCCACAGCGGATACGACGAGGCGCAGGAGCCGTACCGGCGCTGGGCGGCGAGCATGATGGGTCAGGCCGGTCGCGACCCGATCTTCCATGCCGCGCTGGCGATCGCGAACCAGGACGCCGCCGAGTCCGGCCAGCTGTGCCTGCGCTGTCACGCCCCCGGCGCGTGGCTCGACGGCCGCGGCGTCCCGGGCGACGGATCGGCGCTCGATCCGCAGCTCGGCGACCTCGACGGCGTGACGTGCAACTTCTGCCATCGCATGGTCGACCCGGTCTACCGGCCGGGCTGGAGCCCGCCGGTCGACGCTGCGATCCTCGCCGCGCTGCCCGAGCCGCCCGTGGCCTCGCCGCACACCGGCCAGTTCGTGATCGATCCGCAGGATCGCCGCCGCGGCCCCTTCGACCTCGGCGTCTTCTTCTACCACTCCTGGGAGAAGTCGCACTACCACGTCGATTCGCGGTTGTGCGGCACCTGCCACGACGTGTCGAACCCCGCGCTCTCGCGCCAGCTCGACGGGAGCTATCAGCTCAACACGGCCAACCAGGCGCACCCGACGCAGGAGGCGGCGGACGAGTTCCCGGTCGAGCGCACGTTCAGCGAGTGGAGCCTGAGCGACTACGCGCAACGCGAGATCGACACCGGGGGAAGGTTCGGCGGCACGGCTCCCACGGTCTCCTCCTGCCAGGACTGCCACATGCCGCGGATCACCGGCACGGCCTGCGTTCCCGCGCTGGGCGGTGCGGTGCGGCCCGACCTGCCGCAGCACGACTTCAACGGCGCGAACTCCTGGGTGCTCTCGGCCATCCGCAACCTGTATCCGGATTCGGAGACCGGCTTGAGCGCGGCCAGCGTGGCGGCGAGCCAGACGCGAAACCAGCAGATGCTCGCGGCGGGCTCGGAGTTGCGGCTCGCGCGCGACGCCGCCGGGCTGCGCGTGCGGATCCTCAACCACGGCGGGCACAAGCTGCCCACGGGCTACGGCGAGGGCCGGCGCATGTGGATCAACGTGCGCTTCCTCAACGCCAGCGCGCAGCTCGTCGCGGAGCGCGGCGCCTACGATTCGGGCACGGCCGTGCTCACGGGCGGCGACACGAAGGTCTTCGAGCTCGTCCAGGGCCTGGACGCGACCATGGCGGGCGTGACGGGCTTGCCGCAAGGCGAGAGCTTCCACTTCGTGCTCAACAACACGGTGCTCAAGGACAACCGCATCCCACCGCGCGGCTTCACCAACGCGGGCTTCGAGGCGATCCAGGCCGCGCCCGTGGGCGCGAGCTTCGCCGAGCAGCAGTACTGGGACGACACGCTCTTCGCCATCCCGCCGGGCGCCGTGACCGCGGAGGTGCGCCTCTACCACCAGACGAGCTCGAAGGAATACATCGAGTTCCTGCAGAGCGAGAACACGACCAACTCGGCCGGGACGACGGCCTACAACCAGTGGGTCGCGACGGGCAAGAGCGCCCCCGTGCTGATGCAGTTCGGCTCGATCGCCCTGGGCGCGAACTCGTACTTCGCGCCCGTGCCCTACGGACTCGGCAAGCGCTCCTCGAACGGCAGCGTGCCAGTGCTCGGTTTCACTGGCAGCCCGAGCCTCTCGACCGGTGGAATGACGCTCACGATCAGCAACGGCATGCCCAACAAGCTCGCCGTCGCGCTCTGCAGCCGGAGCATGGCCAGCACACCCTTCGCCGGGGCTACGCGCCTGATCGGCGACCCGAGCTGGAACGCGGGAGCGACCATGCTCGGACCGACGGGGAGCGGGACGATCCCCGTCCCGCCCGCGACCTCGATCGGCAGCAGCCTGCGCAATTACCAGATTGTGATGCGCGACCCGGCAGGTTCGTTCGGTATCGGCCTCTCGAACGCGCTGCACGTCCAGTTCGCCCCCTAGTGGAACGCGCTTCCCGGGGGACCCGCGCGTCCCCTATGCTGCCGCGACCATGAAGATCTTCCGGCGCCTCGTCCTGCTCGTCCTCGTGCTGCTCCTCCTGGGCGGACTGGGAGCCTTCTTGTTCCTCGATACGATCGTGCGCAGCGCGATCGAGAAAGGCGGCACCGCCGCAGCCGGCGTCCCGACGACGCTCGACAAGGCCGACGCATCGTTCTTCTCGGGGGCCTTCGGCCTCGAGGGTTTCGCCATCGCGAACCCGGCGGGGTTCCGCAACGAACCCTTCCTGGCGCTCAAGGGCGCGCGTGCGCGCTGGGACAACGGCTCGATCCTCTCCGACACGCTGGTGATCGACGAGTTCGCGCTCGACGGCCTGGAGCTGAACCTCGAGCACAGCGCCGCGGGCAACAACTGGGACAAGCTGCTCGACAATTTGAAGAAGCTCTCGGGCCCGGCCAGCGCGCCGGAGCCGGCCGAGTCCGCGCCGAGCGGCCCCGGCAAGAACGTCACGATCCGCAAGCTCTCGATCCAACACACGCGCGCGGCGCTGAACATCTCGGGCATGCCCGATGTCCCTGGCGTGAAGTCGCTCAACGGCAACTGGTCGGTCGACGTCCCGGCGATCGCGATCGAGAACCTGCGCACGAACGGGAGTACCGCCGAGATCGCGGGCAAGCTGACCAAGGCGGTCGTCGAGGCGGTCCTCAAGGAGACCGCGAAGTCGGGCAACGGCGTGTTCCCCGGGGACGTGCTGAAGGACCTCGAGGGCGGACTGAAGCAGGTCGGGAAGGACGCGCTCCAGGACATGTTGAAAGGCAAGACCGACCCCGCCGACGCGCTCAAACAAGCCGAGAAGGGGGTCAAGGACCTCCTCGGCGGCAAGAAGCCCTAAAGGAGATCCATTCATGAGTCTGCGTTTCCTGTTCCTCGCGCCCCTGCTCCTCATTCCTCTGGCACAGAAGCCGGCCGCCCCCGCGAACGCCGGCGCCTGGAAGATCGACGCGGTGCACTCGACCGTGCTCTTCAAGGTCAAGCACCTCGGCACGAGCTGGTCGATCGGCCGCTTCAACGGCGTCTCGGGCGAGCTCACGCTCGACGAGGCCAAGCCCGAGAACACCAAGCTCGGCGTCGAGATCGATGCCGGCTCGGTCGACACCAACAACAAGGCGCGCGACGATCACCTGCGCAGCGAGGAATTCTTCTCGGCCAAGGAGTTTCCCAAGATCGCCTTCACCAGCACGAAGGTCGCGAAGAGCGGCGAGAAGTACACGATCACGGGCGAGCTCGCGCTGCACGGCGTGAAGAAGAGCATCAGCTTCACGGCCGAAAAGGTCGGCTCGAGCAACATCGAGGTCGCCGGCGGGCCGCGCATCGGCTTCCTGGCTCAGACCACGATCAAGCGCAGCGACTTCGGGATGGACGGCCACCTCGATGCCGTCGGGGACGAAGTGGAGCTCACGCTGGCGATCGAACTAGCGCACTGAGCGCCCCGCCTCACTTCTGCCAGGTCAGGTGCCAGACGATCGGGTCGCCTGCCGAAAGCGCCGTCTCGACCGGCACGATCAGCGTGGCCACGTTGGCATCGCCCTTGGCCTTCGTGCCGCGCGGGCGCGGCGTCACGCCATTGCCGATAACGTCGGAGGGCAGCGTGAATTCGAACTTGACCGTCGCTCCGACCTCGGTCGCCTGACCCGTCGGGTCGAAGGCCGCGGAGGCGTCCTTGCGCTCGCCCGCGTTGAGCGGGACCAGCTCGCGCGCCCAGTGGATCTCCGGTCCGCGCGGGAGGGAGAGGCGCAGGAAGCACAGGCCGCCCTCGCCGACACCGGTCGAAAGCGTCGTATCGGAGAGCACGACGTCCGAGAGGCGCGCGAAATCGCCCGTCGCGCAGTGCAGCTCCACGCGGCTCTTCCAGTCGACGCCCTTGACCTCGAGCGGCGCGCGCACCCCCTCGGCCGGGAGCCCGAGCGCGCTGGCGGTGAGCTTTCCGGAGAAGTCGGGCCGCACTTGGAGGCGCACGGCGGCGGCGTCGCTCTCGTCGCAGGCGGTCAGCACGGCGGACAGG
>Ga0315912_10006447_pt1 | contig 10494 bp, 7 predicted proteins | sample VfabasoilMG_FD_204469 | JGI IMG/M metagenome (GOLD analysis project Ga0315912, IMG submission 204469) | Garden soil microbial communities collected in Santa Monica, California, United States - V. faba soil | ecosystem: Environmental > Terrestrial > Soil > Garden | place: USA: California... | reverse complement strand
AGTCGTTCTTCTCAGTGGTGGTCTGGACTCCTACACGGCCGCGGCAATCGCGCGTGCTGAAGGACTCCGTCTCAATGCGTTGACGGTGCGGTATGGTCAGCGGCATGCGAGCGAGATTGAAGCGGCTCGCGCCGTCGCGAAGTGGCTCGGCGTCGCTCGTCATGTTGAAGTCGACGTCGGGTTGAGCGCTTTCGGCGGTTCGTCGCTCACGAGCGACATGCCGGTTCCCAAGGACCGGCCGATCGACCCGACTGAAATCCCCTCGACATACGTGCCGGCGCGCAACACGGTCTTCCTGGCTTTGGCGCTTGGCTGGGCTGAAGTCCTCGGCGCTCACGACATCGTCATCGGCGTGAACGCGCTCGACTACTCCGGGTATCCAGACTGTCGGCCAGAATTCATCGCTGCCTTCGAGCAGCTGGCGTCATTGGCGACTGCCCGGGGCGTCCATGGTGAGCGCTTCAGGATTCATGCGCCGCTGCAGATGATGACCAAGCGGGACATCATCGCGCGCGGAGTCGAGCTCGGCCTGGACTACGGTTTGACCCAGAGTTGCTACGATCCCGGCCCCGCCGGCCCCTGCGGACATTGCGACAGCTGCGTGCTCCGCGCCAACGGCTTTGCAGAGGCTGGCATCGGGGATCCTGCACTACGCCGATGACCGAGCGCATCTACTACACCGAGCCCTCGTGCCGATCGTTCGAAGCGACCGTGACGCGCGTCGATGAGCGGGACGGACGATCGGTGGTCACGCTCGACCGCACCGCCTTCTATCCGACTTCCGGTGGACAGCCCTTCGATACTGGGCGTCTCGGCGCAGCGAATGTGATCGAGACCATTGATGAGGAGTCCGAGGTGATTCACGTCGTCAGCGGCGTGCTGTCCGCTGGCGACCGTGTGCGGGGTGAGATCGATTGGGCTCGCCGATTCGATCACATGCAGCAGCATACGGGCCAGCACGTGCTGTCCGCCGCGTTCGATCGTCTTTTCGACAATCGAACCACGAGCTTTCACATGGGCGCCGACGTATCGACGATCGACCTGGCTCGCGAAGCCGCGGCTGCCGAGATCGATCGAGCCGTCGACGAAGCCAATCTCGTCGTCTGGGAAGATCGCGAAGTCTCCGTTCGCTTTGTGACTGCGGACGAGGCCGCGCGACTGCCGCTTCGTAAGGACCCGGTACGCGAGGGGACGCTGCGCCTTGTCGAGATCCGCGACTTCGATCTGTCGGCCTGCGGTGGAACACATGTATCACGGACCGGCGCAATTGGAATGATCGCGGTTAGCAACGCGGAGCGCTTCCGCGGCGGATCGAGGATCACGTTTGTGTGCGGCGGCCGTGCTTCCAGGACCTTTCGCACATACCGCGATGCCGTGTCAGGCGCAGTGCGCGTGCTCTCGGTGCTTCCGCACGAGCTTCCCGGTGCAATCGAACGGGCTCAGCTCGAGTCCAAGGATCTCCGTAGGACCGTGAGCCGGATGCAGGCGCAGCTCGCCGGACACGAGGCAGCCCGTCTCCTCGAAGGCGCTCAGGTAGCTGCCGGGCGCCGCGTCGTCGTGCAGTCGCTCGAAGGCTGGGATGCCGCAGGAATCAAGGCGATCGCGGGCGCACTCTCGGCTGAGAGCGGCGTAGTTGCGGTGCTCGTGTCTCTGGGCAGTCCGGTCGCAGCCGTCGTGGCGCGATCGCAGGACGTGGCGCTCGATTCGAGCAAGGCGCTGCGGATACTGCTGGATCGCTTTGGCGGCCGCGGCGGAGGCCGTCCCGAACTCGCTCAGGGCGCCGGGCTCGTCGGCAAGATCGACGACATCCTCGCCGCCGCGCGTGAGTACGTACGTAGTGTCCACCTTTAGGTGGACCTCACGGCTATCGGGTGGACCTCACGGCTATCGCGTGAACTCGGCAAGGCGAACCGCGATCGCATCCATCGCCTGATTCGCGGCCGCGCTCGTTCCTTCGAAGTTGTTGATCAGGATCGCGAAGGCGAGGTGCTCGCCATTCTTTGCTGTCACGTAGCCCGCCAGCGATCGAATATTCGACATCGTTCCGGTCTTGGCTCGAACGTTCCCTTCCGCGGCTGTTCCCTTCATTCGCGTCGCGAGCGATCCGTCGACACCAGCGATCGGTAGACCTAAGAGGAACGGCGATTTGCCGCTTGGGTCGTTCATTCGCTGCAGCACGGTCATGACCGCTTCCGGAGAGAGGGTGTCGCGCCGCGATAGACCGGATCCATCCACGAGCTGGTAACTGCCTTCCGCCATTCCCCACGTTGTCAGCCGCTTGTGCAATCCCTCCAGCGCAGCATCGTTCGTCGGGAACACGCCCTTCTCGACGTTCAGGCGCATGAACGCCTCGGCGTAGAGATTGATGCTCTCTTTCAGCAGCGGCCGTGCGATCTCCGCGAGCGTTGGCGACCGGTACGAGAAGAGCATCGTCGCATCCGATCGATCAGGTGGTGGGGTGAGATCGTCGATGTCGACAGCCTCGCCTGTGACGATGATGCCTTCTTCGATGAGGCGGTTGCGCAGCACATTCGCAAACCACAGCGTCGGATTGCCGCTCGAGATGCCGAGGGGCGCGGGTTGGGCCCCGAGCGGAATCGAGCCTGCGATCGTCAGTGGCTCCTCGCCCGGACGCTGCTCTGGCCACACCAGCGACGGGGACCCTGCGGGCCCGGTCACGACGCGATTCACGATCGGGCGACCCTCTGCGCGCGCGTCGATCTGCACGCTGGCCGGTGCGCCTGCCGTTGCTCCCGGCGTCACGGTGACGACCGTTCGATTCTCCGCGAGGTTCAGCGCGCCGTAAATTGCACCTGTCGTGTAACCGAGGTCATCCCACGCCCATGACAGCTGCGGCCGCGGCTCCTCCAGCGCGTCGTCGTCACCAATGATCCTTCCCTCGATGCGCTCGAAGCCTGCCGCTTTCACCGCGGCGACAAACGCGGAGAAGTCGCCGCCACCACGTCCGCCAATCGATGGATCGCCGGAGCCGACGATGATGAGGTCGCCGAATAGCCGGCCCTGCGAAACGGAACCGGTTGTGAGGAGGCTGGTCTCGAATCGGTAGTCCCACCCCACGGCCTCTGCGGCCGTGGCCACGCTCACCAGCTTGGCCACGGATGCTGGAACGAACAGCGTACGCGCGTTGAGATTGACGAGCCGATCGCGGCGATCGAGCGAGTCGACCACGATGCCCCAGGATGCGCGGCTCACGCCGGGGTGTTGAGTGTCGGAAAGAATGTTGGAACGAAGCTGCGCCAGCGGGTTGGTGTTCGAATCAGGGCGTTTGGGGGGGGCCGAGGCGCACCCGGCGAATGCCGAATTCAGAATGCAGAATACAGACGCCGCGATCCAGAGCCGCAGGGCATTGTCTGGCTTGTGCATTCTGAATTCAGGATTATTTCACCGCATCGATCGCTTTCATCACGTCGTCCAGCCCCATGCCTTCGACTTTCGCGGTTCCCGGTTCGTCCGAGCGGCCGGCGAAGACATCCGTACCCATGCGTCCGAACGTCACCGTCTCCTGCTTGTTCTCACCGTAGGTGACCGTCACGACGAGCGCCGGGCTCTTGAGTGATGGATTGGCCTGTTCTTCGACGGACGCCGCGCGCAGGCCCGTGACTTTGCTCAGGAGGTCGTCAGCCTTGGCCGCATCGACGTCTTTACCGCCGGTCTTCCAGACGTCCACGCTGTCCTTGCCCTTGATCTTCTCGAGAGTGACTGTTTCAGCGCCGCGTGTGAATTCCGCTTTCGTTGCCGTGAATGCGCGACCGTCGAAGAGATCCTTGCGCCGGAAATCCGCGACCGTCCTGATCACGTCCTCCTTGAGCACGGGCGCGATCGTGAAGATCAGCGGCCGCGACGAGTCTCTCGCGAAAAGGAGCGCGTTCTCCGTTGAGCCGAGCGTCAGCGTCGCGCTTGAACTGCCGGTTTTCACGTTGATCGTGCCCGTCGGTTTGGTAAGACCGTACTTCGCCAGATCCTTTCCGTCGGGATCGACGATGCCCTGCATCTGAGTGGACGAGAGACGTTCGAGCGCTCCTTCGACCGCCGCGAAGTCCGCACGAACCGATAGCGGCGACGCAAGCTTCCAGTCGGAGCCACTCTTCGCGAGCGTGATCTTCGTGGCGCCGCTCGTGAGTTCAAGGCCATCGACCATGTTGCGATCGAAGAGCAGCACGCGCCGATCGCGCAGCGCGAAGGTGCTCTTGTTGAACGTGGCATCGAGGAACGACGAGACCAGGAACACGCGTGTCTGATCGGGGAAGCGGGCATAGAGATCGGTGCCCGTCGGCGTCTTCTCGCCGATCTGGAGATGCTTGAGATCCTTCTGTCCCTTGGAGCGAAACGCGACCTCGAGCCGTGGCGGATCGAGTGCGTACTCTTTCAGGCTCGTCGCGTTCTCGTCGACGACTCGATTGATTTCGAGCGTGGCAATGCTGCTGGCGATGGTCGTCAGCTCGTTCGAATCCGCGTCGGCTTTGACAGGCTCGATGACGTGCCACTTGCCGTCTGTCTTCTGCAGGTGCGTCGTCTCGCCGTCGGCGCTCTTGACCTGCACTTCCTCGATGTCATCGGCCTGCACCGAGCCAAACGGTTTCTCTTTGACCGTCGTCCCGCCGGGTTCCGACTTGGAATCGACGAAGTAGATGTAGCCGACGAGGCCGCCGAGGATGACGATCAGCGCGAGAGTGGACCAACCACGACCCATGCTTATCGCCTCCGCCACCAGGTGAAGACGCCAGCACCGAGGACGATCGCTGGAATCAGGACGATCGTGATCCAGAACATGCCGGTAGACGTGTTCGCGGTCAAGGTGATCCGGCGATCCGACGCCTCTCGCGGTCTGATCGCGATCAGGCCTTCCTGCTGTGACAGCCAGTTCACGGTGTTCATGAACAGGTCGCGGTTACCCTCGATGCCGAGGTACGCATTCGCCGCGAAATCCGAGTCGCCGATCGCCGCGACTCGCGTCTCCGGCTTCGGCCCCTGATCAGCCGCGTCAGACGTATTCGATGCGGGCTTGGCGTCAGGCTTCTCCGGCGATGGCGCAGGCACGGCGGTCGCGACTGCGATCGATACCGGACCGGCCACGTCTCCCTTCTCGGGTTCGGGTGCAAGCTTCGATGGATCTTCGAGCGTTGGGAAGTTCGTCTCGCCCCAGCTGCGCGCGGCCGTCTGCACGAACGACTGTCCGGTGTGACCGGCTGGCGCGTCCTTCGCCGGCGTCATCGCGCGTACGAGGGGGAACATCGTGATGAGACCGAAGTTCTGCGTGATGGCGTGCGACGGGTACGGTGGCGCACCGACCGGGACCGTGGCGACCTGTGTCCGTCCGCTCAGATCGACCACGACCGAATTGGTGGCGTCGATTCCCCACTCCTTGAGGAGAGCGGTAAGCCTGGGCATCGGCGCCGGCTGCTTGAGGTCGTCAGGCGGGTCGAGCATGACGAGCAGCTTGCCGGTCTTCTTGGAGAGGTACTCCTCGAGGATCGGCACTTCCTGCTCGAGCAGATCCGTGTGCGGTCCCGCGACGACAATCATCGTGGCGTCGGCCGGGATCTCGTTGGTTTGCGCCAGTACGAGCTTGTCGAACTGATAGTTGTCGCGTTTCAGCGCGTCGCTGATGCCGCTGTAGCCGGATCGATCGGAGCTCCCCGGATCTTTTTCTCCATGTCCGCTGAGGAAGTACACCTTCCGCATCTGCGGATTCAGCAGCTTGATGAGCGCGTTGGTCAGATCCTGTTCCGAGTCCGACGTGACGCGTTCGGTGCGCCCCATGTACTCGAGGACCACGGTGCCGTAGGTGTCCACGTTGTACTGGCGAGTCTGAACAGGACGTTTGTCGGCGTCGATGTACTCGACCTGCACCTGGCTCGAGTTGTAGGTGTAGCCCGTGAGGCGCGGCCGGAAGCGCTCGAAGTTGGCCTCCTGATCGAAGACCATGAACTTGACCGGCGACTTCAAGCCTTGCAGCAGCTTCACGGTCTGGTCGGACAAGCTGTACTGCTTGTTGGCCGTCAGGTCCCACCGTGTGTTGCGGCGTGTCGACAGGTAGTTCACCGCGACGAGGATCCCGAGGAAGACAAGGACGCCAACGCTCGCCATCGCGCCGTAGCGCGCGTTCCGCTGTTTGAAGTAGTCGACGATCTCGCGCCACTGCCCAATCGTGTAGAGCACGACGAGCGCGAGGCCGCTCCATGCGGCGTAGATCGCGTACTGATCCCACTCCGGTCGCAGGAACCGGACGGCCAATGCTCCAAAGACCAGGAGCATGCCGACGTAGCTGAGTATTCCGAGGATGCGCTTGATCATGGCGTTACCCGCGCCACCTTTCCGTGTCGACCGATCGCATCGTCAGGTACAACCCGAAGCTGATGAAGCTGAGGTAGTAGACGAGGTGCTTCGTGTCGATGACTCCACGCGTGAAGTCGTCGAGGTGATCGGTGATCGATAGGTAGTTCAGAACCTCCTGCGTCCGCGGACCGGTGAACGAGGCGATCCAGTTGATCACCCACAGCATCAGGAAGACCGTGAACGTTGCCATGACGGCAACGATCTGGTTCTTCGTCAGGCTCGAGATGAAGAGGCCGACCGAGATGAAGCAGCCGCCCATCAACAGCAGACCGAGATAGGTGACGACGACAGGAATCCACTCCGGATTGCCCAGGTAAAAGAGCAACCCGATGTGCGGAATGGTGATGGCGAGCATCGCCGCGTAAAGGCCCATGGCGCCGAGGAATTTGCCGGCGATGATCTGGAAGTCCGTGAGCGGCGCCGTGAGGAGCAGCTCGATCGTGCCCGAGCGTTTCTCCTCCGAGTACGTCCGCATGGTGACCATGGGCAGGATGAACAGGAAGATGACCGTCGTGTTCAGAAAGACCGGACGGATCAATTGCTCGTTGACGTTGACCGCTCCGCCGCCGCCACCGAGTCCGGCCATCTGCATGCTCTGTCGATCGAAGTAGAGCAGCAGCGCATAGAAGAAATAGCCGAACATGACCGCATAGAGGCCGATCACGACGTACGCGATGGGCGACGCGAAATACCCTTTGAGCTCCTTGTGAGCGATGGCGAGGATGTTATTCACGGCTGGCCTCCACCGCGGCCTCGGGTGCTGCGGCCGCTTCTTCAGTCGTGATGATCTGCAGGAAGATTTCTTCCAGGCTCATTCGCATCGGTCGCAACTCCAGCAGGCCCCATCCGTGGCCGACCACCGTTGACGCCAGCTGACGGCGCACATCGCGGCCGGCTTCGCTTTCGACTTCGTAGCCCGCGATCGCTTCACGCCTGTCCGAGAGAGATACGCGCGTGACACCCGGAATTGATGACAACGTCCCTTCGGCATCCGCGCCCATGGCGTCGACCTGCACGTACATCGACTCTGATCCGCGCAGCCGGGCCGTCAGGTTATCTGGCGTATCCACCGCCACGACCTTGCCGCGGTTGATGATGACGATGCGATTGCAGGTCTGGCTGACCTCGGGAAGGATGTGCGTGCTGAGGATGATCGTGTGGTCGCCGCCGAGTCCCTTGATAAGGCGCCGCGTCTCGTTCTGCTGCTTCGGGTCGAGACCGGCAGTTGGCTCGTCGAGGATCAGGACGTCGGGGTTGTGCAGTAGCGCCTGAGCAAGCCCGACGCGCTGCTTGTATCCTTTCGACAGCTTCCCGCAGTGCCGCTTGCGCACATCGGCGATCTGAGTCTTCTCCATCACCGACTGCAGTCTCGACGCGCGTTCGGATCGCGGGACCCCTTTGATGCGAGCACAAAACGCGAGGTAGTCCTCGACGGTCATGTCGGGATAGAGCGGCGGAGTCTCCGGGAGGTAGCCGGTGCGGCGCTTGGCTTCGACCGGTTGCTCGAGGACGTCGTAACCCGCGACGATCGCCTTGCCGTCGGTGGCAGGCATGTATCCCGTCAACACGCGCATCGTCGTGGTCTTGCCGGCCCCGTTTGGTCCGAGGAACCCGAGAATCTCTCCACGCTCAGCCTTGAAGCTCACGTCGTCTACGGCCGTCATGGGGCCGTAACGCTTCGTGAGATGTTGAACTTCAATCACCGCTGACTCCTCCGCCGGGGGCTACGGCCCGGTCCCATTCGTTCCTGCGTCTCGCCTAACTCTTAGAGCACGTGCGTTTTAAGCCTGCCCAGCGCGCGATCGTAGCCGAAGCGCGGCTGCGGCGGCAAGCCCATTGTAGTAATATATGAGCAAGTATTCATATGTCGCAGCTCGATGCACAGACCATCGAAGGGTTGACCGAGATATTTCGTGTGCTCGGCGATCCCACGCGTGTGCGAATTCTCGATGCCCTCTCGCGCTCCGAGCTGTGCGTTGGCGACCTCGCGATGCAACTCGGCGTGACCGAGTCCGCGGTCTCTCATCAACTGCGTCTGCTTCGGAATACGCGCATCGTCCGGTCGCGGCGAGAGGGCCGGATGATCTTCTATGCGCTTGATGACAAGCATGTTCTGGCGCTTTTCCGGCAGGGCTTGCGCCACGTTCAGGAGGACGGCCGCCGGGCCGATCACTAATGGACACGGGGTCGACGACCGTCTGTACAAACTGCGAGATCCACGCGGAAGCCGTGTTCCGCGTCGAGGGGATGGATTGTAACGAAGAGGTCGTCATCCTCGAACGCCGGCTCCGTCCGCTCGCCGGCATGGAGGCGCTCTCTGCCGACCTTGTCGGCCAGCGCCTGCACGTTTCTTATGACGCCGCAAAGCTCACGACGGCCGCTATCGTCGACGCGGTCGGCCAAACCGGCATGCGGATGTGGCTCGAGCATGAGGGGCCCGGTGCCGCTGGCCCCGATGTCCGAGTCCGGTTCTGGCTGACCCTCACTTCCGGGGCGACCATTCTGGCGGCGCTGGCTGTCAGCGGCCTGAGCCCGGCGCTTTCGACCGGGTTGTTCATTGCCGCCACTGTCGTCGGGGGCATCTTCCCGACGCGCCGCGCGCTCGTCGCGCTTCGCACGCGCACCGTCGACATCAACGTCCTCATGGTGATTGCCGTCTGCGGCGCGCTGGCGCTTCGACAGTGGTTCGAGGGCGCGAGCGTCGTCTTCCTGTTCGCGCTGGCGCAGTGGCTCGAGGCGCGGACGCTCGAACGTGCGCGTCAGGCGATTCGCGCGCTCGTCGAGCTCTCACCCCGCGAGGCCATCGTCCGGCGGAACGGAGTGGAACTTCGTGCGCCGGTCGAGACGATTGCGGTCGGCGCGGAAATCATCGTGCGGCCAGGCGACAAGATTCCTCTCGATGGACGCGTGCTCGCGGGCCACGGCGACGTCAATGAGGCGCCGATCACCGGTGAGTCGCTTCCGGTCGACAAAAGCCCTGGCGATGAGGTCTACGCCGGCACGATCAACGGGCGCGGTTCGCTCGACCTTGAAGTGATTCGCGTCGGGCGCGACACACGGCTCGCCCGGATCATCCACCTGGTCGAAGCGGCTCAGGCACGGCGCGCACCCGTCCAGTCTTTCGTCGATCGTTTCGCGCGGGTCTACACGCCGGCGGTGATTGCACTCGCGGCTCTCGTTGCGGTTGTGCCGACCGTGATGTTTGCAGCCGACCCCTCGACGTGGATCTATCGATCGCTCGTGCTCCTGGTCATCGCCTGTCCCTGTGCCCTCGTGATCTCGACGCCTGTTTCCATCGTTGCGGCGCTTTCGGCAGCGGCGAGAAATGGCGTGCTGATCAAAGGCGGCGTGCACCTCGAACGGCTCGCCGATGTTCGCGTGGTGGCGTTCGACAAGACCGGAACGCTCACCCGCGGCGAACCGCGAGTCAACGACGTCATCGCTCTCGATGGTGGCTCGACGTCGCAGGTCCTTCGCTATGCGGCGGCAGTCGAAGCACGTTCCGAGCACGCGCTCGCGCGTGCGATCACGCATCGAGCACGTGAGCTCGACGTCATTGCACCGGTGGCGCAGGACTTCATGTCAACGCCAGGGCGCGGCGCCGAAGCGACCGTCGAGGGCCGGCACGTCATTGTCGGCAACGATGCCTTCCTCGCATCACGTGGCATCGATGTTCCGCTCGACGCGATCGAGACGCTGAGGCGACAGGGTTCCACGGTTGTCTGCGTCGCAGCTGATGCGCGGATCGCCGGGCTGATTGCCGTCGCCGATCCATTGCGAGACACGGCACGCGAGACGATCGAGATGTTGCGGTCGAACGGCATTCGTCGCGTGGCGATGCTGACCGGCGATCACGCAGTGACCGCGCGAGCGGTCGCCGCGGGGTTGGCGCTCGACGAAGATCATAACGGCCTGATGCCGGAAGAGAAGCATGCACGGATACTCGCGATGCGATCCGACGGCGCCGTGCTGATGGTGGGTGACGGTGTGAACGATGCGCCGGCTCTCGCGGCCGCAGACGTCGGCGTGGCGATGGGCGCGGCCGCATCTGATGCGGCGCTCGAGACGGCTGACGTCGCTCTCATGTCCGGGGAGCTGTTGAAGCTCCCGTATGCCTTGCGACTGGCTCGCGCAACG
>Ga0315912_10006446_pt1 | contig 10494 bp, 8 predicted proteins | sample VfabasoilMG_FD_204469 | JGI IMG/M metagenome (GOLD analysis project Ga0315912, IMG submission 204469) | Garden soil microbial communities collected in Santa Monica, California, United States - V. faba soil | ecosystem: Environmental > Terrestrial > Soil > Garden | place: USA: California... | reverse complement strand
CAGAGGCAGAAGCACCAGGAAGCCAAGCGCCCCCAGCGTCAGGGCAAACCCGATGCCCCAGCCGAACCCGCCCGTCGCATCCACGATCACCGCCGCCGCCAACGGCCCGATGAACGCCGCCACGCCGGACGCGGTGAAGAACGTCCCCAGCACCGCGCCCAGGTTCGCCAGCCCGAAGAATTCGATCAGCACCGCCGGCATCAGCGCGATGCGCAGCCCATAGCCCAGCCCCAGGCACACGGCGAACACCACCAACCCCACATACCCGTCCGCGGCCAGCCAGATCAGGTAACTGCCGCCCATGATCGCCACCGCGATACGGAAAAGGCGCAGCGTGCCCACCTTCTGCCCGATCGCCCCCATGCCCAGTCTTCCCGCCACGCTCAACGCTCCGATCAGGGACAGCAGCGCGGACGCCGCCACCGGCGCCACCCCCAGCTGCGCCGCATGAACCGGCAGGAACACGAAGGGCACGAACAGCGCCGTGGTGGCGCACACCCAGGACGCATACAGCAACAGGAAGGGTCGGGACCGCACCACATCCCCCAGCTTGCGCCCGGCCTGGGCGGCCCGGACCGGCGGTGGGCTGACCAGGGCGGCGGCGATCAGCAGCAATGCGCCGCACAACAGGCCTAGCAGTGGGAAGGCCGTGCGCCAGCCGAAGGTATCGATCAGCGCGGCCGCCAGGGGCGGCAGCACCAGCGTCCCGCACCCGGTCCCCGCCGCTGCCACGCCCAGCGCGGCGTGCCGTTTCGCGTCGAACCACCCGCCCACCACCGCCAGGCTCGGCGCATAGGCCAGCGCGCAGCCAATACCCGCGCCGATGGCATACGCCGTGAAGGCCAGCCCCAGGCTGCCGGCCGTCCCGGCCAGTGCCAGCCCGCCCGCCAGCACCACCGCCCCCGCCAATGCCATCGGCCGCGGCCCCAGCCGGTCCCCCCAATGGCCGGCGAACGGCCCGGCGAAGTAGAAAACCAATCCGGTCGCGGAAAACAGCGACGACACCGCCGTCCGGCTCGCCCCGAACGCCAGACGCATCGGTTCAAGGTACGCCCCGAAGCTGTACAGGATGCCGAACACCACAAATCCGACGATGAAGGCAGCCGCCACCACCAGCCAGGCGCGCGGGGAGTCGATCTGGGACGGGTCGGGCACGCGAATCCTCGGCGGCTGGGTGCCGGCAAATTAGGCCGCGCCGCCACCGCCGCCCACTCCGCTTCTTGCTCCGAGCATCCGGGCGCGCACCTGTGGCGTGTTCCCTATATATAGGGGGACATTTTTTCGTCCCGACAGCCGAGGAGACCGCCGCGATGGCGCTACGCGATCAGTTCACCGACCAGCTCAAGACCTCGATGAAGGCCGGGGACGCCGCGCGCACCTCCACCCTGCGCATGATCATGGCCCGGCTGAAGGATTTCGACATCGCCGCGCGGCCGAAAGGCATCACTGCCATACCGGATGACGAGATCCTGGCCATGCTCCGCGGCATGGTGAAGTCCCGCCGAGAGTCCGTCGAGCTGTACACCCAGGGCAACCGGCCGGAGCTGGCGGCGAAGGAACAGGCAGAGATCGCTGTCATTGAAGGATTCTTACCAGCGCAGATGGATGCCGCGGCGCTGGAAGCCGCCATCGCTGCCGCCATCGCGGAGACAGGCGCGGCGGCGATGAAGGACATGGGAAAGGTGATGGGCGCGCTGAAGCAAAAATTCGGGGCCGAGCTGGACATGGGCGCCGCCGGCCCGATCGTGCGCGCGAAACTCGGCGCCTGATGGCGCTTTCCGCCGCTTTTCTGGACGAACTGCGGGCACGTACACCTGTCGCCGCGGTGGTAGGCCGGAAAGTTAAGCTTGCCCGTTCGGGTAAGAATATGAAGGGCTGCTGCCCGTTCCATAACGAGAAGACGCCATCCTTCTACGTTTATGACGATGGCTATCATTGCTTCGGCTGCGGCGCACATGGCGATGTCGTGACGTTCGTCATGCAATCCACCGGCGCCGGCTTCATGGAAGCGGTGGAACAACTCGCCGCCGAGGCCGGGCTGGACGTGCCCAAGCCCACCCCGGAAGCGGCGGAAGCTGAACGCCGCCGCCACGGCCTGACCGAAATCCTCGCCGCCGCCGCCGATTATTTCACCCGCCGCCTGTTCCTGCCCGAAGGCCGCGCCGCCCTGGACTACCTGCGCGGACGCGGCCTGAGCGAGGAGACCATCCGCCGCTTCGGCCTGGGTTGGTCCGGGGAGGGCAGGGGAGGGTTGCAGGCCGAACTCTCCCGCGACAACATCACCCCGCAGCAACTGCACGAAGCCGGCCTGCTACGGGAGACGGACAGCGGGGAACTGCGCGAGCTGTTCTTCAACCGCGTCATGTTCCCCATCCGCGATCGGCGCGGCGCCACCATCAGCTTTGGCGGCCGCACCATGGGGGACGCGCAGCCGAAATACGTCAACGGCCCGGAAACCCCCGTATTCTCCAAGCGCCGCAACCTCTACGCGCTTGATTTCGCCCGATCCGCTGCCCGCCAGGGCGCCACAGTCACCGTGGTGGAAGGCTACATGGACGTCATCGCCGTGCACCAGGCCGGGTTCGACGGCGCCGTCGCCCCGCTCGGTACGGCCCTCACCGAGGAACAACTCCAGGAACTCTGGCGCCTCTCGCCCGCCCCCGTCCTTTGCTTCGATGGCGATGCCGCCGGCGCCCGCGCCGCCGCCCGCGCCGCGGAACTGGCGCTGCCGCTGCTTACCCCCGCCCACACGCTCCGCCTCGCCACCCTGCCCACTGGCGAGGACCCGGACACGCTGGTCCGCCGCCAGGGCGTCCCCGCCTTCCAGGCCATCCTGGAATCCGCCCGCCCGCTGTCGGACGCGCTGTACGATTTACTCAACGAAGGCACCATCCAGACCACCCCGGAAGCCCGCGCCGCCTTCCGCACCAAACTGGAGGAAGCCGCCCGCCGCATCCCGGACAAATCCCTGTCCACCGAATACCGCTCCGTCCTGCTGGATCGTTTCTTCGCCGCCCGGTTCTTCCGCAAGACCCGGACCGGTCGCTTCACCCCACCCGCCGGCGGTTTCGGCGCAAACCGCCACGGCGGCCAGAACCCCGCGCCACCGTCGCGCGCCCTGCCCCGCGCCACCCCCTCCGACGCCGCCACCGCCGCGGAACGCGCCCGCGTCCTGCTCGCCGTCCTCCTCCGCCACCCCTCCCTGTTGCGGGATGTGGAACACGCGCTGGAAACCCTGGACCTGCCCGCCCCGCTGGCGAAACTGAGGCATGCGTTGCTTGCCTGGGCGGAAGGCGCCGAAATGCTTGACTCCGAAGGGCTTCTGCCCCACCTGCAATCGACCGGCCTGGCCACGGAAGTCGCCGGCGTGCTCGCGGCCAACCCGGTGCCGCTGCCCGCCTGCGCCGCCGCAAGTGCCATGCCGGCGGAGGCCGAGGCCGGCTGGTGGCATATTTTCGGACTGCTCAACCGATCCCGCCTGGAGGAGGAAGTGGCCATCGCGCGCCGCGACTTCGCCGAGCGGGCCGATATCGCGTCCCAGCGGCGGCTCCTCGCCCTGGTTGGGGCGCAGAACAACCTGACCCGGGACCAGGGGGAGTCGGAGATTTCATGACCCGTGCAGCTACGACGACCCTTTCTGCCACGCCCGCGAACACGACGAACGGAGAGCGCTGAGAGATGGCAACGAAACCCGCCACCGCCGATACCGCCACCGCCGAACAAGATGCCGAAACCAACCTGCTGGACGTGCAGTCCGCCGCCGTGAAGCGCCTCGTCGCCAAGGGCAAGGAACGCGGCTACATCACCTTCGACGAACTCAACGCCGTGCTGCCGCAGGACCAGATGTCCTCCGAGCAGATCGAGGACGTCATGGCGATGCTCTCCGAAATGGGCATCCAGTGCGTCGAGTCCGAGGAGACCGAGGACGGCGAAGCCCCCGTGGCCGCCGCCGAGAAATCCGAGGACGCCGAGGAAGAAGGCCAGACCGGCAATGTCGATGAGGCCAGCCTCGGTCGCACCGACGATCCGGTGCGCATGTACCTGCGCGAGATGGGCAGCGTCGAACTGCTCTCCCGCGAAGGCGAAATCGCCATCGCCAAGCGCATCGAAGCCGGGCGGGACATGATGATCCGCGGGCTATGCGAAAGCCCGCTCACCATCCGCGCCATCGTCACCTGGCACGACCAGCTCAAGGCCGGCCGGATGCTGCTGCGCGACATCATCGACCTGGAAGCGACGCAAGGCGGCGGCCCCAGCGGCGATCCCGTCATCGCCGATGCCGCGGCCGACAATTTCGAGGCCGATGACGGCGATGATTCCGAGGTAGATGAGAGCGAAGGCCCCGGCATGTCGCTCTCCGCCCTGGAAGTGTAGCTGAAGCCCGAGGTCCTCGCGAACTTCGAGGAGATCGAGGCGCTCTACAAGAAACTGCACAAGGTGCAGTCCCGTCGCCTGGAAAACCTCACCACCGGCGCCGAAGTCACCACCCGTTCCGAGAAGTCCTACGAGAAGCAGCGCGACGAGCTCGTCGCCAAGGTCGAGCAGGTTCGCCTGCATAACAACCGGATCGAGGAACTCGTCTCCCAGCTCAAGCTGCTCTCCCAGCGCCTGAACCAGCTGGAAGGCCAGATGATGCGCGCCGCCGAGGGTTGCAAAGTCCCGCGCGAGGAATTCCTCAAGCAGTATCGCGGCCACGAACTGGATCCCAACTGGCTGGAACGCGTGAGCGTCCTGCCCGGCAAGGGCTGGAAGCTGTTCGTGCAGCGCCACACGGACGATGTGGTGAAATACCGCGGCCAGATCGCCGTCATCGCCACTGATACCGGCCTTGCCATCAACGAATTCCGTCGCGTCTACCAAACCGTCTCGCGCGGCGAACGCGATTCCACCCGCGCCAAGAAGGAAATGATCGAGGCCAACCTCCGCCTCGTCATCTCCATCGCCAAGAAATACACCAACCGCGGCCTGCAGTTCCTGGACCTGATCCAGGAAGGCAATATCGGCCTGATGAAGGCCGTGGATAAGTTCGAGTACCGCCGCGGCTACAAGTTCTCCACCTACGCCACCTGGTGGATCCGCCAGGCCATCACGCGGTCGATCGCCGACCAGGCACGCACCATCCGCATCCCCGTGCACATGATCGAGACGATCAACAAGCTTGTGCGCACATCGCGCCAGATGCTGCACGAGATCGGCCGTGAGCCGCAGCCGGAGGAACTGGCCGATAAGCTGGGCATGCCGCTGGAAAAGGTCCGGAAGGTCCTCAAGATCGCCAAGGAACCGATCTCCCTCGAAACGCCGATCGGCGACGAGGAAGACAGCCACCTCGGGGACTTCATCGAGGACAAGAACGCCATCATCCCGCTGGACGCCGCCATCCAGGCGAACCTGCGCGAGGCCACCACGCGCGTTCTCTCCAGCCTGACACCCCGCGAGGAACGCGTGCTCCGCATGCGCTTCGGCATCGGCATGAACACCGACCACACGCTGGAAGAAGTGGGCCAGCAATTCAACGTCACCCGCGAACGCATCCGCCAGATCGAAGCCAAGGCCCTCCGTAAACTCAAACACCCCTCCCGCAGCCGCAAACTCCGCAGCTTCCTGGACGACTGATGCGTGCTGGGGGCGGGAAGGAAGTAAGGCCAGGGGGCTTTGCCCCCTGGACCCCCACCATGGAGCCGTGCTCCCTGGACCCCCATCAATTGGCCTCTCTTTCGAGAGGGGGCCGACACTGCCGTTACATCAGCCTGAGTTGGCCCCCTCTCGAAAGAGAGGCTAACGGAAGGGTTCCAAGGGCTCGCCCTTGGCGGGGTCCAGGGGCAGCGCCCCTGACCTTCCTTGCTTTGCCGATCCCAACACGCACGAGCCGTCCATGAGCTTCGGGTTGGGGCGGCGGGAGGCGGTGGTTCGGGTTGGGGTGACCGTGACGTTTCTGCGCATGGTACAGGCGCCGGGGGATTTGGGCGCTGTGTTGCCTGAGGGTGTTCGGGTGGAGCGTGTGGCGGCGCCGACGGTGGGGTTTTACCGGTATTTGTACAACACGGTCGGTGCGGATTATGTGTGGTGGCTTCGGCGCACCATGCCGGATGCGGAATTGGGGGCGTTGCTGCGGCACCCGTCGGTGTCGATTCACGTGCTGATGGCGGGTGGCGAGCCGGCCGGGTTTTATGAGATTGATCGCCGGCACGGGCTGGACGTGAATTTGAATTACTTCGGCCTGATGCCGCATGCGGTCGGGCTGGGGCTGGGGTATCGGTTCCTGTGCCACGCGGTGGCGGAGGGATGGAGTGCCAGGCCGCGCGCCATGACGGTGAATACCTGCACGGCGGACCATCCGCGGGCCTTGCCGGGCTATCTGCGCGCCGGGTTCGTGCCTTTCCGCAAGTCCGATGAGGTGTGGGACGTCCCGGCCAGGCTCGGCCTGAACATCCCCGACCGTCTGAAGCTCTAACGTCGCCCGACCTCGTCGTGGCGGGGCTTGGCCCGGCCATCCACGTCTTGTCCGTTGGGCAGCCCTCCGGCATCTTCTCGGCCGAGAGAAGGAACAAGCCCAATGCCCGAGGAAGCCCCCTGGCAGGATCAGGTCTACGACCTGCTCCGCGCCGCCAATGTGACGCAATTTGCCTACGTTCCGGATGCCGGGCATCGCGTGCTGATCGATCGCGCGCTGGCGGATGCGGACGTGCATGCCATTCCGCTGGCCACAGAGCAGGAGGGGGTGGCCCTGGCCGCCGGCGCGGATTTGGGTGGGTCCCGGGCGGTGCTGCTGATGCAGTCGTCCGGCGTCGGCAACTGCATCAACATGCTGTCGCTGACGGCGGGTGCGCGGTTCCCGTTCCTTACGTTGGTGTCCATGCGCGGGGACTTTGGGGAGGGCAATCCCTGGCAGTTCCCCATGGGCCAGGCGACGCAGAAGGTGCTGGAGGCGATGGGCGTGATCGTGTTGCGCGCGGACACGCCGGACGACCCCATCCCCACCGTGAAGGCCGCCATCACCATGGCCTATCAGTCCGGCCAGATGGTTGCGGTTTTGCTCGGCCAGCGCCTGCTGGGCGCCAAGTCGTTTTAGGGGGATTGGGATTTGGCCAAGCTCAACCGCATGCAAACCGCCATCCATCCGTACCCGGTGTTGGACCGGCAGGAAGCCGTGCCGGCCCTGATCGGCAAGGTGGAAGGTTACCTGTGCGTCGCCGGCCTTGCCGGTACCGCGCAGGAACTGAGCACCATCACCGATGACAGCCCCAGTGTGTTTGCCCTTGGCGGAGCGATGGGAGCCGCGGCGTCCATGGCGCTGGGGCTGGCACTCGCGCAACCCAAGCGCCGCATCCTGTGCATGATGGGCGACGCGGAACTGCTGATGAACCTCGGCGCCCTCGCCACCATCGGCCTGATGAACCCGCCAAACCTGTCCATGGTTTGCGTGGATAACGGCCGCTTCGGCGAAACCGGCAACCAGCACAGCCACACTGGCCTGGGCGTGGCGCTGGACCGCATCGCCCAGGGCGCCGGCTTCCCCGTCACCCACGTCATCAACACGGCGGATGACATTCCGGAAGGCCGCCGCATCCTGAAGGAAGCGAACGGCCTGTGCTTCATCCTGCTGCGGGTGAAGGAAGGACCGGCCTTACGTTCCAAACGCAACCTGGTGCCGCATATCGCGCGGGACAAGTTCCGCGCGGCGCTGCTGAGCGCCTAATCCGCCGCGGTCAGCCGGCCCTTGCGCGGACTGGCGCTATGCTCGCGCAGCACGGTGTCGTCCGCCGGGTCGGTTTCCCGCAGCACCACGTCGTAGCTCCACATATCCGCCAGATGCTGCAACACCTGTTGCGCGTCAGCCTCGGCCAGCAATATCCGGTTCATCGCCCGGTGCTGCACGATCAGCTTGCGATCGCCGGCGAGATCCACGTCCACCACCTGGATATCCGGCAGCGTCCACGCGATATCGTATTGTCGCGCCAGTTTGCGGCGGATGTCCCTGTAGCCCCGCTCATCATGTATAGCGGTCACATGCAGGTCCGAATCGCCCGCGTCGTCATGCAGGCTGAACAGCCGGAATTTCCGGATCAGATGCGGGCTGAGGAATTGCGCGATGAAGCTCTCATCCCGGTAGTTCGCCCAGGCATCGCGCAGCACAGCCATGGCATCGCCCTTGCCGGCGACGTCAGGAAACCAAACGCGATCCTCCTCGGTCGGCTTTTCCACGATCCGCGCGATGTCCTCCATCATCGCATAGCCCAGCGCATACGGATTAAGCCCGGAATAGCGTGGATCATCGAACTCCGGCTGGAACACCACGTTGGTGTGCGAATGCATGAACTCCAGCCACGCGCCGTCGTTGATGGAGCCTTCCGCGTGCAACGCCTGCATGATGCGGTAATGGCAGAAGGTCGCGCAGCCCTCGTTCATTACCTTTGTCTGCGTCTGCGGGTAGAAATATTGCGCGATCTGCCGCACGATCCGCAGCACCTCCCGCTGCCACGGTGCCAGCCGGGGGGCCGATTTCTCCAGGAAATACAATATGTTTTCCTGTGGCAGCTGCAACAGCGCCCGCCGCTTCTCGGCACTTGTCTGGTCGGTCGCGGAAGACGCCTTGCCCGGCACGGTGCGCCACAGATCGTTGAAAATCTGCTCCTCATGCGCCCGCCGTTCCCGCTGCCGCCGCTCCTCGGACCGCAAATCCAAAGGCCGCGGCCGCGGATACCGGTGCACCGCATGGCTCATCAACGCATGCGCCGAATCCAGCAGTGATTCCACCGCCGCCTCGCCATACCGCTCCTCGCACTGCGCGATGAACGACTTGGCGAAGGACAAATAATCCAGGATGCCGTCCGCGTCCGTCCACTGCTTGAACAAATAGTTGTTCTTGAAGAAGTGATTGTGCCCGAACGCCGCGTGCGCGATCACCAGCGCCTGCATCATGGCGGTATTCTCCTCCATGATATACACGATGCAGGGGTTTGAATTGATAACAATTTCATACGCCAAGCCACGCGCCCCGGCGCGGTACAGCGCCTCATTCCGGGCGAACTGCTTGCCGAAGGACCAGTGCTTGTAGAACAGCGGCATGCCCACGGACGAATAGGCATCCAGCATCTGCTCGGCGCTGATCACCTCGATCTGGTTGGGGTATACGTCCAGCCCCATCTCCCCGAGCGCAATCCGCTCAATCGCGTCATGCGCGCGCTGGATGGTGCCAAAATCCCAGTCCGCCGCCTCGAACAGCTTCCGTTCGCGCGTCAGGCTCATGCCGCCTCCACTCCATCCGGCCGCTTCTGGAACAACTCGCGGAACACTGGATAGATCTCTCGCCGGTGCGTCACCTTGCGCATCGCCATGGGCGCGCCGGACCGCACCACCGCCTCATACACCTGCCACAAATCGCTCTCCCGCCGCATGAACCCGGGCGGGAAATGCTCGCCGTCGCGCCCCACTTCCAGGTAGGCGTAGTACTGGCAAACCGGCAGGATATCCTGCGTCAACATATGCACCGTCAGTTCATTGTCGCTGGATGTGTTGTCGCCATCCGATGCCTGTGCCGCGTAGATGTTCCAGTCGCTCGGCGGATAACGCTCCACGACGATGCGCTTCATCTCCTCCAGCGCCGTGGACACCACCGTGCCCCCCGTCTCGGGAGAGTGGAAGAACGTCTCCTCATCGACCTCGGATGCCTCATGCGTATGACGGATGAACACCACCGCCACATGCTTGTAGCGCCGGTTCAGGAACAGGTACAGCAGGGAGTAGAACCGCTTCGCCAAATCCTTCATGTGTTCCGTCATGCTGCCGGACACATCCATCAGGCAGAACATCACCGCCTGCGCTACCGGCTTCGGCCGTGCCTCGTAGTTGCGGTAGCGCACATCCACCGGATCGATATACGGGATGGCGAGCGACCGCCGCTCCTGCCGCCGCAACTCCGCGCGCAGTTCCAGCACGCGCGCGCTGCCCTCCTGCTCCGGCAACAGCGAAGCCAGTTCCCGCCGCAGCTTCTCGATCTCCTCCATCTTCGGTCGTTTCAGCGCGATACGGCGCGACAACCCGTTCCGCACCGTCCGCATCAATGCCAGGTTCGCCGGAGACCCCGTCACCGCATACCCGGCGCGATGCCAGGAAACACTCTCGGTCTGCGCCACCTTGCGCTTCGCCAGGTCCGGCAGTTCCAGATCTTCCAGGTAAAGCTCCAGGAACTCGTCGCGGGAAAGCGCAAACCGGAAATCGTCCTCCCCGCCGCCATCCGGGCTGCCCTGCGATCCGCCACCACCACCGCCGCCCTTCGGCCGCGGAATCACATCGCCCACCGCATAATCCTTGTTGCCCGGCAGCAGGTGGTCGCGCACCCCGCCCTGGGATGAACGATGGAACCCCGGCTCATGCACGCCCTGTGCCGGCAGCCGCACTTCCCCGCCCTGGTCCGCGTCCTTGATGCCCCGCTGCGCGGAGCTTTCATGCACGGATTGGCGGATCAGCGCCTTCGCGCGCCGGATGAAGCGCTGG
>Ga0315912_10006445_pt1 | contig 10494 bp, 13 predicted proteins | sample VfabasoilMG_FD_204469 | JGI IMG/M metagenome (GOLD analysis project Ga0315912, IMG submission 204469) | Garden soil microbial communities collected in Santa Monica, California, United States - V. faba soil | ecosystem: Environmental > Terrestrial > Soil > Garden | place: USA: California... | reverse complement strand
GCGTTCTATCAAACCTACTACACGGCCAAAAGCGCATCAATTGCGCTCATTGGCGACATGACAGAAGCGCAAGCGCGCGAGATTTCCGAAACGATTTCTGCCGGTTTGCCGCAAACAGCAGCAGTGGGCAAGCTGCCGGAAGTCACTTTTCCCACCACCGCAAACTCGCAGACTATCAATCATCCTGCCAGCCAAGCGCACATCTTATTGGGTTATCCCGGTATTAAGCGTGGCGATGCAGATTACTTCTCACTCTATGTTGGCAACTATATTTTAGGCGGCGGCGGGTTTGTGTCGCGCCTTACTGAAGAAGTGCGCGAAAAGCGTGGCTTGGTGTATAGCGTTTACAGCTATTTTATGCCTATGGCGGAGCTTGGGCCTTTTGAAATCGGGCTGCAAACCAAGAAAGAGCAAGCGAGCGACGCGCTTAAATTAGTGAATGAGACTGTAGAAAAATTTATACAAAATGGCGTGACCGAGAAAGAACTGAAAGCAGCCAAGGCCAATATCATTGGCGGCTTTCCACTGCGTTTGGATAGTAACGCCGAGATTCTGGATTACATCAGCATGATCGGTTTTTATAAACTACCGCTGACATATCTGGATGATTACAACAAACAGGTTGCCGCTGTCACCACAAAACAAATCAAAGAAGCGTTTAAACGTCGCATTAAGCCTGAGAACTTTGTGAGCGTGGTTGTAGGGGCTCAGTAAAAACTAACGTTGGAGGTAACCAGTGCACTTTAGAGCGTGCGGGTTGACTGAGATGTTAGGCACTATACGGAACATAGCGTCTTAACCCACAACGCGAGTAAGAGCACGCTAATTGCGCCGGCGATCGAATAAGTCGATACACACATAGCACGTCGCATGGCCGTCAAATCTGCGCCTGCAGAAACACCTCTGTCTTGGGCTTCAGAGAGGTTTTTCCGGCTTATACTAGCACGGCTTTTCACGTCCCACATTTTGTAGTTGTGTTTCCAATAGCCAGCGAACACGGCTGCAACGAGGCTAATACCCATGAGCGTCAGGAAAACAAGATGCGGAAATTTCCCGACGGTGCTTTGAAGCGTTTCAAGTTGAGATAGACCTCCAGCTAATGATGCGCCAGACACAGCTTGTAGCATGCCAATCAAAAAGGACTCGTTTGCAAAGAGCACTTTGCGTTCCTCTTGATGCTCGGCCTTCTTTTCTTCAGGGTTCATCGTTGTTTTCGTTTGTATTTAATTATCAATTAGTTAATTTGAAAATGGGACGCATAATTAAAGTAAATTTTATACCAATAAAAAGATCACCAGTTACTATAATGTTACTTTCACTGTTCATTTGAATGGCATTTTGCAAAAAAGTAAAACAAAAACTAACCAGGTTCGCATCAATGCGGGTGTGTGGCGTAGTCGCTTGCTCAAGTTCCATGATGTTGAGGGTCTGCGCCCAACTCCTGACCGGGTGCGGCAAACCGTGTTTAATTGGCTTGGGCAAGACTTAACAGGCAAAGCATGCCTCGACTTGTTTGCCGGTACCGGTGCGTTTGGTTTTGAGGCGCTTTCGCGCAACGCAAAAAGCGTGGTGATGGTGGAAAATTCAGCGTTAGCGTTTAAATCGCTCCAGCAAAACCAAGCCTCACTCAAAGCGCAAAATTGTCAAATTCTGAATATCGACGCGCTACAATTTTTAGCTACAAATACGCAACAATTCGATGTGATTTTTTGTGATCCACCTTACCAAAAAGGTTGGCTTGGCAAGCTGCAGCCCTTACTGGAAGCGCATCTCAGCGATGGTGGCGTGGTGTATGCCGAGGCGGAATACGCTCTACAAGACGATGATGTCTGGCAAGTGCTTAAACATGGTAAAGCAGGCAATGTTTATTATCATCTGCTCAAATTAATTTGACTAATTTAAGGCAGTTTTTTCACCCGAAAATTTAATCGTCTAACTAAGCTAGGTTCATGCGGTTATTCCCCGCATTAACGACATGCACTATATGCGACTATCTCTACATTGAGTAGTAGATAGTTGAGGTAGTGCATCATGAAGTTGGTTCGTTATGTTTTAGCTGTTGTTGGTTTCGTAATGTCGGGCGGTGTGTTCGCCTACGACTTGCCAGCTGTCAATTTGGGAGGTACGTCATTCCTTGATGCGGTGCCCGGCCCCAGTGGTTTGTACTGGATTCAATATGTGCAGCAATACCACGCAGATAAGCTGAAAGATGACAAAGGCAAGAATATGCCTTTTCCGGATACGGATATAGATGTCACGGTCAGCATTACACAATTACTTTACGCTTCCGATTATGAGCTGTTAGGCGGCAAACTTGGCTTTCAAGCTTTCTTGCCTGTAGTTAGCCCGCATGCAAGTTACGATGTAAATAATCCGGCATTTCCACAGGCGGGTGATTCCGGAGCCGGTGATTTAGTGACTGGCCCTTTCATTACGTTTAACCCAATCATGGGTGAAAATGGCATCAAGTATTCGCAACGTGTGGAGTTAACTTTTTTTGTGCCCACCGGTGAATATAGCAGTCAACGCGAAATTAACCCCGGCAGTAATTTCTGGTCGTTTGATCCATTTTATAGTGGCACTTACTTCTTCACCCCTGATTTAACTGCCTCGATACGTGCCCACTACCTTTGGAACGGAAAGAATGATAATCCAAATCGCAATTATAAAGCGCTTGGTGCACACGATACTCGCGCCGGTCAGGCTTTTCATATGAACTTTGCAACAGAGTATGCATTTACTCAGCAGTTACGTTTGGGCTTGAATGGTTACTGGTTAAAACAAACCACTGACACTGAAATGGACGGCGATGACGTAGAGGGGTGTAGAGAACAGGTGTTAGGCTTGGGCGTTGGCGGAGCTTATAGCTTTACTCCGGAAACCCATCTTTTTTTCAACTACTACAACGAGAGCCACGTAGAGAATCGCGCGGAGGGGCAACGCTATAATTTTCGCTTTGTGCACCATTTCTGATTTAAAATTGCAGTATGAAACTTAAAGTTGTTTACCCGGGGACTTTCGACCCCATTACCTTAGGCCACGAGGACATTGTGCGCCGCGCCGCAGATATGTTTGATGAAGTGATTGTAGCGGTGGCCGGCAGTACCAACAAAAACACCTTATTTACTTTGGATGAGCGCGTTGCATTGGCGAGAAGCGTATTTAAAGCCGGTAACATCAAAGTAATGGGTTTTAGCAGTTTGCTGATGCAGTTTGTGCAAGAGCAGGGGGCGCAAGTGGTGATTCGTGGTCTGCGTGCTGCGAGCGATTTTGAGTATGAGTTTCAACTCGCCGGTATGAATCGCAAACTTTATCCCAAGCTAGAAACCTTGTTCTTAACACCTGCAGAGCAATACATGTTCGTATCTTCCAGCCTTGTACGTGAAGTCGCTAAACTAGGTGGCGATGTGCATCAATTTGTATCGCCGGCGGTAGCACAGGCGATTAAGGGCAAGCTAACATAATGGCGCTTCTGATAACGGATGAATGCATCAATTGCGACGTTTGCGAGCCAGTTTGCCCGAATGAGGCTATTTATCAGGGGCAAGACATTTACGAGATTAATCCTGATTTATGTACCGAATGTGTCGGGCATTTTGATGCGCCACAATGCGTCGAAGTGTGTCCGATCGACTGTATTCCACTCAATCCGGATATGGTGGAAAGCAAAGAGCAGTTAATGCAAAAATACATACAAATTACACAAAAGCATTAAGAGGAAAGCACGATGAGAGTTTTACATACCATGTTGCGCGTTGGTAATTTAGAACGTTCAATCAAGTTTTATACCGAAGTGCTGGGCATGAAGCTCATTCGCCAACACGATTATCCTGAAGGCGAATTTACGCTGGCCTTTGTCGGCTATGGCAACGAATACGACAACACAGTGTTGGAGCTTACCTACAATTACGGCAAAGAATCCTATGAAATGGGTGGAGCTTTTGGTCATATCGCGATTGAGGTGGATGATATTTACGCGGAGTGCGAGAGGGTTAAAACCAAAGGTGGCAAAGTAGTACGCGAGGCCGGACCCATGAAAAACAGCACGTTGGTGATTGCATTTATCGAAGACCCGGATGGTTACAAGATTGAGTTTATTCAAAAAGGCAGCATCGAATATCCCCGTAATATTGGATAAACATGTCGGATAATAAGGCACAACTTAAAATGGCTGTGCAGGCAGCACTAGATGGCGATTGGGATAAATCGCACAACATCGCACAAGATTATAGCGACAGTACTGCCAACTGGATTCACGCTGTGTTACATAAAATAGAGGGTGATGTGTGGAACAGTAATTATTGGTACGCACGCACGGCTGGCAAAAAGTATGGGGACTTTTCTGACTCAACAGAAGAGCTACGGAAAATTCTGAGTGAATTAAATTAAAAAAAGCCTGCAACTGCAGGCTTTTGACTTATCTGGCAAGCGGATTAACTAGCTTCTGATAGAGAGACGTAAATAAATTCACCATTTACTATCATAAAGTTAGCATTCATTTTTGTCTCATCTTTTATCACTGCATCGTGATATACCCACATAACCCCGGTAACATCGCCAGCTGAGTTTCTTATTGAAACTATGCTATCCGGTGTACCAAAATTGGTCGCAAGTTGATTCGGTTTGGTTTTTTCGAGGATTTCGTAAAACTGCTCTGATGACATTGTTTTGGTGTTATCGATGCTGGGTTGACTTGTTCCTGCCGTGCGCGCTTCTACAGTACTATAAGCCAATCCACCTATGAGTAAACCACCTAATAAAATACCATTCGTTAATTTTTGTTTCATCATATTTAACTCTCCTTCTTATTGAGGGGATACTTTAACAAGAGGATATTACAGAGAAGTGACGAAGCTGTAACTGAAATGTAAGGGTTTGTAGTATTTTGTTGCAGAACCAATATTGGCGAGCTTTACAGGCATATTAAAACTGAATATGCCTGTAAATTTAGCCAAAAAATGCTTTGGCTTTATCTACCCAGCTTTTATTCTTCGGGCTATGTTTACCAGAGTCTTGCTGGTTAATTGTTTCAAGTTCACGCAACAATTCTTTTTGACGCTCTGTCAGCTTTACGGGGGTTTCAACGGCAACGTGTACCATTAAATCGCCATGCTCATTTGAGCGTAATGGTTTAATGCCTTTTCCGCGAAGTCTGAATATCGCGCCGGTTTGTGTTTCGGCGGGGATTTTCATTTTGGCAGAGCCGTCAAGTGTAGGTACCTCAATCTCACCACCTAACGCAGCGGTACTAAAACTAATAGGCATTTCACAATGCAGATTGCCCGCTTCTCGCTGGAATATTTCGTGTGCTTTCAAGTGTATTACCACATATAAATCACCTGTTGGGCCGCCATTGACGCCAGCTTCCCCTTCGCCGCTTAGTCTGATTCTGTCACCTTCATCTACGCCTGCAGGAATCTTAACGGACAAGGTTTTATGTTGTTTAACGCGTCCGGCTGCATTACAGGTAGGGCAAGGATCTTTGACCATTTTGCCTGTACCATGACACTTCGGACAGGTTTGTTGTACTGAGAAAAAGCCTTGTTGCATGCGCACTTGCCCATGTCCGCCACAGGTAGTACAAGTAATCGGGCTGGTACCAGGGCGTGCGCCCGAGCCTTTGCAGGTTTCACATGCAGACATTACAGGAATGCGAATTTTGGTCTCTGACCCTTTGGCTGCCTCTTCTAAAGTCACTTCCATGTTGTAGCGCAAATCGGCGCCACGGTATACATTGTTGCGCTGACCACCACGAGCACCACCAAAAATATCACCAAAAATATCACCAAATGCATCGGCAAATCCGGCACCGCCAAATCCCGCACCAGCACCTCCGCCCATGCTTGGGTCGACGCCGGCATGACCGTACTGGTCATAAGCAGCACGCTTTTGATCATCCGATAGAATCTCGTAAGCCTCTTTGGCTTCCTTAAAATGCTCTTCGGCTTTCGGGTTATCAGGATTGCGGTCAGGGTGATGCTTCATCGCAAGTTTTTTGAAGGCTTTTTTAATTTCATCTTCACTTGCGTCGCGGTTTACACCTAATACTTCGTAAAAGTCTTTTTTAGCAGCCATTTTTATCTCGTCATTTAAGAAAAAAGCACACTACAGGCTAGCCGTAGTGTGCAATGCACTTACATGGTGTTTTTAATTAATCTTTCTTCACTTCTTCAAACTCTGCATCGACCACTTCGGCGTCCACGGTTTTTTCATCTTGTGGTTGTGCACTTTCTGTGTTGGCCTGCGCTTGTTGCTCGGCGTAAATTTTCTCACCTAGTTTCTGTGAGGCTTCCATCAGTGCATTGGTTTTGGCTTCGATGGTTTCTTTGTCGCCATCTTTTAGCACGTCTTCCACATCCTTAATGGCTGCTTCGATTGCGGATTTCTCAGCTTCATCTAGCTTGTCGCCATGCTCTGTAAGTGATTTTTTCACGCTATGTACCATGCCGTCAGCACTGTTACGTGCATCAACCAACTCACGTAGCGCTTTGTCTTCATCAGCGTGGGTTGCGGCATCTTCTTCCATGCGTTTGATTTCTTCCTCGCTAAGGCCACTATTCGCTTTAATGGTAATTTTATTTTCTTTGCCAGTAGCTTTATCTTTTGCAGATACATGCAAGATACCGTTGGCATCAATGTCAAAAGTTACCTCAATTTGTGGCATGCCACGGGGTGCCGGTGGAATGTCGGTTAAATTAAATTGACCAAGCGACTTATTGCCAGACGCCATTTCACGCTCACCTTGCAATACTTGAATGGTTACGGCGTTTTGATTGTCGTCCGCAGTCGAGAACACTTGTGATGCCTTGGTAGGAATCGTGGTGTTCTTCTTGATGAGTTTAGTCATTATGCCGCCAAGTGTTTCAATACCCAATGACAACGGGGTAACGTCTAATAACAATACGTCTTTTACATCACCTTGTAGTACGCCACCTTGAATCGCCGCACCTACAGCTACAGCTTCATCAGGGTTCACATCTTTACGCGGCTCTTTGCCAAAGATTTCTTTTACTTTTTCCTGCACTTTAGGCATACGGCTTTGACCGCCGACTAAAATGACATCGGTAATATCACCAATTGAAACACCAGCATCTTTAATAGCTGTTTTACATGGTGCGATGGTGCGTTCGATTAAGTCTTCAACCAGTGACTCAAACTTTGCGCGAGTGATTTTTACGACCAAGTGTTTTGGGCCGGTAGCATCTGCCGTAATGTATGGCAGGTTTACTTCGGTTTGTGCGCTAGATGAAAGCTCGATCTTGGCTTTTTCAGCAGCTTCTTTTAAACGCTGTTTTGCCAATAAGTCGTTGCGTAAATCTAGGCCGCTATTGTCTTTTTTAAACTCGTCAGCCAAGAAGTCAATCAGGCGGTTGTCAAAGTCTTCACCACCTAGGAATGTATCACCGTTGGTCGAGAGTACTTCAAATTGATGTTCGCCATCGATTTCAGAGATTTCGATAATAGAGATATCAAAAGTACCACCACCTAAGTCATACACGGCAATTTTACGGTCGCCTTCCTGTTTGTCCATACCAAAGGCAAGCGCGGCCGCAGTAGGTTCGTTGATGATACGTTTTACGTCCAAACCGGCGATACGACCAGCGTCTTTGGTGGCTTGGCGCTGACTATCGTTAAAGTAAGCAGGTACTGTAATTACCGCTTCTGAAACTTCTTCGCCTAAGTAATCTTCGGCGGTTTTTTTCATCTTGCGTAAAACTTCTGCCGAGATTTGTGGCGGTGCCATTTTCTCGCCACGCACTTCCACCCACGCGTCACCGTTGTCGGCTTTGGCAATAGTGTAAGGCATCAGTTTGATGTCTTTTTGTACTTCTTTTTCGTTGAAGCGACGACCAATCAGACGCTTAACTGCATAGAGTGTGTTTTTAGGATTAGTCACCGCTTGGCGTTTGGCCGGTGCGCCCGCTAGAATTTCGCCGTCATCTTGATAAGCGATGATAGATGGTGTGGTGCGTGCACCTTCCGCGTTTTCAATTACGCGTGGTTTACCGCCTTCCATGACGGCTACACAGGAGTTTGTTGTGCCTAAGTCAATACCAATAATTTTACCCATAATATATTCCTTAATTCTTTGTCAGTTTGAAGCTATTGCTTCGATGTTTGTAAGTTTGGGATGATTTTTTGCATTTCAAGTCCACAACCTAAAAATGGTCATCCGACAGTCATCCTAAGTATGGTTATTTGGCTTTTGAAACCATTACCAAGGCGGGACGCAATACGCGCTCGTTCAGCGTATAACCTTTTTGTAACACTGTAAGTACTGTATTGGGCTCGGCATCGGAATCAATCGTGCTGATCGCTTGATGCTTATTAGGATCAAATTTTTCACCTAAGGGATTTACTTCTGCGATGTTGAATTTTTCGAACACACTGAGTAATTGTTTGGATGTTAGCTCAACACCATTTTTGTAGCTCTCGAGCGTAGCGTTTTCAACAATCAAGGCCGCATCCAAGCTATCTTTTACCGCTAGTAATTCACCACTAAATTTTTCCAAAGCGAACTTGCGCGCTTTATCGATATCTTCAAATGCCCGGCGGCGCATATTCTCGCCTTCAGCTTTCGCATATAAAACAGCAGCGTGGGCTTCCGCCAGTTGTGCCTCTAGCTCGGTGATTTTTTCTGCTGGCGTGAGCTCTTCAGTTGAAGCTTGTTCGTTCTGTAGGTTTTCTTGATCTTCTTGCATGGTTCTCCCCAATGAGCACTTAATAACATTTATTGGAAAATGGGGATTAGGTAAGAAATTACAAGTGTGCTAGATAAAATTATGCATTTTTTAAGGCTTGAGCTGATCACGCCGCACTAAATTATCATTTAATACGCTTGTGCAATTTTTAACACCAATCGGACTGCCGGCTAAAGAACCGTCTTTCGCTTTCAAATCTAACATAGCTTGGTCAATTGCAGTCTGTGCCGCGAATAAGCAAGGGGTGCTGTAAATAGCAATCGAAATGCCTGCTGCTTTCAATTCAGTTTGGGTACAAACAGGAGATTTCCCACCTGCTATTTGATTAAAACAAAAAGGTTTATCGACTTGACTACTTAATTTGTGCACAATATCTAAATCTTTTAACCCATCCACCAACACTGCATCTGCGCCAGCTTCAGCGAACGCCTTGATTCTATTGGCAATGTCATCAATGTCAGAGGCATCGGTACGCGCGATGACAAAAAGATCACGCCGCGTCGCTAATACGGCTTTTAACTTAGCCACGTATTCGTCGATTTCCATAATCTGTTTGCCATCAAAATGACCACATCTGCGCGGTCTTTTTTGGTCTTCCAGCACCACACCTGAAGCACCGATATTTTCTAGTACTGAAACTACATGGCAAGCAACTTCAGGATCGCAGTAACCGTCATCAATATCTACGAGTAAGTTATGAGTGGGCAACACAGTGCGAATACGTTGTACAAAGGAAACAATATCAGTCCATGTGATAAAACCGATATCCGGTAACCCATAATGGCTGGCTGCAAAACCAAAACCGCTTACAAATAGGTTATCGTAATGTCTTGCTGCCATGGTGGCTGAAAATACATCATACACACCGATAAAAGGTGTCAATTCTTGCGTAGCAACTGCTGACCTAAGTCGTTGACCGTGACTGGGAGTGGATGGCATCAAGTATTTTCCTCAATTAGTTTGATTATGCCAGAAATGCTACTTAGGCGCTCTGCGTCGAAACCGATGTTCGAAAAATCCAAGTTATGTGTTTGCTCCAAGTAGAGCACGATTTGCACAAGCGCAAGTGAATCTATGAGACCGGTCGTTACCAGACTATCTTCAAGCGTAATCTTGTCGAGCGATTTACCGGGTTTTTGTATAGTACGTAAAAACTGCATTAATCCTGCAATATGAGGTGATTGCGATAGGCTCATTTAGTACTGGCCTCATTAAGGATACGCACTAAATCAAGTGCTTGTAGTTTCATGCATGCTTCTTTTACCGCTTCGCGATTAATTTTTCCACGGGATGTACGCGGGATTTCTTTGACCAGCCACCAATGGCTTGGCATTTTTGGCTCGGCCAAATGTGCCTTCATCCAGTCGTATAGTGCGCGAATAGTCGCATCATCTTCTTTGATTAATACAACCGCCATTGCCACTGTTTGCCCATAAATGGCATCATCGTTAGCAAATGTGCATACATCACTAGTAAATTCAAAGCGCTCTACAACAGCATCTACATCCGCAGGGTAGATTTTCATGCCGCCTTTGTTGATTTCATCGCGCTCTCGTCCGCGCAACACGAGCTGACCTTTTTCGTTGATGAGGCCAATGTCGCCGGTCACAAACCAACCGTTGCTGACTGCATTTGCAGTTAAATCATCGCGTTGGAAATAGCCTTTCATTAATGCAGGTGTATTAAGCCATACATAACCAGCTTCGTTGACTGCACACTCCATCTCTGTGTTGATCTGTGTTGTGGTTTCGGCTTCTTTCAACACTTTAATAATGGCTCCCCAGCCTTCGCC
>Ga0315912_10006444_pt1 | contig 10496 bp, 12 predicted proteins | sample VfabasoilMG_FD_204469 | JGI IMG/M metagenome (GOLD analysis project Ga0315912, IMG submission 204469) | Garden soil microbial communities collected in Santa Monica, California, United States - V. faba soil | ecosystem: Environmental > Terrestrial > Soil > Garden | place: USA: California... | reverse complement strand
CAAGGCTGTCGACAGACGTATGGCCCACTCCGTTCACCTTCTCGCCGAGCATTATCTTTTCCACGGTCATGACGCTGGTGCTGCTCTCCAGCAGTTTGACGATGGTTCTCGCGGTCCACGCAATGAGCCACGGCAACCGCAGCGGTGCCGTGAAGTGGCTGCTTGCCACCGTGGCGTGCGGCATCGGCTTCATCGTCCTGCACATGAATGAATGGATGCATCTCATCCACGAAGGCGTCACGCCCTGGGGCAACCCGTGGGGCACACCGCTATTCGGAGCCACCTTCTTCGGCATCACAGGACTCCACATGACACACGTCGCCATCGGCGTCGTATATCTGACCATCATTCTGGTCGGCGTAGGCCGCGGCAAATTCACTTACGAAGATGTGGAAGTAAGCGGTCTCTACTGGCACTTCGTCGATCTCGTCTGGATGTTCGTATTCCCGCTGCTGTACTTGATGTCGGTGAAAGGCTAAGGAGGCACAACCATGAGTGGACACGCAAACAACGAACAACACGCACCCGAAGGAATCACTGTCAAGCTGTTCATGATGGTCTGGTTCGGACTCCTCGCCCTTACGGGAATCGAAGTGGTTCTTGCCTACATCCAAATGTCGTCACTGGTACTCATGCTGACGCTGCTGATCGGCCTCTCGCTGATCAAAACCGTAATGATCGTCGCCTACTTCATGCACATGAAGTACGAGCTCTTCAGCTTGAAGGTAACGCTGTTCCCCATGTGCGTCTTCTGCATCCTCATGCTGCTAGTGATGATGCCGGATGCAGTCAGAGCGTTGGGACTACGGGCTCAGTAAACCAACCACAGCCAGAATACATACAACTCTCCGGCGATAAAAACCGAACCGAAAATAACCTTGTTATACCGAGCCAGCCACTCCGGCAAGTAGATGTCGAAGTTCGCCGCCCGCTCATCCGTATACCGCCCCGCCACGTCCGTCAACGGACACCGCCCCCGATTCACCGCCAGCACCACACACTCAACAACTACGAATCCCGTAAGAATCCAGGCCCATCCAAATTCCCGCAAAAATCCTGCCACCGGAATCCCCACAATACACGCAACAAAGAAAAACCAGATCACCGTGTGCAGCAGCTTCACTCCTACCAGCACAAGCTACTCCTGCAGCGCTTCCAACGCACGCCGAACCTGCGGGTCACGACGCATTTCCACTTCATCACCCTTCGCCACACCAAGCGTCAGGTTGAAGACTTCCTGTTGCAACCGCGTGCGGGTCCACTCAAGATCCAAACTCCAGTCGCCTGCTCTCGGGCTGACCTGCCGTTCACTCAGATAGACCTTGAAGTCGCCAAGATCATCATTGGTGATCTTCGTGTTCTCGCTGACGCCCGGATGCGCCCGGACGTAGTCTGTCGCGAAACTGACAATGTAGCCGGACGCCTCCAGCACTTCGCGCAAGCGCGTCAGGTTCTCTGGAAAGACAACGTGATCCGGCGTAAGTCCTCCTACGTTGTCGTGCGTCAGCGTTTCTAATTGACCCTCCTTCAAGTGCCGCTGGATAGAGCGGCCCGAAGGAGTAAAGTAATACGCAATCGTGAGAGCCAGCCCCGTGTTCTCCGCCAACGGCAGCACGGACTGCACCAATCCTTTGCCATAGCTCTGCTCGCCGATCAGCATAGCGCGCTTATGATCCTGCATAGCACCAGCGACGATCTCGCTAGCACTGGCGCTCTTGCCATTGATCAACACCACCAACGGAAACGTGTACGGCTTAGCATTAAGCGGTGTCTCGGTGTCTTCGCCCTTGCGGTTGCGCCCGCGAACCGAAAGCACCTTGCTGGAAGGCGGCAGAAAAAGCGCAGCAGTGTCGACAGCGGCAGTGACCACTCCGCCGGGATTGTTGCGGAGGTCTACAATCAATCCTTTGAGTGAAGTACCGCCAAGCTTCTCAATCGCGCGCTTCACATGTTTCCCAGTATCGTCGTCAAAACTCGTGATCCGCAAAAATCCAACACCAGGCCGAATCTCAAAAGCCAAATCAACAGAAGTGGAAGTCATCTGCTGCGGAGTCAATAGGAATCGCAGGATCTTCGCTTCACCCGCACGCCGCACACCAAGAAAAGCAGTGTTACGGCGCGCCTCGCCCAGCAACCCCATAATCTGCTCAGGACTCAACAACGCAAGCCGATACTGGTTCAACTCAACCACTTCATCCCCAGGTTGCAAGCCTTCCTTGGCCGCCGCCGAACCAGGAGCCGTCTGCAAGATAATCACGCGACCGGGAACAATCGAAACAATAGTACCGAACCCGGTGACCGTGGAACGCTCCATGTCCTGCAACTGCCGGAAATCATCAGGATCAAAAAATATCGAATGCGGATCAAGCTCACGCATCAACGAAGGAATGGCACCACGGTAGAACGCCTGATCATCAATCACAGGCTCAGCCGCATGTGCCTCCACGATCGAGTACACCTGAGTGAACTTGCGCATCAGGTCGGCAACATCGGTGTCAGCAAAAAACAGAAGCAGCGAAGGCAACAGCATCGTTACTTAGAGGATACGCTTTCCCATCGCCGACATAATCAACTCCACAGCAAGGTCCGCCGTCTGGTTCGCTGTGTCAAGAATCGGATTTACTTCCACGACCTCCATAGAAACAACCGCCGAGCTGTCCCCAGCCAGCTCCATCGCCAGATGAGCCTCGCGATAAGTAATCCCGCCGCGCACCGGAGTACCAACACCAGGAGCTTCATGCGGATCGACAACATCCATATCTAACGACAGATGAAAGCCAGCAGTGCCCTCGGTCACAATCCGAAGCGCATCCGCCATAACAGCCCGCAGTCCGCGTTCATCAATATCGCGCATCGTGAACGCACGAATGCCAGACCGCCGCACATGCGGCTTCTCCAACTGATCCACATCCCGCACCCCAACAAGTGCCACATGCTTAGGATCAATCTTCGGGGCATAACCATAAATACTGGTCAACTCCTGAGGGCCAACCCCAATACAACAAGCAAGCGGCATCCCATGCACATTGCCGGAAGGCGAGGTCTGCGGAGTATTCATATCCGCATGGGCATCAATCCACAAAAGGCCAATCGACTGGCGCTTGCGCTTGTAGTGACGAGCCACCCCGGCAACCGTACCGACGGCAATGGAATGGTCGCCACCCAGAACTAGCGGAAAACACCCATCACCAGCAGCCTTCTCCACAGCAGCCGCAAGCCGAGTACAAGTTCGCGTAATCTCAGGAAGATAACGAGCCCGCTCATCACCATGAGGCCGACTCTCCGCCTGCTCCACAGCAACATTCCCCCGATCCTCAACCTCGTAACCCAACCCAGCCAACCGAGCCTGCAACCGAGCCACCCGAACAGCAGAAGGCCCCATATCCACACCACGGCGACCTGCCCCAAGATCAAGCGGCGCTCCAATAACAGCGATGTGAGATTGTCTCATGTACGTTCACCAAGCATCCCCCATCTTCGCAGAAACCCAGCTACTCAATCCCCAAACTCCGACCCTGAGGCCCCACGGTCCGCCACTTCGCCTTCCAGCACGCCAGCGCCACCGCCATCGCCATATCGTCTCGACCGCTGCCGCCTCCGCCATTCCGCAACTCCAACAACTCCCGCTCAAACTCGGCCTTCAATGGCAGATCCAACGCAATCTTCAGAAACTTTCTCTCCAACATTACCGACAACGCGCCCACCAAATCCTTCCGAGGCACCATCCACAAGTTCCCTTCCTTGTGCGACAAGTTTCCCGAAGTGATCACCACCGGAAACACGTTCCTGGCAACTATCGACAACCGCTCCACAACCGCCGCGCCTACACCAGTTGCATCCGCAATCACATCACAACTAGACGTCGCCGCGCATTCATCAGCAACATGACTCACCCGCCGAATGACCTTCTCATAGGGAGTCCCCAACGGAATTCGTTCCACATGCCGCAACCAATACCGGACATTTACCGAATCCTCCACCCGGCTCACTCGAATCCAATCCTGCCCGTAACACCGCTCAATCCGTCGCTCTAAAACCCCAATCGCCGAATGATCCTGCCGCTGTCCGATATCCACGCCAATAAAAAACTTGTTCTCAACCGTCAACCATTACCACCCCCTTTTCAAGGCACCTTCAAAATTTCAACATCCCGACTGAACGCCCGCCGAACCGACTCCGGATCAAGCGCCCCTTCACTTCCGTCTTCAAACTTGCACAAATACTCCTGAGCAAACCGCCGCTCTGTCATCCCAGCCCGTTCCCTCTCCAAAAACTCCGAAGAGATCCGAGAACACTTCGTAGCAGGAACCGAAATCCGTTCCCACCCAGGGCCGCCATACTCCCAGGCATCAAAGAAAAACCCACGCCGCCCAGCTGGAGTACTCAACAACCAAACCGCCCCATCCACAACTGCCGTCGAAGGAGTCAACGCCTCATAAACCGCATCTGGAACCCGAGCCGCCTCATCCACAATCAGCAACGAAACCGAAGAAAACCCGCGAACGGTATCCTCGCTCCCAGGCAACCCAATAATCCGCGACCCATTCTCAAGCACCGCCGACAAAGGATGCCCCGTCTCCCCGCGAGCCTTCATCCCCAACCGCCGAAGAAATCCCTTAACTTTCCGAATAAACTCCGAACTCTGCCGCTCGCAAGGACAAGCCACCAAAACCAACCGATCCGCCCCGGAAGCCGCATGATGAACCGCCTTAGCAGCAGTAACCGTCGACTTCCCCCACTGCCGGCAACAATTCAAAACCACCCGCTTCCCGGAAGCCAAAAGAACCCGCTCCTGCTCACAATCAGCAACAAACCCAAGCCGCTCCCGAGCAAACAAAACCACATCATCAGAAACAATAACCGGGGCAGCATCAACCTCATCAGGAGGCCCCCGGTCAAAAAAGTGAACTCGAGAACGGATCTCCATAGCCCATATATACACCAAACCCTCACAAGATCGACCCCACCCAAACGAACCAATTCCCCGCAACCCAAGCAGCATCAACCACTTAAAAATATTTCCACTGCTTGTGACTGCCCAAGGCAAGAAAGCCCCCCGCACCACAGACCACACCTGATATCCTCTAAGCTATCCCGCTGTCACCAACCTGGGTCAAATAATGAGCACGTCCCCAACCACGAACTCAAATCAATTCTTCGAAAAGCCAATTCTCAACTCCCCCTATGAGTACCCTTCTCAATACTGGGAACTCGACGATCAAGGCCAACCCACACAACGCATCATTGCAACCCGCCGCAAAGCTGAATTCATCACGCCCATCCCCAAGCCAAAAAAGCGCAAACAGCCAGCCGCTCAAGCAACCATAGTTTTCGACGAAGGCAAAGACCTTTCCACCGAACAACAACAGTACGATCCCACTTCAACTGTCATCAACGAACTCCGCTTCTACATCGACCAGTGGCGCAACCTCCCCAACCCCAACGATTGGAAAGTCACGCCCGACACCCAGCGCCTCCTCCAACACTGGCGTCATCACAAGTTCACCGACGTCCGCCCCTTCTTCTGCCAAATCGAAGCCGTCGAAACCGCTATCTGGCTAACCGAAGTCGCCCCGCAACTCGGCAAATCCGGTAAGAACTTTCTGGAGCACCTCGATCCTATAATCAGGCGGGATCGATAGGATGAATTCCCCTCTCGACAGACTCGCTGTCTGGCTCTCCGAACCGGAAGCGGAACGGTTGGAATTTAAGGAAGCTAAGTCGAATTTTAACTTCGAACGGCTAATGGAGTACTTCTCCGCGCTAGCCAACGAAGGCGGAGGCAAAATGATCTTGGGCGTTACCGACAAGCGGCCCCGGCGTATAGTCGGTTCCACCGCCTTTCGCGAGCCAGGCCGCACCGTTGCCGGTTCCATCGAGAAGCTCGGAGTCCAGATCACAGCGGAAGAAATTCTTCATCCTGATGGCAGAGTATTGGTGTTCCACGTTCCTGGCCGCATGGTCGGCGTACCAGTCCAGTACAAAGGAGTGTATTGGTCCCGGGCGGGGGACGAGTTGCGGCCACTCTCTCCAGATCGTCTTCAAAGAGTCTTTCAGGAATCCGGCCCGGATTTCTCTGCCGAACTGCATCCTGATGCCTCCCTTGATGATCTGAACCCGGCACTGATAGAGCGCTTTCGCAATATGTGGATGCGCAAATCCGGTAACATCGCATTGGCCAGCATTACAACTCGGCAGTTGCTGGAGGATTCCGAACTTCTGGTGGGCGACAAGATTACCCAGGCAGCGTTGGTTCTCTTAGGCACCCAAGTCGGTTTGGGAAAGCGTCTAGCCCAGGCGGAATTGGTATTCGAGTATCGTAACAGCGAATCATCCACCCCCTATCAGCAGCGAATCGAATTCCGCTCTGGCTTCCTCGGGTACTTGGACGAACTGTGGAACACTATCAACCTCCGCAATGAACTACTCCAATACCGCGAGGGTTTCTTTGTTGGTAACATTCCATCGTTTAATGAGACTGTCGTAAGGGAAGCGCTGCTCAATGCGCTGGCCCATCGTGATTACCGCCTCCCTGGGTCCATCTGGGTTCGCCAGTTTCCCAAGCGGCTTGAGATTATCAGCCCTGGTGGATTTCCTCCCGGCATTAACGCCTCCAACTTCCTGTGGCGTCAATCCCCAAGAAATCGCCGGATCGCCGATGCCTGCGCCAAATGCGGACTCGTCGAGCGTTCCGGCCAAGGCGCTAACCGGATGTTTGAAGAATCGATCAAAGAGGGCAAGCCAAAACCGGACTTCAACGGAACCGATGATTATCAGGTTGCCGTTGCTCTGCGCGGAGAAATTCAAAACCCCGCCTTCCTCGGATTTCTCCAGAAAATCGGCGCGGAACGTCTGGCCAACTTTGGCACCAAGGATCTTTTCCTTCTGGACGCAGTCCATCGTGAAGAACCCCTGCCGGAAGATAGCAAGGACAGGCTCCCGCATTTGATGGAGGAAGGGATCATTGAGCGCATCGGTCGTGGACGCGGTGCGCGGTTCATCCTCTCCCGTAAGTTTCACTCATTTCTCGGGCAACCCGGTGCCTACACCCGCCGCAAGGGTCTCGACAAAGAGACCAACAAGGCTCTCCTCTGCAAACACCTTCAGGAGAATCAGGATACCGGAAGTGCCCTTCGTGACTTGGAGCAGGTGCTGCCAGCACTCTCAAGGAATCAGGTGCAAAAACTTCTACAAGAGTTAAAGATCGAGGGAAAGATAAGATTGACCGGGCTCAAGAAGGGTAGCCGATGGCACCCGGAAGGCAAGACCCTTGCGGCAACATAACACTCGGACCAAGCCGCGCATAAAGCCGCGCATAAAACCGCGCATAAACCGCGCATAAAACCGCGCATAACCAGCCAGCACCCTTGTGTTTTGATGAACTTATATGCGTCACTAAAGCCCCGCACAATTACTCCAAAGCGCAAAACACGCTCAGAGTGATGCTACACCATAAGGCCGGAAGCAACCCGCTGCCACGGCTCCGGTAATCAAAATTAGGACTGCCGTCGCCGACAGCCACAAGAAGAGCAGGCCTGCTTTTCCTCAGAGTTCAGCGTCTAGTGCAGAAGCATCTTGAGATAGGTCTGAAACCACATTCCCTGTCTGCTACAAAGACGCGCACTCGCATGCGATCCTCCTCAGCTAGCCCAATTGTGATGGTTGGCGAGAGAGTGTCGGCCATCAAGACTTGACGCTTGGCGGTTGACACGCCTCAATGAACATCTCGCCCAGCCTTGTCCCCGAATAGTAGTCAATCTCTTCATAAACAACCCTGGCCGGATCATCACCGCTCAAAACATAATAGTCATGGGCATGCACGAGGTTGGCAGCTTCCAATCCGTCAATGGCGATTTCAAAAACCAGTTCCGCAAACCCCATTTCTAAATATGCTCGTTTTGCGTCCCTATAACCAATATTCCCCTTCTGGCCGCACATCCACTTCAAGAGTGCTGCCTCATCTGGCGACATCTGTTTGAGAGCAGCTATGAACCCTGGCCTTACCCTTTCTGAATTCTCAGGCGACGATGCGTTAGCCAATAGCGCAGCCCACATATCGTGAAGATTCTCATCCTCCTCAAGTGAAGAACCTTCAAGCAATGGAAAAAGAATCTTCGGTGGGACAGCCTGCGGAGTGAATCCTGCTGCCTCGGCCATCTTCTCAGCCTTCTCGACGCACCTCAGTTGACGCTCATAACGATAGAGCCGAACCTTGTCACGCCACATTTCAGCCAGTTCATCAGCAGCGGGTCCCAACATCCGCTTGACCATTGCGGTAAATGGAATCGCCGCGGCAAGGGCCGTTGCTCCTTTGGCTAAGTCGGGTGCAACTTTGAAGAGGTCATCAGCATTCATGAGAGTGAAGAATAGTATATGCCACTTGTGAAGAGGATCAACCTCTGCAGCCATTACTTTAGTAGGTCGCTTCACCCAATCATGGTCACTCACCCCCCAACTCAACTCTTCGGCCTTGTGATCGCTCGTTCTCCCATCCCGATTGGGAGATAATGAGAACTCAGAAATGCAGGACTTGTCGATCCCGACTTCAAGAATATGGAACAGGCCGCCAGCCTGTCCGAAGACTTTCGACGACGCTTCGCCGATGGACTTTGCGAAATCACTTCCGATGACATAAGCGTAGTTGCCTTCGGATCGCTAGCCCGCGACGAATTTGCCAGGGGCAGCGATGTGGACTGGACCGCCCTCGTTGATGGCGGCGCGAATCCTGGCCATCTTGGGATCGCGAAACAAGTACGGGATCTAGTTAAAGGCCTCGATGCGCGGGAACCCGGGCAAGAGGGCATTTTCGGGAACATCGCCTTCAGTCATGACATTATTCACCAGATTGGTGGTGAGGACGATACTAACCAAAACACAACGAGACGCATACTGCTCGTCCTGGAGTCCCGGCCAATTGGCAGGAGAGAAGCATATGACCGTGTCCTGAATCAGGTCCTGACCCGCTACGTCGACGAAGCCAGGCGATTTCTGGAGACCTCGGCGCGATACCACATTCCACGGTTCCTGCTGAACGATTTTGCAAGGTATTGGCGGACGATGGCCGTGGACTTTGCTTATAAACGAAGAACTCGTGGAGGTCGTGGTGCAGCGATTCGTAATATCAAATTGAGGATCTCTCGAAAGCTCATTTACGTCTCTGGCCTCCTGGCATGCTTTTCTTTGCACCTCCTTGCTTCCGAGGAAGAGAAGGCATTTCTTACCCATGATTCCGCAGAATTCCGTTCTCATGAATTCGTGCGCTATCTGCGCGAACTGTTCGCACACACACCCCTGGAGATTCTGGCAAGTGTCATCAACCGTCACCAGTCATTGCACCCGACCGGTGTCAGGCTTTTTCGATGCTACGATAACTTCCTTGGCGTGCTGAGCGACGCCGAAAAGCGGAACCATCTGAATTTGATAACCCCAGGAGACGAACCAAATGATCCTCAGTTCCAGGAGCTCCGCAGAATCAGCCACGAGTTTAGAGATGCTTTGCTCGATTTATTCTTCAGTGAACAGGCAGGAGTTCTACCTTTGACAAAGACGTTTGGAGTGTTCTAGCCAATGAAAATAGGCTTTTCAACGGGAGCACTGGCGTACGCCGACTTTCGGCGCGCCTATGACATGTTACTCAGTGAACGGGTGTCAGTAGTGGAATTCTCCGCGCTCAGAATCGCCGAATGGGCTCCGCTACTGGAAGGCGTACTTCAGTTAGACATCTCTTCCTTCGAGTACATTTCTCTGCATCTCCCAAGCAGTATGACTGGGGATGAGGAGAGGATGGTCGCAGATAGCTTGCGTAACTTTCCGCACCTTGATTGGCCGCTGATTCTTCATCCGGATACTGTCTCCGATTTCATGCTCTGGCATCAGTTCGGTAGTCGAACTGTATTGAGAATATGGATAAGCGCAAGCCGATTGGCCGCACGGACGTCGAATTGAGAGAGATCTTCCAGCTACTTCCGCAAGCCGGCCTCTGCTTTGATATTGGCCACGCAACTCAAGTCGACCCAACCATGGGTGCGGCCTACTGGATCTTGAAACACTTTGGTGACCGCATTGTCCAAATGCACGTGAGCGAAGTGAATTCGCGCAGCAAGCACGATGTCCTCTCTTATTCCACCATCCAAGCATTTCACCAAGTAGCTAGCCTCATACCCTCTGAAATGCCAATCATTCTGGAGACCCCAGTACTCCAAGGTCAAATGCAAACAGAAATGAAAAAAGCAGTACTCGCGCTAACGGCTGGTTCGCCTCCCATCGCAATAAGCGCATAAGCAACAGCCCTCTCGGAACCCTTTCCAGACTAACCGACACCGCAAACGACTTGGCCGTTGCTTCGTCCGCAAGGCGGGCCTGATCAGCTGTCTCGCAACCGGACCAATGACGGCCTCGGATTCTCAACCGCACTGCCTATTGGATGCTCGCTAAATCCAAATATGCAAACTAGTAACCTCCCAGTCCCACTTTTTTCACCATTCCCCCTAACCCCA
>Ga0315912_10006443_pt1 | contig 10496 bp, 10 predicted proteins | sample VfabasoilMG_FD_204469 | JGI IMG/M metagenome (GOLD analysis project Ga0315912, IMG submission 204469) | Garden soil microbial communities collected in Santa Monica, California, United States - V. faba soil | ecosystem: Environmental > Terrestrial > Soil > Garden | place: USA: California... | reverse complement strand
GAAGCAAGCGACGGTGCTCGTTCTGTACTACTCGCGAGGTGGGCGCACGGCCGCACTCGCTCGCCAGGCTGCGCGCGGCGTCGAGAGCGCGGGCGCTGTCGCACGCCTGCGCACCGTGCCGCCTGTCGTCGCAGCCACGACCGGCGACCTGCCGCCCGTGCCACCCGACGGCCCGCCCTACGTCGAGCTCGCCGACCTCGCGGATGCCGACGGCCTGTTGCTCGGCAGCCCTACGCGCTTCGGCAACATGGCCGCACCGCTCAAGCACTTTCTGGATTCGACGAGCGAGCTGTGGCTGTCCGGACGGCTCAAGGACAAGCCGGCCGGCGTGTTCACGTCGAGCACGTCTGCGCACGGCGGACAGGAGAGCACGCTGCTCAGCATGCAGCTGCCGCTGCTGCATCACGGCATGCTGATCGTCGGCGTGCCGTACACCGAGCCTGCGCTCTTCGAGACGCGCACCGGCGGGTCGCCGTACGGCGCCACTCATCTCGCGGCGCCGTGGAACACCACTCTGTCGGCGGAAGAGTCCACGGTCGCACGCGTGCTCGGCGCGCGCGTCGCGCGAATCGCGCAAGCACTCGCGGCCCTGCACTAGACGCGCGATGCGGCGCGCCGTCATCGTCTGTCATCTGTTGTTGATTGCCGCCCTCGTCGCGAGCTTCGTGCCGCCCTCATCGGCGCTTCGTCTCGTGGCCGCGGCACTGCTGGCACTGCCGCTGCTGCTGACGCTGCCGGGACTCACGCAAGCTCGGCGCACCACGCTGCAATGGCTCGCCGTGCTGCTCGTCGCTTACATCGGTGGCCTGAGCGTCGAGGTCGTCGCGCGTTCCGGCGACGCGCCGGCCCAGAGCTTCGCGCTGCTCGTTGCGGCGCTCGAGCTCGGGCTCACACTCGCGCTCAGTCGCCGGGCTCGGAGCGCGCCATGAGCTCGCGAATGAACGGTATCGTCAGCCGCCGCTGAGCCGACAGCGACGCATGATCGAGCTTCGCGAGCCAGCTCGTCAGCGCCGCCATGTTGCGCGCGACACGCGTGAGCAGAAAGTCCGCGGCTGCGGCGTCGAGCGTGAGCCCGCGCGCGGCGGCGTGAAGGCGCAACGCGTTCGCTCGCTCGGCGTCGTCGAGCGGCGCCAAGCGGTACGTCACGGCGCCCGCGCCGCGCGACGCGAGATCGGCGAGCTGAAATCCGCATTGCGCTGCCGGCGTCGCGGCCGCGAGCAACAGAGCGCCGCTGCGGCCCAAGAACGCGTTCAGGATCACGAACAGGGCCCGCTCCCACGCTAGATCGCCGGCGACCGTATGAACGTCGTCGACGGCGAGCATGTCGACGCGCTCCAAGTCGCTGAGAATCTCCGGCGAGCTCGCCGGCAACGCAACGTACATCGCCCGCCGTCCCGCGGCACTCGCCTCGCGGCAAGCAGCCTGCAGAAGATGCGTCTTGCCGGCACCGTCTCCGCCGAAGAGCCAGACGGTATCGGCGCGGCCTCGTGCGAGGCTGCGCACGTGCTCGACCGCCGCCGCGTTGCTGCCGCCGACGAACGTCGCGAAGCTCGCGTGATCCGCGAGCGCCAATGCGAGCGGCAGCTGGGCCAAACGCTTCTCCCGCTAGCCGACGCCGTGCGCGACGCGCCAGGCGCGCGTGCTCCAGCGCAGCACGTAGTTCAGCCCGCTGACGATGCTCGTGAACACGACGGTTGCGCCTAGCACCATCAGCGACACGGGCGGCGGCCAAGCGTACGCCGCCGCCGTAAGTGTGAAGAACAGCATCGCGAGCTGACACGCCGTGTTCAGCTTGCTGATCGCGGCCGGCTCGGCCTGAACGGGCGCGATGAACCACTGATAGCAGATCGCGCCGAGCACGATCACGACGTCGCGCGCGACGACGACGAACGTCAGCTCGAGCGGCACGAGGCCGACGTACGTCAACGAGACGAACACCGCGACGAGTAGCAGCTTGTCGGCCGCGGGGTCGAGCAAGCCGCCGATGCGCGTTTGCCACGAGAAGCGTTTGGCGAGAAAGCCGTCGAGGCCGTCGGACAGCCCGGCGACCACGAGCAGGATCAACGCTGCCGCATAGCGGCCTTCCACGATCCACAGCACGAGCGGCGCGACGAGCAACATCCGCGCAACGCAAATAGCGTTCGGGATGAACTTGAAGCTCATGGCGCGCTGCCGTCGGGAACCACTTCGAAGATCAGCGAGCCGCCCGAGCTCGCGGAAGCGGCGGGCCGCAGCACGCCTCCCAAGGCCAGCACGCGCTCGAGCACGCGCGCATCGCCGCGGGCCGCAACGCGCAAGCGTAGCTGGCCGTTGTCGAGCGATTCGACGTCCACGCTCTGCAGGATGCTTTGGCGCTCGAGATAGCTGACGACGCGGCCATAGTCGGACGGCGTCAGCACGTTGCTGACCGTCAGCAACGTGAGGCTCGCGCCGCCGACCGTGGCGAGATCCGCGGCGTAGCGATCGGCGGCGGCGTCGATGGCGTCGCGCACGCCGGCGACGGGCAGGTTCTGGCGCGCGACGCCCTGGACGAACAGCCACTCGACTTCGTTGCCGAACGTTCCGGGCCGAACTCTCCCGATCAGCACCGCGTCGGCCCGATAACGCGCCGACGCGGCAACGATCGCATCCTCGAATCCGCCCCAGATATCGGTGCACGTGACTGCGCCCAAATCCTGCAAGTCGAGCAACGGCCACACGATCGGCAACCCGCGCTCGTCAGCCGCTGTCACGAGCTCCAGGTGCACGGCGTCGAGCTGTTGCTTCATGAGCGGCGACACCGGCACACCGCAATCGGTCGCCTCGCCGGCGCCCAGCACGGCGCGGCCGCCGGCGCCGTCGTCGATGGCGACCCATAGCAACGTTAGCGGCCGCTCCGGTCCCCACACGGGCTGGCCGAGCTCCGTGAGCGTGCGTTCGACTTGCCCGCGGCTAAAGCCTACGAGCGCTCGGCCTTGGCGGTCATCGCCGTACGAGCTCAAGTAGCGGTCGGGCGCGGTGAGCAGCGGCTGCAAGGCCGGCTCGAGCGGTGCGTTACGGCTGCCCGTCACGCGAATCAACAGGCGGGCCATCGCCGCTTGCAACGCGGCTGCGCGCTGATCGGCGGCTGCGGGATCCGGCGTGACGGTCACCGAGTAAAGATCCGCGAGTGTCGCGGCGCCGAGCGGCGCTGCCCACGCGGCCGTTACCGCCAAAACAGCAATGAGCGAGCGGCGCAGCAACGGTGACCTTCCCATGCGGTGTGCCCATGTCGATGAACGTCCCTTATTATAGCCGCCCATCCACTTTGGCCCGCCGTGAGCTAGATCGATGCCACGCCCCACGCGCGTCGCCGTGCTGATCTCCGGCGAAGGAAGCAATCTACAAGCGTTGATCGACGCTGCTCACGGGGGGCAACTTGGCGCCAGCATCGTGACCGTCGTCAGCAACCGCGGCACCGCCCGCGGTCTCGAGCGGGCGCGCGCCGCCGGCATCGAAGCGCTGCACCTCGCGGCCAAGCGCGGCCAAGCGCGCGCCGACTACGACGCCGCTTTGGCAGCGTTGCTCGCGCCGCGCGAGCCGGATCTCGTCGTGCTTGCGGGCTTCATGCGTATCCTGAGCCCGAAGCTCGTCGAGCTCTACACTGGCCGCATGCTGAACCTGCACCCCTCGCTGCTGCCGAAATATCCCGGTCTCGACACGCACCGACGCGTGCTCGCGGCCGGCGACCAGTGGCACGGCGCCACGGTGCACTTCGTCAGCGACGAGCTCGATGGCGGCCCGGCCGTCGTTCAGTATCGGCTTCCGGTCCTCGCCGAGGACACGGAAGATTCGCTCGCAGCGCGCGTACATAAGGGCGAGCACATCATTCTCCCCCGCGCCGTATCTTGGTTCGCGGCCGGCCGCTTGAGGCTCGCTGGCGGCTCGGTCATGCTTGATGGGCGGGCGCTCGAAGCGCCGGTCTCGGTCGACGAGGGGGTTGCGCTGGGATGACACGCTGGTGGGTCATGGCCGCCGCCCTTGCCGTGGCGGCGGACGAGGCAAGTGGCGCCGACGCCGCCGTCGTTACGTACACGGCCACCTATCGCGTCGAGTACAAGGGCAAGGAAGCCGGCGTCTCCGATTGGAGCGTGCGCGACCTCGGCGACGGCAAATACGAATACCAGGCGCGCATCACGCCCAAAGGGATGCTGAAGCTCATCCGGCCGAAGCCCACGATCGAGCGTAGCCAGTTCCGCGTCGAGGGGAGTCACTACCGGCCGCTCGAATACTGGTTCGAAGACGGCAGCCGCTCGGGCGAGGACAACTGGCACCTCGTGTTCGACTGGCAGCGCCGCGTCGCAACTGTCACCACGATGGAAGCACGGCGCGAGATTGCCGTGCCTGACGTCGCGCTCGATATCGGCACTCTCAAAGCGGCCGTCATGCGCGACATGGTGACGAAGGGGGCGCCGGGGCCCTACCAAATTGCGGACGAGGACTCAGTCGGCACCTACGAGTACACCGACAGCGGGCCGGCGACGCTGCAAACCGGCGTCGGCTCCCTCGAGACGAACCTCTTCGTGCAGCGCCGCGAGGGTTCGTCACGCTCGACCTGGCTGTGGGTCGCGCCGACACTGGGTTTCTTGCCGGTTCGAATCGAGCAGCGGCGCAACGACGAGATCCAAACTTCGTTCTTGCTCCAGACCGTCAACGGCCTCGCGGCGAGCCAGTAACGCGCGCGACGCTCAGGTCCGCGGCAACGTCACGCCGCGTTGCCCCTGGTACTTGCCGCCGCGATCGGCGTAGCTCGTCTCGCAGACTTCGTCCGACTCGAAGAAGATCATCTGCGCAACGCCTTCGTTCGCGTAGATCTTCGCGGGCAACGTCGTAGTGTTCGAGAACTCGAGCGTCACGTGCCCTTCCCACTCGGGTTCGAGCGGCGTTACGTTCACGATGATCCCGCACCTTGCGTACGTTGATTTTCCGAGGCAAATCGTCAGGACGTTGCGCGGGATCCGAAAGTACTCGACGGTGCGCGCGAGCGCGAACGAGTTCGGCGGAATGATGCAGACGTCGCCCGCCATGTCGACGAAGCTCGACTCGACGAATTTCTTCGGGTCGACGATCGCCGAGTTGATGTTCGTGAAGACCTTGAACTCCGGCGCGCAACGGACATCGTAGCCGTAGCTCGAAGTGCCGAACGAGATGACGCGATTGCCGTCGACTTGGCGCACTTGGCGCTCCTCGAACGGCTCGATCATCTTGCGCTCCGCTGCCATGCGGCGGATCCAACGGTCGGCCTTCACGCTCATCAATTGTCCTCGACGGTGATATTCGGAAACAGGCGGCTGTAGTCCTTGGTGCGAGCCGCGAGCTCGCCGGCGGCGCGCAGCGCCGCTTCCGTGAAAGCGCGAGCGATCGGGCTCTTCGGCTCCGCTGCGACGGTCGGCGTGCCTTGATCGGTCTCCTCGCGGATGCGCCGGTCGAGCGGCAGCGAGCCGAGCAGCGGCACTCCGTACTGGTCGCTCAAGTTTTGCCCGCCGTGCTCGCCGAAGATGTGCTCCTCGTGGCCGCAGCGGCTGCAGATGTGCAGGCTCATGTTCTCGACGACGCCAAGCACGGGCACGTGCACCTTCTGAAACATCTCGAGCCCTTTGCGTGCGTCTGCGAGCGCGATGTCCTGCGGCGTCGTGACGATGACCGCGCCGCTGACGGGCACACGCTGCGCAAGCGTGAGCTGGATGTCGCCCGTCCCAGGCGGCATGTCGATGATCAGGTAGTCGAGGTCACCCCAGCGGGTTTGCGTCAGCAGCTGGTTCAGGGCCGACGTCACCATCGGGCCACGCCACGCCATCGGCTGCTCTTCGCCGACGAGGAAGCCGATCGACATGGCCTCGAGGCCGTGTGCCACGAGCGGCTCGAGCAGCTTGCCATCGCGCGTCTCGGGTCGCCGGCCGATGAGACCCAGCATTCGGGGTTGGCTCGGGCCGTAGATATCGGCATCGAGCAGGCCGACCTTCGCTCCTTCTGCCTTCAGCGCGAGCGCGAAGTTCACGGCCACGGTTGATTTGCCGACGCCGCCCTTGCCCGATGCGACCGCGATCAGATTATGGACCCCGGGCAACGGCTTCAGCCCGTGTTGGACAGCGTGAGCCACGATCGTGCTCACGATCGAGAACCGGATCGGCGCCCCTTCGAGCACCGGGGCACAGTGCACGCGCAGCGCCTCGGCGAGCACCTCGCCGCTGGCGGCCAGCGGGAACCCGAGTCGAAGCGTGACGTGCCACACATCGTCGCGCCGCTCGAGCTCGAACGCCGCACCGGGCCCGCCGAGGGGCCGGCCGGTGTGGGGAACGACGAAGCGGCCGAGGGCGTTAGCGAGATTCGAGCTCGTAGAATCCGTCATGGCGGCGACCGGGAAAGGCCGCGATTGTAACCTAATGCCGGCGACGAACCGCCCGCAAGAAACGACTGTAACGAGCACCGCAAACCTGTGATGCGCGTTACATTTCGGCGAAAACCGTATGGCATAATTGCCGGCGCTGGGAACACCATTATGTTCAGAGGCGGCCACCGCGTTCCGCCGGTTGACGGGTTTGTCGGAGCATTTTTCGGTTCAAATTCTAAGGCGCCCTCTGGTCCGCGAGGCCGATGAACTTTCTAACCACCCTACAGGCCGATCGGCTCATCGCGCAGATTCGTGAGGAAGCGGACCCTTCCTCGGCCACCGGCAAGCAGCTGTTCGCCAAGCTCGGCAAGCTTGGCGGGGCGGCCATTCCGAAGATCCTGGAGGCCCTCGCCTCCGCCGACAAGCGCCAGACCGCCGAGTACGTCGAGATACTGAGCAGCCTGGTCAGCGACAAGACGCTGCCGCTGATCACACGTGGCCTCGCGGACGGCGATCCGCGCATGGCTTCGGGAACGGCCTGGGCGTTGTCGAGCAGCAAGCGCTTCAACGTCAATCGGCTCGTCGACCTGCTCGGCGAGGACGAGTACTCGAAAGCCGGGCTCGTCGAGGTGCTCCAAGCTCACAAAGACCGCCTCAACGTCCGTCAGCTGCTGGGCCAGATCTATCACCTGCAGCCCAGCGAAAAGGCGGCCGTCTTCAAGCTCATCGACGAGGTGACGACCGAGGAGATGGTCCCCGACCTGCTGACCCGCATGGACGGCAAGGATCCGCTCGTCAAAACGCACCTCATCAACGTGCTCGCGCGCTTCGACCGGCCCGACGTGCAAAAGGCGCTGCAAGAGGCGCTGCGGGACGGCAACAAGCTCGTTCGCGGCGCGGCGCTCCAGGGCATCGCACGCTCGAAGGCCAACGTCGACGTCGCCCTGATCTCGAAGTTGCTGCTCGATCCCGACCTCGACGTCATGAACAAAGCCGTCGACGTCATCATCCAGCTGAATCATCCGGAGACGGCGAAGTACCTGATCGAGGCGTTGAAGTCCGAGAACGAGTTCAGCCGCCGCTCAGCCGTCGAGATCTTGAATGCGGTCGGCACGACGCACAGCGTCAAATATCTGCTCGGGGCCGTGTCCGACGAGGACTGGTGGGTGCGGTCGCGCGCGTCCGACGCCTTGGCGCGCATCGGCGGGCCGCGCGTCGTGGACGCAGTTCTCGATCTCATCAAGGACAAAGACGAGAACATCCGCCGCGCGGCCATCGAGATACTCAATACGTGCCGCGACAAGCGCGCCGTCGACAAGCTCATCGAGGCGACGCGCGACAAGGATTGGTGGGTCAGCGAACGTGCGGCCGATGCGTTGGCCGAGATCGGCGACGCAAAGGCGTTGCCGGCGTTGCTCGAGATGATGGCGAAGAACAATCGCTCGCTGCCTGTCGCCATTGCGGCCGTCGGCAAGCTCGGCAACGCCTCGATCCTGCCAAAGCTCCTTCCGTATCTACAGCGGCCGGAGAAAGAAGTTCGTGTCGCCGCGATCGGCGCCGTCGCGCAGCTCGCCGGCGAGCAACAAGCCGAGGCCGTGCGCGGTCCGTTGCAACAGAGCGCGCAAGGCGCCGACGAGACCGTGCAGCGCGCAGTCTCGAAGGCGCTGCAGAAACTCGAGGGCCGCTTGAGCCCCAGTGGCCGCTTCACGGGCACGGCGACGTTCGCCGGACCCGGCCCGACCTCGACGGCCACGCCGCCCTCAATGCCCGCGCCGACGGCGCGAGCCCAAACCCGCTCGGCGCCGCCGCCACCGCCACCGCCGTCGCCGGCAGCGACGTCGACGGCGCGCACGCTGCTCGTCGATGGGCCCGAAGACGCCGTTGCGGAGCCGCCGGCGCCCGAAGCGCCCTCGTTCGATCTGAATGCGCTGCAGAACGGCGACATGATCGAAGGCCGCTACAAGTTCATCCAAAAGATCGGTAAAGGCGCCTTCGGCACCGTCGTCCTCGTCGAGGATACCGTCGTCGAGGAGCGACTGATCCTGAAGTTCCTCAACGCAAACGTGTCCTCCGACGAGGAGATGCTGAAGCGGTTCGTGCACGAGCTACGCTATTCACGGCGCATTACGCACAAGAACGTCATCCGCATCTACGACTTCTTGTACGTTGGCGGAAGCTACGCGATCTCGATGGAGTACTTCCCTTCGCACACGTTGGGAGCGGAGATCGCCAACGAGAAGCCGATGCCGCCGAAGAAGGCCCTCACGTTCGGCACCGACATTTGCGTCGGCATGAGCGTGGCGCATCAGCAAGGCATCATTCACCGCGACTTGAAGCCGGCGAATATCCTGATCAACGACGCGGGCCTGCTGAAGATCGTGGACTTCGGCGTCGCCGCTGCCGCAAAGAGCGGCGACACGCAGCTCACGAAGACGGGCTACGTGATCGGGTCACCAAAGTACATGGCGCCGGAGCAAATCCTCGGCAAGAAAGTCGACGAGCGCGCCGACATCTACAGCCTCGGCGTCATCATGTACGAGATGCTGGCCGGCAACCCGCCCTACAGCCGCGGCGATCACATGTCGGTGATGTATCAGCACGTCCAAGGCAAAGCGCAGCCGCTCAACGAAGCCAATCCGAAGGTGCCGCGCGAGATCGCCGACGTCGTCACCAAGACGATGCAGGTGGACAAGCTGAAGCGCTACGCGTCGATGGAAGAGCTGCGCGTGGCCCTCGAGGCCGCCGCAGGGGCGATCAGGTAACCGAATGGCACGTATCGACGCGTTCCTGAAGCTCGGACTCGCGCAAGGCTGCTCCGACATCCACCTCGCCGTCGGAGTGCCGCCGATGCTGCGCTTGCACGGCGATCTCATGCCGATCAAGTTCCGCGATTTGGGCGACACGGAGCTCGAAGGCTACGTCGACGAGATCTTGAGCGACTCGCAGCGCCAACGGTTTCGCCAAAAGCAGGACATCGACTTCTCGTACGTGAGCAGCGACGGCGGACGCTTCCGCGTCAACGTGTTTCACAAGGCCACCGGCGTCGGCGCGACTTTCCGGAATATCCCGAGCGTCGTCCCGAGCCTCGACAGTCTCAATCTGCCGCCGATCCTCCACAAGTTTTGCGACTTGCACCAAGGCATGGTGCTCGTGACGGGCTCGACGGGCACGGGCAAGTCGACGACGCTCGCGGCGATGATCGATCACATCAACACGACCAGCAACTCGAACATCATCAGCCTCGAAGATCCGATCGAGTTCGTGCACAGCAGCAAGCGCAGTCAGATCATTCAGCGCGAGCTCGGCACGCACATTCCAAGCTTCGCGGAGGGAGTGCGCGCAAGCTTGCGCGAAGATCCCGACGTCATCCTCGTCGGCGAGCTACGCGACGGCGAAACCATCAGCATGGCCATGACGGCGGCCGAAACGGGCCACCTCGTGCTCGGCACGCTGCACACGACGAGCGCCGTGAAGTCGATCGACCGCATCATCGATGCCTTGCCCGGCGAGCAGCGCGAGCAGACGAAAAGCTTCCTCGCGAACAGCTTGCACGCCGTCGTGACGCAGAATCTCATCAAGACGCCGGACGGCCGCGGCCGCCGCGCCGTCGTCGAGATCATGGTCATGAATCGCGCAATCGCGAAGCTGATCCAGACGGAGCAGACGCACCAGATTCCCGCGCAGCTGCAGACCGGCAAAGAGCAAGGCATGCAGATGATGGATCAAGCCCTCTTGGCCGCCCTCACTGCGAAGCTCGTCGACCCCGATGACGCGTATCGCTATGCGACGGATCGCAAGAAGTTCGAACGGTTCGTGACCGATACGACGGTGCTGCCGAGCGGCACGAGCACGACTCCGGCCCCCGCCGCGGCCGCCGGCGCGACGATGCGCATCCCCTCGCCGGCCGCCGGCCAAGCGCCGCCGAAGAGCGGCACGGACGCGAGCTGAGAAGGAGCCGGCAGTGGCAGACTCGCTGATCAACGACTTCCTGAAGAGCATGTACATGCGCAAGGGCTCCGATCTGCACGTCGTTGCAGGCGACCCGCCGCGCATGCGCGTGCACGGCGATCTCATCACGCTCGACAATCAACGCCTCGATCCCGAGGAGCTCAAAGCCGAGCTGTTCGGGATCATGTCGGAGCAATCG
>Ga0315912_10006442_pt1 | contig 10497 bp, 10 predicted proteins | sample VfabasoilMG_FD_204469 | JGI IMG/M metagenome (GOLD analysis project Ga0315912, IMG submission 204469) | Garden soil microbial communities collected in Santa Monica, California, United States - V. faba soil | ecosystem: Environmental > Terrestrial > Soil > Garden | place: USA: California... | reverse complement strand
GGCGCGGACGGCGTGGCGCGTTTCGCGCCGGGCTAGGCGAGGAGGAAGCCATGGACGACAAGAACAAGCCCGTGAATCCGGAGGAAACCGCGCGCGTGCTGCAGGCGGTGGCCGAGCGCTCCGCGCGCATCTTCGCCGACTACGCCGCCAAGGTGCCCGCAGCGGGTGCCGCGAGCGACGAGCTTGGCATCGCCAAGGCCTACATGGACCTGTATTCGAGAATGCTTTCGAATCCGGCTGGGCTGGCCGCGTTTTCCACCAACCTGATGATCGACTACATGCAACTCTGGCAGTCGAGCTGGATGAAGATGATGGGCGTGGACGTGGCGCCGGCGGCGGTGCCCGCGAAGGGCGACGGCCGCTTCAAGGACGACGACTGGAGTTCGAATTTCCTCTTCGACTACATCAAGCAGTCCTACCTCATCACCGCGCGCCACATCCAGCATGCGGTCGCGGATGTCGAGGGCCTGCCGCCCGAATCCCAGAAGAAGGTCGCGTTCTTCACACGGCAGTTCGTCGACGCGCTCGCGCCGTCCAACTTCGCGCTGACCAATCCGCAGGTGCTGCGCGAGACGGTGGCCAGCGGCGGCCAGAACCTGCTCAAGGGACTCGACAACCTGCTCGGCGATATCGAGAAGGGCGGCATCAGCATGACCGACGAAAAGGCCTTCAAGCTTGGCCGCAATGTCGCCACCACGCCGGGCAAGGTCGTGTTCCAGACGGACCTCATGCAGCTGATCCAGTTCCAACCGACCACGCAGGAGGCCTACCGGACGCCGCTGGTCATCATTCCGCCGTGGATCAACAAGTACTACATCCTCGATCTGCGCGAGAAGAACTCCTTCATCAAGTGGGCGCTCGACCAGGGGCATACGGTATTCGTGCTGTCCTGGGTCAACCCGGACGCGCGCCTCGCGCAGATGGGCTTCGAGGACTACATGAAGCAGGGGCCGCTTGCGGCGCTGGATGCGGTGGAGAAGGCGACCGGCGAGCGCAGGGTCAATTTCATCGGCTACTGCCTGGGCGGGACGCTGCTCGGGGCGACCCTGGCCTATCTGGCCTCGAAAGGCGAGGACCGCGTTGCGTCCGCGACCTTTTTCGTCGCACTGCTCGATTTTTCCGCGCCCGGCGAGCTCGGTGTGTTCATCGACGAGGCGCAGGTCGACAACCTCGAGAAGAAGATGAACGAGCGCGGCTACCTCGAAGGATCGGAGATGGCCTCGACCTTCAACCTGCTGCGCGCCAACGACCTGGTCTGGTCCTTCGTCATCAACAATTACCTGATGGGCAAGGACCCGTTTCCGTTCGACCTGCTGTACTGGAACTCGGACGCGACGCGCATGCCGGCGCGCATGCACAGCTTCTACCTCAGGAACATGTACCTGAAGAACCTGCTCGGCGTGCCGGGCGGGATTACGCTGGAGGGCGTGCCGATCGACCTGTCGAAGGTCCAGGTGCCCGCCTATTTCATCTCCACCGCGGAAGACCATATCGCGCCCTGGAAGACCACTTACAAGGGCTCGCAGTACCTCGGCGGCGACGTGCGCTTTGTCCTGGGCGGCTCCGGCCACATCGCCGGCATCGTCAATCCGCCCTCGGCGAAGAAGTACCACTACTGGACGAACGAGGCTCGGCCTGATTCGGCGGAAGACTGGTTCAAGACCGCGACCCAGCGTCCCGGATCGTGGTGGGAAGACTGGCAGGCCTGGATCGACGCGCGCAACGCCGGCGACAAGGTTCCGGCGAGGACGCCGCAGAATCCCCTCGAGGATGCCCCGGGCAGCTACGTGATGCTGCGGCTGAAGTCCGCCAAGTAGCGCAGTCCCGCGATCGCGCGCGGCCCGTACCAGGCGGTCATCTCCCCATCGATGAGATGGACGGGAAGCCGCAGCTGCTTGTGCAGTTCCTCCCGGTGCGACTCCCTGAAGCGGTACGGCTCGGTCGACAGCAGGACAAGGTCCGCGCCCTTCACGTCCAGGCTTCCCAGCGTCGGGTAGCGCGCATCCGCCGTCGCGGGCAGCGTCTCGAGGCCGACGAGCGCGAGAGTGCGCGAGACATAGGTGTCGCGCGAGACGGTCATCCAGGGATCCTTCCAGATCAGATAGAGGACTTTTCTTTGCGGGAATTCCTGCCTTCTGATTTCCTGGTAGGCAAGTTCAAACCTGGAACAAAGATCTTCCGCTTCCCGAATCCGGCCGAAAGCGCTCCCGATCTGGCGGTAGAGGGCGAAATTGTCCAGCGGCGCGAGCGGATGCGTGACGATGAGGTTCGGCACGAACTGCGCGAGCGCGTCGGCGGTTTCCTTCCTGTTCTCGTCCACATTGACGATGACGTGCGTGGGCGCGAGTTCGCGGATCCTCTTGAGGTTGGCGGACTTGGTGCCGCCCACCTTGGGGACCGACTTGAGCGCAGCTTTCGGGTGAATGCAGAAGCCGGTGCGCCCGACCAGCTGGCCAACGAGGCCAAGCTCGCAGACCAGTTCGGTGATCGACGGAACGAGGCTGACGATTCTGTTCAGAGGCGGACGCCGGCGGCGCCTGCGGCAGGGCGCTATTTCGCAGTCGCGAGGGTTTTGCGCACCACCGGGAACAGTCGCTGGGCATTGACGAGCATGCCTTCGAGCGATCCGCCCTGTTCCGCGCTGATGGTGTAGCGGCCCTGCACCATCATGGCCGGCGTGCCGTCGATGCGCGCGCCCGCAGTCAGCACGCCTGCGCGCTTGACCTTGCTCTGCACGCCGAATGATTTCATCGTCGCGTCGAATTTCTTCGCATCGAGGCCGTTCCTGGCAAGCCATTCGCCGAGCGCGGCCGGATTGTCGGTCCGCAGCCGGTCCTTGTGGATGGCGTCGAACAGCGGGCGGTGCAGCTTGTTCAGCAGACCGAGGGCCTCGAATGAATAGTAGATCGCGGCGTCGTTCATCCCGCGCGGTTCGCCGAAGACCGCCGGGATGCGTCGGAATACGACGTCCGGCGGCAACTTCGGCACCCAGGCCTCGAGAAGGGATTCGAAGTTGTAGCAGTGAATGCAGCCGTACCAGAAAAACTCCGCCGCCTCGATCTTGGCCGCATCCTCCGTCTGCAATGCAGTCTTGAGGGTGGTATAGCTCCCTTCACCGGCCGGCTGCGCGCGCAGCGCCAGGGGGAAAGGAGCGGCGGCAAGCGCTGCGGCGGAGATCAGGGTTCTGCGGAGTCTGTTCATCGTTGGTAAGTTCCGGGTGGTGACCTAGTTGTCCTTGGCGGCGGGGTCTTTGGCTTTGACCAGGTTTGCGTCGATCCCGTTCTGTGACAGCACGCGCCGGACTCTGTTCAGATCTTCCAGCGAGGTGTAGGGACCCATCCGCACGCGATACCAGGTGCCCTTGTCGGGCAGCGGCGTAGGGTCGACGCTCGATTCATAGCCGAGCAGGGCGATTTTCGCTTTCTGGTTGTCCGCATCGGCCGGGTTCTGGAATGACCCTGCCTGAATGAAATAAACGCCCTTCGTGGCCTCCGGTTGACCCTTGACTGCCGCCTTGGCGGCCTCCTTCAATTCCTTCTCCGTGACCGGTTCCTCGCCGCCTGGCAGGATCTTGTAGAAGTCGAACTTGGGTTTTTCCCTTTCCACGCCCTTCGCGCCCCCCTGCGGCATGCCCGCGATCGGCTTGTGCGGCTGCACCGAGGCTTCCTTGCCGTCGCCCGTCGGCTTGCCTTTGCCGAGGAACGGCAGCGGCGTCTTGTTGAGATAGAAGGCGACGCCGAGCGCGATCCCCAGCCCGAGGATGATGCCGACGAACATGCCGAGCAGGAAACTGCCGCCGGAGCGGCGCGGAGGCGCAGTGCGCAGGGAACGGTTCGCAGGCTTGGCCATTACATTTTCTCCGGCGCACTGACGCCGAGGAGCGCGAGGCCGTTGGCCAGCGTCTGCCGCACCGCGGCGCACAGCGCAAGACGCGCCGCGCGCAACGTTTCGTCCTCGACGAGAATCTCCTCGGCATTATAGTAGCTGTGGAATTCGCCCGCGAGCGCGCGCAGGTAGAACGCGATCGTGTGCGGCGCGAGCTCGCGCGCTGCGCCCGCCACGGTCTCGGGAAATTCTGCGAGCTGTTGGGCGAGCCGCAGTTCCTTGGCATGCGTCAGCAGGTCGACATTCGCCGTCCCCAGCTGTGCCGGATCTCCGCCCCATTTGCCGAGCAGGCTGCAGACGCGCGCGTGCGCGTACTGCACGTAGTACACCGGGTTTTCCTCGCTCTTCGCCAGCGCCAGGTCGATGTCAAAAGTGAACTCGGTGTCGGCTTTGCGGGACACCAGGAAGAAACGCACCGCGTCCCGGCCCACCCAGTCGATCAGGTCCCGCACCGTGACGTAGGATCCGGCGCGCTTTGAGATTTTCACTTCCGCGCCGCCGCGCATGACCTTGACCAAGCTGTGCAGCACGTAGTCCGGATAGTCCTTCGGGATGCCGATGGCCAGGGCCTGCAGGCCGGCGCGCACGCGCGTGATCGTGCTGTGATGGTCGGTGCCCTGGACATTGATCACCTTCCTGAAGCCGCGCTGCCATTTGGTGACGTGATAGGCGACGTCCGGCACGAAGTAGGTGTAGCTGCCGTCGGATTTCCGGATTACGCGGTCCTTGTCGTCGCCGGCGTCAGTGGTCCGCAGCCACAGCGCGCCTTCCTTCTCGTAGGTCTTGCCGCTGGCCACCAGGCTCTTTACGGCGGCGTCCACCTTGCCTTCGGTGTACAGGCTCGATTCCAAGTAGTAGACGTCGAATTTGACGCCGAACGCCTGCAGGTCGGCATCCTGCTCCTTCCTCAGGTAGGCCACCGCGTACTTGCGGACGGCATCGAGATCGTTTGCGTCGGCAACTTCTTTTGCGATGTCCGCGATGTATTCGCCGGCATAGCCGTCCGCCGGCCAACCGGCGGCGCCGGGCTCCAAGCCTCTGGCGCGCGCCTGCACCGACAGCGCAAGATTCTGGATCTGCGCGCCGGCATCGTTGTAGTAGAACTCGCGCGTCACCGCGTGGCCCTGGGATTCAAGCAGCGCGGCGAGAGCGTCGCCGAGCGCCGCCTGGCGGCCGTGGCCGACGTGCAGCGGCCCGGTGGGATTGGCGGAGACGAATTCGACCTGCATCTTTTCGGGATTCGCCGTCTTCGTTCGGCCGAAGCCCGCGCCTTCCTGGAGGACGCGCTGGAGGATCTTCAGTTTCTGTCCGGCGCCGATGCGGATATTGATGAATCCGGCGCCCGCGATCTCCAGCGTTGCGCCGGCTTGCTCGATGTCGGCCTGCGTCGACCGGACGATGTCTTCGGCGATGTCGCGCGGCTTGCGCGCAAGCGGCTTTGCGAGTTGCATGGCCACGCTGGTGGCGTAATCGCCATGCTCTAGGTTGCGCGGCAGATCGAGTCGGACACTGACCCCGGCATTCGGCGCCAACGCACGGACGGCGCCCGCGAGGATGGCTTCGACGGTGTCCTTGGGGCTGGCCATGGGGCGCGAATTATACGGCCCGCACTTGCAAGGAACGCACTAGCGCGTTAGTCGAACTCGATCGGATCCACGTCCAGGTGCCAGCGCACGCCGCTGGACGCAGACGCAGGCAGCGCGGCGCTCCAGTCGGCGAGGAAGGCCTGCAGCGCGGGGCGCGAGGGCGACTGGACGACAAGCTGCGCGCGCTCATAGCCTGCGCGGCGCGTGATCACGTGCGCCACCGGGTCGTAGACGCGCACGCCCTCGGGCGCGGGCACGAGCTGCGCCGCCGCCTTCAGGAACCCCATGGTGACGGCCAGTTCGGTCGCTTCGGCGCGCAGCGCCGCCTCGAAGACGAACGGCGGAAAGCCCGCGCTTTCGCGATCGGCGAGCTGGGAGGCGGCAAACCCGGCGTAGTCGTGGCGCTGCAGCGCCTGATACATCGGGTGACCCGGAAAGCGCGTCTGGATGAGCACTTCGCCTGCCTGCTCGCGCCGGCCCGAGCGCCCGCCGACCTGCGCGAGCGTGGCGAACAGGCGCTCGGCGGAGCGGTAGTCGGTGGAGAGAAGGGCGCTGTCGGCGTTCAGCACGCAGACCAGCGTGAGGTTCGGGAAATCATGGCCCTTGGCGAGCAGCTGTGTGCCGACAAGGATGTCGCCCTCGCCGCGGCCGATGCCCTCCAGCGTGCGCGCAAGCTCGCCGCGCCTGCGCGAATTGTCGCGGTCGATGCGCAGGATGCGTGCATCGGGAAAAACGCCGGCGAGCGTCTCCTCGACGCGCTGCGTGCCGCGCCCGAGCGGCTTCAGGTCGACATTGCCGCAGGTCGGGCAGGCGCGCGGGATCGTTTCTTCGGCGCCGCAATGGTGGCAGCGCAGGCGCCGGTCCACGGAGTGCAGCACCAGGCGCGCGCTGCAGCGCCGGCAGCCCGCCGCCCAGCCGCAAGCCTCGCAGGACAGTACCGGCGCATAGCCGCGGCGGTTGATGAACACCAGGCTCTGCTCGCCGCGCGCAAGGCGCGCGCGCACCGCCTCGACCGCGCTCTTGGCCAGGCCCTGCTCGACGACTTCCGCGCGCAAGTCGACGGTCCGCACCGTCGGCAAGCGCGCGCCCGGCACCGCGCGTTCCGGCAGCGGGATCAGCTCGAAGCGCCCGGCGCGCGCGTTTTGCCAGGTTTCAAGCGACGGCGTCGCGGTGCCGAGGACCACCGGACAGCCGGCGAGCTTGGCGCGCTGGATCGCGGCATCGCGCCCTGAGTAGCGCAAGCCTTCCTGCTGCTTGAACGAGGGATCGTGCTCCTCGTCCACCACCACCAGGCCCAGGCGTGGCATCGGCGTCAGCACCGCGAGGCGCGTACCCAACACGACTTGCGCTTCGCCGCGCGCGGCGTCCAGCCAGGCATGGGTGCGCGCCGTGTCCTCCAGCGCACTGTGCAACACCGCGATGCGCGCGCCGGGAAAGGCCTGGCGGAAGCGGGCCTCCAGTTGCGGGGTGAGGCCTATTTCAGGCACCAGCGCAAGCGCCTGCTGCCCGCGTGCGATGACATCGGCGATCAGCCTGAGGTAAACCTCGGTCTTGCCGCTGCCGGTGATGCCGTGCAGCAGGAACGGCCGGAATCCGCCCAGAGCCGCAACAATCCGCTCGATAGCCTGCGTCTGTGCCGCGTTCGGCTTCGGGCCGGGGACGAAGCGCTCCGGCGCGCCGCTTTCCTGCGCCGCCTTGCGATTCTTCGGCAAAGGCTTGAGGGAGCGCAGCCGCGGCGGCAGGGCGCCCGTCACTGTTTCGCCAAGGGGCCGCTGGTAATAGGACGACAGGAAACGCATCTGATCGAGCCACTCGGCCGGCAAGCGCGGCGCGTCTTGCAAAATCCGCGTTGCAGGTTTGAGCCGCGCACTCGCGACTGCGCTGTCGTCGCCCACTTCAACCACGACACCGACGCGTTCGCGCGCACCAAAAGGCACCACGATGCGGTCGCCGACCTCGGCAACCATTGCCTCGTCGCACAAATAGTCGAAAAGTTTCGCCACCGGTACTTCAAGCGCGACGCGCAACACTTTCATTTGCAGGAGAAAATTTCCGGCTTGGTCGTGCTTGTGGGTAAAGCTGTGAATAAAATTTCAACTCTCTGGAAAGTTATCCACAGAGTCGCAGAGAAGCGTCGCAGGGCGTCGGACAGAGATGAATTTTCCATTCTGAGATCAACAGTTTGCGATATCCACAGCCACCTGACGCCCGGAGAGAGTGCGATTTCTCCCTCTGGCTAGCCCGTGTGCATAACTATTCGTCGACGGTCCGCTGCTTCCTGCTGTAAGCGCGCACTTCGTCTACGAGTGCGGCGACCGCGTCAGGTCGCGACTGCGGCGTGATGCCATGGCCAAGATTGAATACATGGCCTGGCGCCGGGCCAAACGCATCGAGTACGCGCCGTACCTGCTCGCGCACGTTTGCATCAGGTGTCGTCAGCACCGCAGGATCGAGATTTCCCTGCAAGGCGACCTTCCTGCCGATACGGCTGCGCGCAGCGCGTGGATCGACTGTCCAATCGAGCCCGACGGCGCTGCAGCCGCTCGCCGCGATGCTCTCCAGCCACGCGCCGCCATCCTTGGTGAACGCGATGGATGGAACCGGACGCAGCGCTGCCAGCACTTTGCGCATGTAGGCAAGCGAGAACTCTTCGTAATCAGCCGTGTTGAGGCTGCCGCCCCAGGTGTCGAACAGCATCACCACCTGAGCGCCAGCCTCGATCTGCGCGTTCAGATAATCCGCGACCGCGCGCGCGTTGACCACCAGCACGCGGTGCAACAGATCCGGGCGCGCCGCGCGCAATGCCTTCACGTGCGGCCAGTCGGCGCTGCCCGAACCTTCAATCATGTAGCAGGCGAGGGTGTAGGGACTGCCGGAGAAGCCGATCAGGGGAACTCGCCCGTCGAGCGCGCGCCGCGTCTCGCGCACCGCGTCGAGAACGTAGCGCAACTCGGCCGCCGGATCGGGCGCCGCCAGGCGGGCGATCGCCGCCTCGTCACGCAGCGGACGCTCGAAGCGCGGTCCTTCGCCCTCGGCGAAGTAGAGCCCCAGGCCCATCGCATCGGGGACGGTCAGGATGTCGGAGAACAGGATCGCCGCGTCCAGCGGATAGCGCTCGAGCGGCTGCAACGCGACCTCGGTGGCGAGCGCGGGCGATTTCGCCAGTTTCAGGAAACTGCCCGCCCGGGCGCGCGTCGCGTTGTACTCCGGCAGGTAACGGCCGGCCTGGCGCATCAGCCAGACCGGCGTATACGCCGTCGGCTTGCGCGCCAATGCCCGCAGCAGCGTGTCGTTCTTCAGGCCAGCCGACGGCAAATGAGCGTCCATTCTGCTGCGGTCACCGGCGTGATCGACAGGCGGTTGCCCGGGCGCAGGGTGAGCATCTGCTTGAGTGCGGGCTGCGCCTGCAGTTCGGCGATGGGCATCAGGCGGGTTTTCTTCAGCGCCCGAACGTCGACGCAGAACCAGCGCGGCGCGGCGCGCTGCGCCTTGGCGTCGAAATACGGGCTTTTGCGGTCGAATTGCGACGGGTCTGCGTAGGCCGCGCTTGCGACTTCCGCCAGCCCGGCGATGCCGGGCTCGGGGCAGCTGGAGTGGTAGAACAGCACGCCGTCGCCGATGCGCATCTGGTCGCGCATGTAGTTGCGCGCCTGGTAGTTGCGCACGCCGGTCCATGGCGTGAGGCGTTCGGGTGCGGCAAGCGCATCGTCAATGGAGCACTCGTCCGGCTCCGATTTCATCAGCCAATGGTTCATGAGATGTGTAGTGGTGCCCCCCGCTCGTGCCGGTGGGCCCTGCCTCCGAACCCTGCTTAATCAGGGTGGTCACGTGCCGTCCACATCAGGTTCATCCGGCACGCCCGGAGGCGAGGGACGATCACAACAGTGGCACTTGGCGCCGCAACCTGGGGAAGCTATCGGTTCGGAAAATATGGGCCCGGTCGTACACAGCAGGGGACGAAGACTTTCTGCTGCCGCAATTATTGGAACAATCAGAGCAATTAGAACAATTTGTCCTGCTGGGCAATCGCTGCATCCAGCTTCGCCTCGATCTGGGAAATTCTACGCTTCGCCTGGCCGATATCAAAGCCGTTGCCGAGCTTCATGGACAGGAATTCGTGCGCGATGTTGAGCGCCGCCATCACGGCGATGCGGTCGGTGCCGCTCACCTTGCCGGTCTTCTTGATCGCCGCCATCTTGCCGTCGAGATAGGCGACCGCCTCCATCAGGCTCGCGCGCTCGTTCTCCTCGCAGGCGATGCGGTAACTGCGTCCCAGGACGCTGATTTCGATGGTCTTGGCGCTGTCGGCCACGGCGCTATCGGGCAGGTCCGCGTTTCAATCCGGAATGCGCGCCAACAGGTTCTCGAGCTTCGCCTTCGCGCCTTCGATGCGTTCGTTCAGGCGATTGGCGTCATTGCGCGCGATCACCAGCTGCTGGCGCAGGTCGTGGTTCTCGGCGCGCAAACGCTCGCACAGGCCGACGAACTGGGCGACCTTCGCCTCGAGGGAGTTGAACTCCGCGTCCACGCCGGAACTATGTTTCAAAACCGCCATAGCGTCAAGAAATAAGCGCCGCTTCTGCAAGTGCTTCCTGACTATGCTGCGGCGCTATAATTCCGCCCGCATACAGCTTCAAGGTGTCCGCGGCGCATGCCTATGTGCCGCGGGTGAAACGGGAATCAGGTGCGTGCCGCCTCGGAAGAAGGACCCCGTGCGGCGCAAATCCTGGACTGCCCCCGCAACGGTAAGCGAGGGGATGCATACCCGGCCACTGTGAAGGACAGTCAATTCTTCACGGGAAGGCGTGCATCCGGCGGATCCGATCCGCCACTCGCGAGTCCGGAGACCGGCCTTGGAGCCTTGATCAACCGTCGTTTGGGTGTCGGGGATGACACCGGAAAGGCTGTCCATGCGTCGCGGCTTCCTTGCCCTGCTGCTTTCTGCTATCGCTGTGCCCGGCCATGCCCAGTCCGAAGACTCAATAGTGGTGGAGGCGCTGCGCTTCCCGGAGGACGTGCGCCGGCT
>Ga0315912_10006441_pt1 | contig 10497 bp, 10 predicted proteins | sample VfabasoilMG_FD_204469 | JGI IMG/M metagenome (GOLD analysis project Ga0315912, IMG submission 204469) | Garden soil microbial communities collected in Santa Monica, California, United States - V. faba soil | ecosystem: Environmental > Terrestrial > Soil > Garden | place: USA: California... | reverse complement strand
CCCGGGCCTCGAGCGCCCCGCCTGGCCCCGCCGTTCGTCCCCTTGACCAGCGGCCGCTTCGGTCAAAGATTAGAAGTCAGATTTACACATCGGAAAAGTCAACAACTATGGCCAAGACCTACAGCGACGTCTTCTCCGAGCTCAAGCAGAGCGTGAAGATCCTGCCCCTCGACGCGATGAAAGCGAAGTTCGATGCCCGCGCCGAGCACCCCGTGACCCTGGTCGATGTGCGAGACAAGGAGGAATTTCGCGCCGGGTACATCCCGGGGGCCGTCCACATCTCCCGGGCCTATCTCGAGCAGCAGGCCGAGCAGAAACTCCCGGACAAGAACGCCGAGATCCTCGTCTACTGCGCGAGCGGCAATCGCAGCCTGTTCGCGGCCAAGACGCTCCAGGAGTTCGGCTACACGAACGTGGTCAGCGTGAACCCCGGCTACGTGCGCTGGAAGGACCTGCGCTACCCCGTCGAGTTGCCGCCGAGCCTCACCCCCGCGCAGCTCGATCGCTACTCGCGTCACATCCTCCTGTCGGAGGTGGGTGAGCGCGGGCAGGAAAAGCTCCTGAAGGCGCGCGTGCTGCTGCTCGGCGCCGGTGGGCTCGGGGCTCCGGCGTCGCTCTACCTCGCCGCAGCCGGTGTGGGCACGATCGGCCTCGTCGATGCCGACGACGTCGACGCCTCGAACCTCCAGCGCCAGATCGTGCACGCGACCTCACGCATCGGCATGTCCAAGGTCGACAGTGCCGAGAAGGCCCTGCTCGACCTCAACCCCGACGTGAAGGTCGTGAAATTCAAGGAGCGCCTGCTGAGCTCCAACGTCGATCGGATCCTCGGCCAGGGCTGGGATGCCATCCTGGACGGCTGCGACAACTTCCCGACGCGCTACCTCGTGAACGACGCGTCGCTGTTCCACAAGATCCCCGTCCTCCACGGCAGCATCTTCCGCTTCGACGGTCAGGTGACGACCTTCATGCCCTGGGACGGCCCTTGCTACCGCTGCCTGTATCCGGAGCCGCCGCCGCCCGAGCTCGCGCCTTCGTGCTCGGAAGCGGGCGTGCTCGGCATCCTGCCCGGCATCGTCGGCACGCTGCAGGCGACCGAAGCCATCAAGCTGATCCTCGGCAAGGGCGATCTCCTGAAGGGAAGGCTGCTCACCTACGACTCGATGCGGATGACCTTCCGGACGTTGAAGCTGCGCAGGGATGATGCGTGCCCGGCGTGCGGCAAGAACCCGACGATCAAGGAGTACATCGACTACGAAGGGTTTTGCCTGGGGATCAAGCCGCACTGAGCTTGCCGCGTGCGGCCCGCGGGATGGCCTGCAAACCCGATGGCGCCCGGCACGAGAGTCCGGCTAGACTCGGGCCCCGTTCCTAACAGGAGTTTTCCGGCAATGCTCAAAGCACATGCTTCGTGGTTGGCGCTCGTGGCCCTTGCCGTCTCGGCTTGCGGCGGTGACGACAAGAAGGCGGTCGCGCCGGGTGCCTCGCAGTGCCCGCCGGGCCAGTACTTCGACGGTCAGTTCTGTCAGATGCAGGCCGGGGCACCGCCCGCAGGAGCGGCAGCACCCGGAGCGACCGCGGCGGCCCCCGGGGCGACGGCGCCGGGCGCGGTTCCGCCTCCCGTGCCCGTCGCGACGGCTACGGTCGGGGCGCTCGCCACGCCGCTCGATCCCGCTGCTGCCACGGCGGCGACGCAGCTCATCGCTCCGCTCGCCCAGCAGAGCGCGCCCGGTGCCAAGCCCGTGGGCTCGGCCATCGCCGGGCAGTTCCAGCAAGGCCAGACGCTCGAGGGTCAGGTCCAGATGCAGGCGAACAAGTGTTACACGGTGATCGGTGTCGGCCTCCCGCCCGTGCAGAACCTCGACATTCAGCTCGCGCCGTTCGTGCCGATCGCCGGCTTGCCCGCCGCGGTCGTCGCGCAAGATCAGACGGTCGGCCCCCAGGCGATCATCGGCGAGAAGGCGACCTGCTACCGCTCGATGCTGCCGATGCCGATGAAGGTCATCGTGTCGGTCTCGCAGGGCTCGGGCGTCGCCGCCGTTCAGGTCTACGAGAAATAGGATTGGTCTTGGTTGCGTGGGGCTTCGCCCCGCGCACCCCCAACGAGCCCTAGCCAAACCTCGGCCACCACGGCTCGAGCCCGTCGCGCGCGCGCCGCTCGAGCTCGAAGCGCGTGACGACGACGCCGAGCGCCTGCGCACCGACCGCGAGCGCCAGGCCGGCCACCACGTCCACGATCCAGTGCCAGCGCAGGAACATCGTGGCCACGATGATGTTCACGACGAAGAACAGCACCACCGGCCAGGTGTAGCGGTACGGCGGCAGCGCTCGATGGCGGAACGAGTAGAGCAGGATGAAGGTCGGGGCCGCCGTGTGCAGTGAAGGAAAAATGTCCTTCAGCGCTCCGCCCTCGGCCACCGTGTCCATCACCACGTTGAGCCAGAGGCCGCTCGGAAGCTGGTGCTGGAACTCGCTCGCGACGGCGCGTATCGGCCCCCACCCCGGAACGAACATGTACAGGGTGTGCCCGATGCAGAACACGAAGATCAGGCCGAAGGCGAATTCCCCCAGCAAGCGCTGGTCCTTGCTCAGGAACAGGATGGGCAAGACGTGCGTCGCCAGGACGAAGAAGTACGCGAAGTAGAAGAACGCGAACCACTCGCTCGTCGTGGGATTCACGAACGCGTCGAGCGTGAGGGATGGCTCCGCTCCGAACAGGTGCACGCCGAGCGTGTGCAGCTGGGCGTCAACACTCCTCGGGTTGACCTGGGGCAGAAACTCCCGGAAGAAGAAGTAGGAAAACTGTACCGTGCCCTGAATGCCGACTCGGTAGACGAGGGCGGGCGCGAAGCTGCCGGGCAGGAGCCGGCCGCGCACCGTTATCAGCGAAAAGATGCACAGGAGCAGTAGTCCGCCGACTCGCAACTGGCAGTGATCGCGCACGGGCCCGGGCGGCGACATTGCCGCGGCGAGGTTCAGTCCGAGGGCGTACGTGAGCACCATCCAGTCTTGGATGGCCACGCCCCTGAGGCTCGAAAGCAGCCGCCCCTCGCCGCGCGCGGGCTCAGCCGACAGCGTTCCGGACGGCGTCACAGGGACCGGTTGCTACCACAGCTCGCAAAGCTCGGCTTGCCAAGGGCCCACGGTTGCGTGCTAACTACTCGCGCTGTGCGTTTTCGTAAGGAATATTTCGGGCTTCCGCTACTTCTCACCGCGCTCACGCTGACCCCCAGGGCGGCGGCTTTCCCGGGTTTCATGGCCGGGAAAACCAAGGCGCCGGTCGTACATCAGACGCAGATCGTGCTGATGAAGAAGGGGCCCACCAGCGTCGTGACGGTGATGCCCGACTACCAGGGCCCGCTCGAGCCGTTCGTCCTGGTGCTCGCCGCGCCCGCCGATGTCGTGGCCGATCACGTGGTGACGCTCAAGCGCGAGTTCGTCGATCACGCCGATCAGATGAGCGCCCCGCGCTTTCACGAGTTCTGGGAGCAGGACCCGTGCGACCCCGGACCGCCGGAGCAGGAGTGGCAGCGCGATCTGCGCGTCTCGGGCGCGGGCTTTCTGGGTGGCGCGCCGACCGGCCCCAGCAAGAAGGTGGCCATCGAGCTGTCGCTCGACACGCAGCCGAAGGTGAAGGAGGGCGAGTACACGATGAGCGTGTTGCCGGCCGGCACCTCGCCCCTCGGCTGGCTCAAGGAGCACGGCTACGCGCCGCCGCTCGGCGCGGAGCAGGCCGTGGCTCCGTACGTGAGCCAGGGGCTCGTCTTCGTGATGGCCGAGGTCGATACCAAGCGCATCGAGCTCGTGGGGGGCGATCGCGCCCAGCTCTCGCCGATTCGCTTCTTCACCGACCAGCCGTTCGACACGTTGCCGATGCGCCTCGGCCTCTTGAACGCGTCTCCGACCGACAAGCAGGAGCTGTTTCTCTACGCGCTCGACACGGCCAATCGCTACGAGGCCGCGAATTACGAGAACTTCACGCCGCCCACCAACATCGAGGTCGACTTCGAGGTGAAGGAGCGCATGGGCGAGTTCTACAACTCGCTCTACGATGCGATCCTCGCCAAGCATCCGAAGGCCTTCCTGCGCGAGTTCTCGTGGCCGGCCGACGGTTGTGGCGAGCCGTGCGCCACCGTGCCCTACGAGCTCTTCGAGCTCTTGAGCCTGGGCGGCGACGTCTTCGAGCGCGCCGTCCCCGACGAGGAAAGAACACCGCCGCCCCCCGAGCTCACGGCCGACGAGAAGGAGCTCGACAAGGAGCTGCTCAAGCCCCTCAAGCCGAAGGAGAAGCGCGAGAAGATTAAGGAGCTGAAGGAGGACCGTCAGAAGATCGCGACGGTGAAAGCGCTCGTTCAGCGGCACAAATACGTGCTGTCGCGCCTCCACTACCGCTACGACGCAAAGACGCTGGAAGCCGACCCCAAGCTCGCCGCGAAGGCCGAGGGGTTCCAGGGCGGTACCGCGCTCCCCAAGGGGGAGAAGCGCGAAGCCGAGATGGCCGTGACCGGCGGCAAGAACCGCCACCAGACTCGCTTCAACAACTTCCACAACTGGAAGCCCGTGATCCACTGCCCGAGCCCCGACCGCTGGAAGTGGGGCAAGTCGCCGCCCGACTACAAGGGCCTGCGCAAGATCTGGATCGCCGACGATCTCACCCGCAAGAGCCGCACGCAGATCCCCGCCGTGAAGATGGTCAAGACCGACCTCAAGGAGCTAGGTCTCGGGCCGAGTTCCGTCATCCCCGACGCGGGCGCCGACGCTGCGGACGGTGGCACCGAAGCGGGCAAGAGCGGCGGCTGCGGCTGCCGCGTCGGCGGCGAAGGGAGCCCGACGCACTACGGGCTCGCGGCGCTCGCCGGCCTCGTTCTGGCCACCTTGCGCCGGCGCCGCCAGAAGTAGCTCGCCGTCGAGTGTGGTTAGCGCGGGCCGACGGCCGGTTCGGGCGCGCGGATGCCTGCGACACCGCGCGCCGCGAAGTGCGAGCGCAGGACGTCGCGCGCGACCTCGACGGCTTTCCTGCGCCACACGCTGCCGTTCTCGAGCAGGACGCTCACGACGATGCTCGGTGAGCGTGCGGGCGCAAAGCCGATGAACCAGCTCGCGAGCCCTTCGCCCGAGGCTTCGCTCGGGTGCAGGGTTCCGGTCTTGCCGGCGACCTGGATCGAGCCGAGCAGCGGGTGGCCGAGCTCGTCGTGGAACGCGGGGCGAGCCGTCCCGCTCGCTACCGTCACCTCCATCATGCGCTCGAGCCGCTGGGCGGTCGTGGCGCTGAGCACGCGCCCTTCCGTCTCGAGCTCGTCGCTCGCGGTGTAGTCGGAAGCCCGCGCGACGATGCGCAGGCGCGGGGCCAGGCCGCCGGTGGCGATCACGGCGGCGAGGTAGGCGCCTCCGAGTGGCGTGAGCGTGCTCCCGCGAAAACCGGCTGCCGCGCGCGCGAACTCGAGGTCCTGGAAGGGCACGTCGAGCGTGCCGACCGGCACCTTGAAGTCGAAGGGGACGCGGCCGTTGAAGCCGATGCGCTCGGCGACCTCGATCAGATCCGAGCGCATCAGTCGGTGGGTCGCGAGCTGCGCGTAGACGGCATTGCGGCTGTGTCCGAGGGCCTGGAAGAAAGGCCCGCAATGCACGTCGCCTGCGCGTGGCGGCTCGAGATGTCGGCGCTCGATGCTGCGCATGCCGCCGGCGACGCAGATCCGCTCCGACGGCGTCACGTCGGTTTTCTCGAAGATGGCAGCGGTCGTCACCAGCTTGAAGACACTGGCGGCAGGCGCATGCGGAGTCGTGATGACCGACGGACCACGCCCGTCGCGGCGGCGCTCGGCCCAGGCGAGCACGCGCCCGCGGCGAACGTCGACCGCGACGACCGCACCCGCGAGCGGACGGGCTTCTTCGAGCAAGCGCTCGGCGTCACGCTGCAGCGCTGGGTCGAGGGTCAGCTCGGCAACGCCCGAGCCCGCCGGTGCGACGAGCGCCGCACCTTCGCGGTGGACCCGCCCGAGGTCGACCTGCGGCGGCGCCGTCGGAGTTGGCGCGGCAGCCCCGAGCAGCGCGAAAGCGCAGGCGGAGACCACCGTCGAGCGGAGCATGGGGCCATTGGTACGCGTCGCCCGGCAGCAGTGCCAAGTTCCCGGAAATCCAATTAAATTCAGTAATATCTGATGCTTACGAGATTCGCACGGCGGCAGAATGGCGAGATTTTGCCATTGGGTGGGATAGAAACCTACCATTCACTACATGGAATGGGTCATGCGACGACAGGTAGGTCTGAGAGCGCGGACGGACTTTCGGGTCACGGCGCGTTGGGGCTCACGGGCCCTCCGCTGCCGGGGAGTCGAGGTCTCGGCCACCGGCATCGTGGTCGACGGCGGGCTGCCACGCTACGGCGGGCCGCTCTGGGTGTGGCTCGAGCTCGAGCTGCCGGAACGGCTCCGGCCGATGCGCGCCCTCGCGCGACCCATCTGGACGCTCGGTAGCCAGCAAGCGTTTCGCTTCGTGAAGATCTCCGATGCCGATCGCCTGTCCCTGGCCGAGCACGTGGATCTCGCCGCACGCCGCGGCGTGCCCCTGAACTGAGAAGCAGCATGACGAAAATCCTAGAGTCCTCGCTATCGTTCCGAACTCGCACCTGGCTTCGTGCCGCGTCCTTCGTGCTCGCGGCGTCCTCCACCACGGGCTGCGTCGCGTCCAAGCAGTACGAGGAAGCGCGCAGCGTTGCCGAGAGCGAGCAGCACGCCCACGCGCGTACCCGAGAGCGGCTCGAAGCGTCGATGGCGCGCATCACCGCCCTCGAGACCGAGCTCGCCGCACGCCAGCTAGCGATGGAGAAGGACGCGAACGCGGCCGAGGAGTCGAAGCTCGCGTCCACCGTCGCCAGCAAGGAAAAAGACGCGGCATTTCAGCTCGTCGAGCAGCTTCGCTCGGAGCTCGCGCGCACCGGCGATCATCTCGTGCTCTTCGCGCACGAGAAGCGCGATCTGCAGCAGACGCTGCTCGTGGCCGAGGACCGCATGCGAAACATCGAAGCCGCCGGCAGGCATCTCGACGAGCTCGTGGCTGCAGCGCGTGATCTCTCGCTGGCGCTCGGCGGTGAGCTCGACAAGCACGTCGTCGAGCTCGGTGCACGTGACGGACAACTCGTGCTCGCCATGGCGCCCGATCGCCTGTTCGCCCCGAACGGCGACACCCTCGGCATCGACTCTCGCCCGACGCTCTCGGCGATCGGCAAGGTGAGCCAGGCGCACGCGACCTTGCGCGTGATCGTGCGTGAGCCCGCCGGGGCGCCCCTCTCGGCGACGCGGCTCCCTCGCTTGGGCGACGCCCTTCGGCAGAATGGCGTCGCGGAGGCTCGATTGACGCTTCCAAAGGTTCGCGCCGAGCAGCCGGCACCCGCGCCGGTCGCGGACGCCCCGGCTGCTCCTACGGCCGAGAACCCCGGCGCCGAGCAACCCGTGGTCGCGGCCGAAACCGCTGAAGCAGAGCCGGCGGCGCCACTTCCGGCGGCCAGCGCTGCGACGGGCGGCGCGACCACCGACCGCTACGAGATCGCGTTCGCGGCACCGTAAAAGCGACAGAACGGCCCAGGTTCGGCGGGTGCGGGCGGGCGCCCGCCGAGGCCCCGGTGTACGGTCCGGTCATGCGGGAGGAGCTAGAGCTCAATCGGGCCCACTGGGACGAGGCGACGCGTCTCCACACGCGCGGCAACGTGTACGGAGTCGAGGACTTCAAGGCGGGGTCATGCCGCCTGCATCGGGTCGAACGCGAGGAGGTGGGCGAGGTGCGGGGGCGCCGCCTTTTGCACCTTCAATGTCACTTCGGGCTCGATACGCTGTCCTGGGCTCGCCGCGGTGCGCTCGTAACGGGCGTCGACTTCTCGTCCGAGGGCGTCACGGCCGCCCGGCAGCTCGCTGCCGAGACCGGGCTCGACGCGCGCTTCGTGTGCTCGGACATCTACGCTCTGCGTGAGTCGCTCGACGCCGCGGCGGCGTTCGACATCGTGTTCACGTCGCACGGCGTGCTCAATTGGCTGCCCGAGCTCGAGCCGTGGGCCGCGACGATTGCGCATTTCCTCGCCCCGGGCGGCTTCTTCTACATCGTCGAGGCGCACCCGACCGCGCGCATGTTCCCGATGGACGAGGACCTGGCGAAGGCGGGCGCTTTCACGCCGTACTTTCCCTACTTCCACGATCCTCGAGGCATCCGCTGGCCGCCGAGCTCCGACTATGCGGACGAGAAGACCCCGCACACCATCGGCGACCACGAGTGGTGGCACTCGCTCGGCGAGATCGTCAACGCGCTGCTCGGCGCCGGTCTGGTTTTGGATTTCTTGCACGAGTTTCCGTTCTGCTCGTGGAAGGTCGTGGCCGGGTGCGAATTCGTCGAGCGCTTTGGTGCGAGCCACGGCTACTTCGCGCGCCCGTCGTCGGAGCCCGCGCTTCCCCTCATGTTCTCGCTCCGCGCGACGAAGCCCGCGCGCTGAGCGCCGCCCGCCCTAGTCGCGCGTTCCGACCGTGCGTCCCCCGTCCACGACAATCTCCTCGCCCGTGACGAACTCCGCCTGGGCAAGGTAGAGCACGGCCTGGGCAACGTCCGCCGCCTGGCCGTGGCGGCCGAGCGGGATCTGCCGGACCAGCCGCTCGAGCACCTGGGGGCTCATCCCGTCGGGCGGTAGGACGGTGCCGGGCGCGACGGCGTTGACGCGCACCTCGGGCGCGAGCTCGAGGGCGAGCGTTCGCACGAGCTGTCGCAGGGCACCCTTGGAGACCACGTAGGGCAGGTAGTTCTTGAACGGCGCGGTCGCGCTCGTGCAGGTGATGAACACCATCGAGCCGCGGCTTGCCCGGAGCGCGGGGGTGAGGCGGTGCGAGAGCGCGAACGGGGAGGCCAGGTTCAGGCGCAGCGAGCGATCGAACGCGTCGTCGTCCACGCCCTCGATCGGAATGCGCTCGAAGCTTGCCGCGCTCGCCACGAAGAGATCGAGCCCGCCGAGCGCCGTCAGGGTGTCGTCAGCGAGGCGGCGAGCCTGGTCGCGATCACTCAGATCGGCCTTGAGCAGCACCGCGTCGCCTCCGGTGCTGCGAATGGCGGCCGCCGTGGCCTCGGCCCCCACGCGACTCTCGCGATAATGCACCGCCACGCGCATCCGGGCGCGACCGAGCGCCAGGGCGATGGCCTGGCCGAGCCGCTGCCCGCCGCCCGTCACCAGCGCGCGCTTACCGCCGAGGCCGTTCTGTCCGTTGCGGTCGATCACGATGGCTCAAAGCTGTAGCGTGACCTTGGCGGGCCAGCTGCCGGGGGAGGGGAAGCTCGCCGATTCGAGCACGCCCACCAGGCAATCGACGACCGCTTCGCCCTCTTCGTCGGGCGGCGTCGCGCCGGCCGAGAGCACCTGGCCGTTCGTACCCACGTAGAGCGTCGCCTCGAACGGGCCCCGCTGTCCTGCCTTGCACTTGCCCACGTCCGACGCGATTTTCCTGAGCCCCGGCGCGGCGTCGTGGTCGTCCCAGGTGATGGGCTCACGCACGTCGTTCGGCGGGTCGAACGTGAAGGATTTTCGTGCGAGGCCGTGCTCGCCACCGACGGGCTTTGGCCAGGGCTTGGTTGCCAGCGCGTCGAGCATGCAACGCTCGGTCGTGCGGTTGCCGAGCGTGGAGTGCTCGAGGTAGGCGTTCGCGACCTTGCCGGTGGCGTCGATCTTCAAGAAGAAGCTCACCGAGCCGCCCAGGAACTCGACGTGCTTGGCGCCCGCGTCGAGGCAACGCTGCAGGCCCTGCACCGAGGACTTGAACGCCGCGTCCACGGCGTCCTCGTTCATGCCGCCGATCTCGGCGGAGGCGACGACGCGGGGGCCTTCGTCGGTCTTCGGGGCTTGGTCCTTGACGGAGGCGTCTTTCGGAGGCGGCTCACTGCCGCCGCAGCCGACGCCCCAGACGACCGAGGAGGCGAGGGCCACGGCGCGGATTTTCGAGGGGAAGGGCATGATCGCGCACCGACTTAGCGCGGACGCACCCGCGGGACAACTCCGCGAGAACCGCGAAGCAGGGTTCAGGCCGGTTGAACTTATTCGTCCTCGGCTCGAAGCTTGGCGAGGACGTTCAAGTCCTCGAGCGTCGAGATATCGCCCTGCGCCTCGCGCCCGGCGGCCACGTCCTTCAGCAGGCGGCGCATGATCTTGCCGCTGCGCGTCTTCGGCAGGCCGTCGGCGAAGCGGATGTCGTCGGGGCGGGCGAACTTGCCGATCTCGTTGGCCACGTGCTCGTTGAGCGCCTTCTTCATGTCGTCGCCCGCCGTGTGGCCCGGCTTCAGAGTCACGAACACGACCAGGGCTTGTCCCTTGAGCTCGTCGGGGCGTCCGACGGCGGCGGCTTCGGCCACCGCGCGGTGCGAGACGAGCGCGCTCTCTATCTCGGCCGTGCCGATGCGGTGCCCGGCCACGTTGAGCACGTCGTCGATGCGGCCGACGACGTGGAAGTAGCCGTCGGAGTCGACATGCGCGCCGTC
>Ga0315912_10006440_pt1 | contig 10497 bp, 11 predicted proteins | sample VfabasoilMG_FD_204469 | JGI IMG/M metagenome (GOLD analysis project Ga0315912, IMG submission 204469) | Garden soil microbial communities collected in Santa Monica, California, United States - V. faba soil | ecosystem: Environmental > Terrestrial > Soil > Garden | place: USA: California... | reverse complement strand
CATGGGTGCGATGGCGGACGCGTAGAGCAGCGAGCAGAGCCCTGGCTGATACTTGAAGGAGCTGTCGGTATGCCAGAGGCGGTTACCCGCCTTGTACATGCGTTTGCGGCTGTCCCCCGCCCAGATCTGCCCCTCTTCATCGAGATTCGAGATGTCGGCGAATGCCTGGTTGACGCGGGGCGCGGCACGCTCCTGGTCGAGCACGCGATCCGTCTCGATCGGTCCGAACGCCATCGCGAAGTCGAGGTGCTGCTGCGTCGTAAGCTTCTGATCGGGGAAGATCAGCACCGCGTATTTCCAGAACGCGTCCTTGATCGCGGCGAGGTCCGCAGCGGTCGGTCGGGAAAGACACACATCGCCGATCTCGGCCCCGAATTCCGGCGTGATGGGACAGATGGTGATGCTCATGGCTCGTCTCCTCGTGCAGACCATTCATTATCCCCGCGTTCGCGCCAGGGCGCGACCCCTCACCGAATCGAGCCGGACTGGCGCAGCGCCACGATCTGCGCGACGTCGTAGCCGATCGCCCGCAGCACTTCATCGGTATGCTCGCCGAGGCGTGCCGGAGGGCGCTCGATGGACGGACCATCATGCGCGAACTTGAAGGCGGCGAGGGGGACGGTCACTTGCTTGCCGACACCCGGCACCTCCGCATGGGTATGCAGCACGCCGCGGCTTTTGAGATGCGGATCGGACAACGCCTCGTGCAGTTCGCGTACCCGCGCGGCCGGCACATGCCTGGATTGCAGAAAGTCCTCCCATTCGGCCGCGGTCTTTCCCTTCATTTTTTCAGCGATCTTGCTCGCCTTCATTTCGGTATCGGTGTTGCGGTCGTCGTAGCTCGTATGCCGGGCTTCTTCGGGTTCTCCGATGGCTTCATAGAGGCGCCGATGCTGGCGGCCGTTGCTCGCGGCGAGTTGCACCAGGCCGTCCTTCGTCGCATACGCGCGCGACGGTGGATAGCGATGCCATAAGCCCCTGCGCTTCGGTCGGTAGTCGCAATGCAGGGAATCGGTGACGTGCGAGCTTTGCAGGATCAGCGCGACGTCGAGCATCGCCATGTCCACGTACTGGCCCTTGCCGGTGCGTTCGCGCTGAAACAGCGCCGCCGACATCGCGAACGCGCCCATCGTGCCGGTCGAGTAGTCGATGACCGGGGCGCCGGCCTTGACCGGTCCGCTCGTCTCGGTGCCGGTGGAGGCCGTAATTCCCGAGGTTGCCTGTATGGCGTGGTCGTAGGCGGTCTGGCCGCCACGCGGGCCGTCCTGTCCGAAGGCCGTCATCGAGACGTAGATCAACCGCGGATTGAGCCGCGACAGGTCTTCGTAACCCAGTCCAAGCGAGGGGAATGCCCCCGGCCGGTAGTTTTCCACGAAAACGTCGGCCCACTGGGCGGCGAGGCGCTTCAACGCTTCGCGGCCGCCTTCGGTCTTGAGGTTGAGCGCAATCGAACGTTTGTTCGATCCCTGGGTGAGAAAACTGGTGCCCATCAGCGAGCGGTTCAAGGCGTCATCGGCGCCCGACTCCCGGCTTTGGTCCGGCTCGTCCGGATCCTCAACCTTGATTACGTCCGCGCCAAGGACTGCGAGCTGATAGGCCGCGAACGGTCCGGCCAGCACGTGGGTGCAATCCAGTATCTTGATGCCTTCAAAGGGGCGCATGAACTTCTCCTGTTTCGCGAGATTCTACCGGTGCCGCATTCGAGTCGAACAGGACTGGAGATGAGGCACCGGATCGATACCGGCCACGCGACCGGTGTCGTGAAGCAGGAACTCCAGTACTTCTTCAATATCAAATCGTTATCTCTCGACTGCGCTATCGGTGTCGCTGATAGACGACAGGCAGCGGCGCGAGCGTTCGCCGGCGCGGGCGTAAATGATGGTCTAACCGCATGATCAGGAAGGGAAGTATTGATGTGGCACCCAATCTGCTTGCATGTGGAGGGCTCGTACTGTCACGTCGTGAAAGGAGAATAGATGATGGCGCAAGTTTTCCGCGTCCTGAACCGCGCGCTCATTTCGACCGCCGCCGCAATACTGGTCACCGCCGCTCCCGTGTTTGCCGACAAGCCGCCTTGGGCTGGCGCCGGGAAGGGAGGCAACGGTGGTGATGGCCGACGGTCGGCCAGCAGTGGCGCGGACGTTCGCGTCAGCCAACACTTCGGCGACCGGCAGAAGGTCGTCGTGCGCGAGTACTATGTTGCGGAACATCGCCGCGGACATTGCCCGCCCGGACTTGCCAAGAAGAATAACGGTTGCATGCCGCCCGGCCAGGCGAAGAAGTGGCGCATGGGCCACCCCTTGCCACGGGAAGTCATCTACTACGACCTGCCGCCGGCGCTGGTGGTGGAGATCGGCGCTCCACCGCCTGGATATCGCTTCGTGCGTGTCGCCTCCGACATTCTGATGATCGCGATCGGGACCGGCCTGGTTGTCGACGCGATCCAGGACCTGGGGCGGCTGTAATGGATTGAATCCGCAAGGCGGCATGCCTCAAGCGTGACGACGCGCCGCTCCCGCCAGGGCGGCAAGTTCCGCTATGATGGGCGCATTGCCGTCGATCGATCGCGCCACTTGCATTCCAGCGATGCCGGGAGCAGCCGGGTCGCGAGTCCGCTTCGACGAAACCTGAGTGACGGGGATTCGTGATGCGATTCGGGCTATTCGGAGGAGCGCAGGTTACCGGTGGCGAATCGGGCATCGGACCGGGGCAGGGATTCCGGGATTACATCGAGTTCAACATCGAGGCCGAGAGCCTCGGCTACCACAGCAGTTTTCTCGTCGAGCATCACTTCACGGGCTGGGGGCAGGTCTCCGCAACGCTCAGTCTGCTCACCTGGCTTGCCGCGCGAACTCGAACGCTGCGGGTCGGTACGGCCGTGATGGTGTTGCCGTGGCACAATCCCGTGCTGCTCGCGGAGCAGGCCGCGACGCTCGATCTGCTTTCCGGCGGGCGGCTCGATTTTGGCATCGGGAAGGGATACCGCTACACCGAGTTCCGCGGGTTTCGCGTTCCGATCGAGGAAGCCGAAGCGCGTTTCGACGAGGCGCTCGAAGTCATCACGCGGGCCTGGAGCGAACCCGGGCGTTTCTCCCATCGCGGCAGGTACTGGCAGTATGACGAAATCGTCGTCGAACCGGCTCCGGCGCAAAAACCGCATCCGCCGTTCTGGATGGCCGCGAACAGCCCGGCCTCGATCCGGCGCGTCGCCGAGCGCGGCTGCAACCTGCTTCTGGACCAGTTCGCGACACCCCAGGTCATCGGCGAGCGGATCGCGCTGTTCAGGGCCGAGGTCGAGGCCCGGGGGCGGGTCTTCGACCCCATGACGATTGCAGTCGCCCGCGATGTCTATGTCGCAAAGGACGATGACGATTGCACGGCAGCACTGGCGCGCAACGCGCGTGCGCGTCAACGCATACTCGATGTCTCGCGAGCGCCGGACCGGCCGGGGGGCTCGCACATCCTCGCCTACGATCACTCCGCCGCAGGCCGTGAATCGGTCGCGGTCTATGGAACGCCGGACGAAATCGCGGAAAAGCTCGCGGCCCTGCGCGCTGCCGGGGTGCAGTACCTGCTCGCGAACATCGGCGGCGACTCGCGCGACAGCCTGCGGCGCTTCGCCCGCGAGATCGTCCCTGCGTTTGCCGGCGGCGAGGCAGCGCACGTGGTCGCGCCGCGAGGGGCGGGAATCGGGGCATGACGATTGCGCGCGCCCCTGTGTTGTATGCGAAAATCAGTTCATCCGGTTAGGCAGTGACTGCGACAGGAAGCACGATGAGCGAACGATCTCCCGGCAGGGGACCGCAGGACATAGGTGGCGAAACCGCGGGCGCCATCGACACCACCGACCACGGCATGCGGTTCTGGGAGCGCCAGGCCAATGCCTTCCGCTCGACCGTGCAGGCGAACGGGATCACGTGCACCGACGAACTGCGCCGCGCGGCGGAGGAACTGGGCGAAGAGTACGCGAAGCTTCAGTATTTCGAGATCACCACGCGCGCGATGCGCACCGTTTTGCTCGAAAAAGGGCTCATAACCGAGGCTGAACTCAAGGCGAAGATGGCCGAGATCCGTGCGCGTTTCGACGTGCCGGACGAGATGGAATCGCCGGTCAAGAAGAAGACGGGTTGATCATGGCGGGGGGCGCACAGGGCAGGTGGGCATTCCAGTCGAGCTATACGCCGGCACCCGGGCACCATTTTGAAGTGGGCGACCGGGTGGTGGTGAAACGGGCGTATCCGCCGGGGCACCGGCGCACGCCCTATTACATTCGCGGCAAGCAGGGCGTGATCGAACGCATCTGCGGCGCATTTCCGAATCCCGAGGAACTCGCCTACGGCTTCAGCGGCGAGCCGGTCAAGACGCTCTACCGCGTGCGTTTCTCACAGAAGCACGTGTGGCCGCGTTATGCCGGGCCGGCGCAGGACGTCATTGAGATGGAGATCTTTGAGCACTGGCTGGAGCCCGCGCCACGGGAGGCGACGCCGGTGGGAGGAGCAGCACGAGCATGAGCAATCCGAACTTCGATTACTACGCGCGGGCGAAGCGCGAGCTTGATCACGACCACGGCCATGAGCACGGGCATGATGAGCATGCGCCGCTCAACGAGCACGACAGCGGCCCCCCCTCCGACCACGAAATCATGAGCCGGGCAATGCAGGAACTGCTCGAGGAGAAGGGCATGATCACCGCCGAGCAGGTGCGGCGGCGGATGGAGCTTTTTGACGAGGAATTTCCGTACCGGGGCTCGCGGGTGATCGCGCGCGCGTGGAGCGATCCCGCCTTCAAGCAACGGCTGCTGGCGGACGGCAGGGCGGCTTGCGCCGAAATGGGCATCGCGCTCGAATCCGAGCGGCTCATCGCCGTGGAAAATACGCCCGATGTGCACAACATCATCGTGTGTACCCTGTGCTCGTGTTACCCGCGGGCGCTGCTCGGCATGCCGCCCACCTGGTACAAGAGCCGCAACTATCGTTCGCGCGTGGTGTTCGAGCCGCGCGCGGTGCTGCGGGAGTTCGGCACGGCGCTGCCGGACCACGTCACGGTGCGCGTGCACGATTCCAATGCCGATATGCGTTACGTCGTGATCCCGATGCGTCCGGAAGGCACCGAGGGCTGGAGCGAAGAGCAACTGGCGGCCATCCTGACCCGCGATACGCTAGTCGGCGCCACGGTGCCGCGCGTCGGCGCGTAGCATGGTGCGCTACGCGAAGGGCGAAGCCCGGCAATGGGCGCGGGCGAACATGCGCGGACTGTGCAACGTCGTCATCCCCTCGTACACGCTCGATCTCAAGGCGCTCAACGAGAAAGGCATCCGCCACGATATCCGCAAGGAGATCGAGTACGGTTTCTGGGGCACGCTACTCGTCGCCGAGACTTCGATCACGCTGCCGGAGTACCGGCAGTTCATTCAGTGGGCGCGCGACGAAGCGCGGGGCAGCCTGGTTCTGGTTCATCACGCCATCTTCAATACGCTGGAGGAGAACATCGAGGCGGTGCGGATGGCGGAAGCCGAGGGCTGCGAGCTGGTGTTGCTCGGCTATCCCAGCAACTTCTACGCCACCACGAGCGAGCAGATCTTCGAGTACACGAAGCGCTTCTGCGACGCGACGCGCCTCGGGGTGATCCTGTTTCCGGTGCCGCACTGGGGTTTCGAGCGCGTCCACCCGGCCGGCATGTCGCCGGACCTCGTCCGGCGGATGGTGAACGAGATTCCGAACATCGTGTGCATCAAGGCCGAGTCGGGCATGCCGACGCCGGCGGGCTTCGTGCAGACCTGGCGCAATCATGCGCACGAGGTCGTCGTCACCTGTCCGATCGAAGCCGATGCGCTGCCGTTCGCCGGCCTGGTGCCGCTCCAGTTCATGGGCACCAGCAACTACGAGTACTACGGAGACCTGATCCCGCGCCTGTTCAACCTCGCGCGCGACGGCAGGTTCGACGAAATGATGGAGCACTACTGGAGGATACATCCGGCGCGCTCCGCGCAGCGCGCCGTCACCGCCTCCTACAATGTCGGCGCGGGCATCATACACCGCATGGTCTGGAAGTACCAGGCGTGGCTGCAGGGATTCAATGGCGGGCCGTTGCGCCAGCCCACCATGAAGATCCGCGATGTCCACATGCGGCAGTTGCGGGAAGCCTCGAAGCGCTGCGGGCTCAATCCCACCGAGGACCCGGACAGCGCATTTTTTGTCGGGCGTAATCCCGCCTGAGTCGATCCATATGCACCGGAGATAAATCATGGCCGACGCCAGCCTGTCTTTCGATCACGTTCACCTCGTCAGCAAGGATCCGCACGCCACCGCCGGCTGGTACGTGGACAAGCTCGGCGGCACGATTGCGCGCAGCGTGGACGTGCGCGGGGCGCCGCAGGTCTATGTGTCTTTCGGCGACGCGATGGTGATCGTGCGCGGTCGGCGCCCGGCCGAGTCCGCGGCTGACAAGGCCGGCCTCGAATGGGGCGTGGATCACTTCGGGATGCGGGTGAAGGGCGATTTCGACGGGTTTTGCGCGGGCCTGCGCAGCCAGGGGGTCAAGTTCAACCTGGAACCCACGGATTTCAATCCCACCACGCGCATCGCCTTCATTCAGGCGCCGGATGGCGTGAACGTCGAACTCCTCAACCGGAAAGACCGGCCGTAGCATTCATCCGCAGACGCAGACGGCAGTGCCGTGGTCGAAGGCCGGGCGTGACCACGCTGCGAGGAGGCGCGATCCCACGTGAGCACCAGCGCGCGCATCCTGCTACGACCACTGCTGTGGCTCCTGTGGCTGGCGCTGCTCGCGCTGCTGCTCCCGCTCCTGCTCGTCTTCGTCACGCCGATCCTGCTGCTGGTGTGGATCATCGGGCTCATCGGCATGCTGATCTCGCGCGAAATGCGGGATCACCTGCACGTGACCTGGCTCGGGTGGTTGCTGATGGGGGTGTGGTGGCCGCTGCTGCTCGTGACCGCGACGATTCCGCTGTTGGCGCTCGTGATTGCCGGCGCACTTCATTTTGACGGCTACGGTATCCCGGCGTTGACGCAAAGTCTGATCCATCTGCACCGGGAGCTGCCGCACGATCTGCAGCAGCTGCTGCCGCGACCCGAACTCACACTGAGCGACTGGGGCGGCTTCTGCGTCGGGGTCGGCGTCGTCGGGTTCAGTTCGAACTGCGTGTACGCCTTCATGGATGTTCCCTGGCGGCTGAAGCAGATCCGGCAGGTTCGAACTCTGCCGCGCTCCAGGGCACGGTCGGCCGCCATCGGCCTCGCGGAATTCGAAGGCACCGTTCGGGGCGCGGGCGAGACGCTCCAAATTTCGAAACGCGGAACGCTCACCGCGCAGCCGTTCTACCTCGAGGATGAAACGGGACGGATCCTGGTCGATCCCGGCGACACCGCGGTGCGGCCGCGCTCGCAATCCGGTTCCTCCCTGCAGTTGAACGAAATCGAGGAGGGATTGCATGACGGCGACCGCGTGTATGTGATCGGCAACGTGCAGACGCGCGAGACGCACGCACCCGGCGCGCTCGACGCGGAGCTCCTGGTCGTCAAGCCGTTGAAGCAAAGGCTCGTCTCGAGCCCGATCGGGCGGCTGCTCTTTCCGGAGCGTCACCAGCCGGCGGACCGCGACGCGCCCAACATCTTCATCGTCGATCGGGGCCGCGAGCACAATGTCATCCAGCGCCTGCGGATCGCGCTCCTCGATTTCTGCTTTTTCACCGGGCTCTACCTCGGCTGCTCGCTGTGGCTGGTGCAGACGGGGTGGCAGTGGATGCGCTGAGGCCGGTGCAACAATCGCTATCCTACGCGGCGCTCGCTTCGTGCTCCACGCTGGTCAAGGGCTGGGCGACGCCCGATGCGCGTAATTGCCCGATCTCCTCCGGGGAATAGCCGAGCCAGGCCAGGACTTCATCGGTGTGGGCGCCCGCCTCGGGCGTCGGACTGCGAATTTCCCGCGGCAGGCCCTCGAAGTTGACCGGCGAAGCGACCATGCGCGTGTCGCCGAAGAGCGGCGTCGAGATCGGGGCGCCGATTCCAAGGTGCTGCACCTGTGGGTCCGCAAAAACCTTGTCGATGGTGTTGATCGGGCCGGCCGGAATGCCTGCGGCCTCGAATGCTTCCCACCAGTACGCCGCCGGCTTGTGGCGGGTGACATCAGCAATCGCCTGGTTGAGGGCGACGCGATCCTTCGTGCGCCCGATTTGCGTGTTCCACTCTTTCTTGTCCTTCCATTCGGGCTTGCCCAGCACGTCACACAGTCGCAGCCACAGACGGGTCGCGCTGGCGGCGATGTTCATGTGCCCATCGCTGGTGGGGAAGACCCCGGTCGGCGTTCCGGTGGGGTGATCATTGCCGGCCTGTCCCGCGACCTCCCCTTTCATGAGATAGCGCGCGGCCTGGAAGTCGAGCATGAAAATCTGCGATTCGAGCAGGCTGGTGTGCACCCAGCGGCCTTCTCCGGTGCGGGTGCGGTCGAAGAGCGCCATCACGACTCCCAGCGCAAGAAAGCTCCCGGCGCAGAGGTCATTGATCGGAATGCCGACGCGCACCGGCCCCTGTCCGGGAATCCCGGTGACGGACATGAGACCGCCCAGGCCCTGCGCGATCTGATCGACGCCGCCGCGTTCCCGGTACGGTCCGGTCTGCCCGAAGCCGCTAATGCTGCCGTAGACCAGGCGCGGATTGACTTTTTTCACGTGCTCCCAGCTGATCCTGAGCCGTTCCTTGACCGGGGCGCGCATGTTCTCGATGATCACATCGGCGCGTTCGACGAGGCGCATGAACACGGCATGGCCCTGCTGCGTCTTGAGATCGAGCTGTATCGTTCGCTTGTTGCGGTGCAGGTTCTGAAAGTCGGTGCCGTGCCGCCGGCCGATGACGTCTTCCCCGCTCGGTATCGGCGGCTCGATGCGGATGACGTCGGCGCCCCAATCCGCCAGGTGCCGGACGCAAGTGGGACCGGCGCGAGCGAGCGTCAGGTCGAGAAGCGTGATTCCAGATAGTGGAAGGCGAGCGCCATTCGTGGTCGATGCCGACATGGGGTGTCCTTTGCTGAAGATCCGGGGAAGCTAATACCGTGCCGTGCGCGATTGGTCAAGCGCTTCGCGATGGGGGTCGAATGCGGGCCGTGGCGTTTCGTCCGTTTCGCTGACACAATGGCATTCCATGCCAGGAGAGACCGGAATATGGACAGAGGAATATGGGCGACGTGGTACAACCTGCCGGAGCAGGGGCGCGACGAATATCTCGCGTGGCTGCACGAGACGTACCTGCCGCAGATGCTGAAGCGGCCCGGCTACCTGTGGGCCGCGCATTACGGTTCACTGGGTGAAGACCGCATCCGGCGCCGGACCAGCGGTAGCAAGATCACGACGACGGATCCCGCAGTACCGAAGGGCGACCGATATATCGTCCTCGTCGGGGCCGGGGATTCCAACGTGTTCGGCGCACCGTTGCCGGAAGAGATCCACGCTCAGTTGCCGGAGGCGGACAGGAAGATGCTCGCCATGCGCATCGGAGCGCGCGTGAATATTTTCACCGAGGCGGCGCGGGTCGAGGGACCGGAAGCCGGAAGCTACCAGGGAGGGATGAATCTCGCGCCGTGCATACAGATGGGCACCTTCCAGAGCGCGTGGCAGGACGAGATGGAAGCGCTGAAATGGTACGCGCAGTGGCGCATGCCGGCGATGACGAAGCTCGCGGGTTGCGTGCGCGCGCGCAAGCTTGCTTCGGTCGCGGGCTGGGCGAAGCAGTCGATACTCTACGAATTCCTGAATCTGGACGGCCGCAATCATTTCATCGCCGAACACGAGGACGGCAACGCAAATCGCGAGTGGACCGACAGGGTCATCGCGAGCCTCACGCACGCGCCGGGCTCGGCCAACGTGGCATTGAGGCTCTGGCCGGCGCTCGGGAACTGATCTCAGATTCGGGAAATGCACGGCGCAACGATGGCGCCGACTCCACATCGCGATAGGAGCGGGGGGCGTTTTAGAGTGCATAACGCCGGCTGCGTGGTGGCCAGCGGCGCAATCGTGCAGGCGGGGAATGCCACGGCGCCGGAGTTGGTAAGGCGGTTCCTGGCGTGAATGCGGCTGCTCATTCAATGCGGATGTTGTTGTCGCGGATAACCTTGCCCCAGCGCGCAAGTTCCTGTTTCACGTGCGCGTGAAACGCTTCCGGCGTGCTGCCCACCGGGTCTGAGCCCGCCGCAACGAGCTTTTCCCGGACGTCGGGCGTGTTGAGCACCTTCACGACTGCTGCGTGGACCCTGTCAATGAGGGAGCGGGGCGTCTTCGCCGGGGCGAAGATGCCGTTCCAGGAGGTGGCCTCGTAACCCGGCACGCCGGTTTCCTCCAGAGTCGGAACGTTGGGCACGGTGGGTGCACGCCTGCGGCTGGTCACGGCGATCGCTTTGAGGCGCGCGGTGTTGACGTGAGGCAAGACCGCCAGGATATTGTTGAACCCGAGTTGGACTTCACCCGAGACCTGCGCGAGCAGCGCCGGG
>Ga0315912_10006439_pt1 | contig 10497 bp, 5 predicted proteins | sample VfabasoilMG_FD_204469 | JGI IMG/M metagenome (GOLD analysis project Ga0315912, IMG submission 204469) | Garden soil microbial communities collected in Santa Monica, California, United States - V. faba soil | ecosystem: Environmental > Terrestrial > Soil > Garden | place: USA: California... | reverse complement strand
TAATGCCGCGGCCGGCAAGACCGGGGGCTTCTTTGAGATCTCCCAGGGCGCTGCGCTGGAGGAGCAGCTCGCGCGCGTGCAGGTCGGCGCCGCGAAGGACGAGTTCATCTTCGACGTGCAGGGCCACTTCATCGCCCGCCCCGAAGGCAACTCCAAGGGGCCGCAGACCTTCATCAAGGACGTGTTCCTCGACAGCGACACCGACCTGATGGTGCTGTCCTTCGTGCCCTCGACGCTCGAAAACGAGCCCGTGCCGATCCACGAGGCCGACGCGGTGCGGCGCATTGTCGACAAGCTCCAGGGCACGCACCGGCTGCTGCTGCACGGACGCGTCAACCCCAACCAGCCGGGCGACCTCGAGACCATGGACGAGCTCAAGGAAAAATGGGGTGTCAGCGCCTGGAAGACCTACACCCAGTACGGGCCCGGCGGCCGCGGCTTCTACATGACCGACGATGCCGGGATCCGCTTCGTCGAGAAAGCGCGCGCCCTGGGCGTGAAGGTGATCTGCATCCACAAGGGCCTGCCTTTCGGCCCGCGCTCCTACGAGCACAGCCAGTGCAGCGACGTCGGCCCCATCGCAAGGCGCTTCCCCGACGTGAAGTTCCTCATCTACCACTCCGGCTTCGTCTCGCAGGTCCGCGAAGAGGCCTACGACCACGCCGCGAGGCGCGACGGCATCGACACCCTGGTCAGATCGTTGATCGACAGCGAAGTGAAGCCGGGCTCAAACGTCTACGCCGAACTGGGCAGCACTTGGCGCTTCCTGATGCGCGACCCGGAGCAGGCCGCGCACGGCATCGGCAAGCTCATCAAGTACTGCGGCGAGGACAACGTGCTCTGGGGCACCGACTCCATCTGGTACGGCTCGCCGCAGGACCAGATCCAGGCGTTCCGGACGTTTCAGATCTCGAAGGAATACCGCGACCGTTTCGGCTATCCCGAAATCACTCCGGCCCTGCGCGCGAAGATCTTCGGCCTGAGCGGCGCCAAGGTCTACGGACTAAGCCCGGCACAGGTGAAGCGGTTCACGAGCCGTGACCACGTGGCGCAGGAGAAGCTCGCCTACCTGGAGCGGCCAGAGCCGCATTTCCTCACCTATGGGCCGAAGACGCGGCGCGAATTCCTGGCCCTGCCGAAGCTCTAGCAGGCGAACCTCAGGCGGCGGCGAGCGCCGCACCGGATTCCGCCAGGTAGTCGTCGTAGTTGCCGCGGAAATCGACCGCCACGCCGTCGGGCTTGAGTTCGATGATGCGCGTCGCGAGCGACGAGACGAACTCGCGGTCGTGCGACACGAAGATCAGCGTACCGGTGTACTTGTCGAGCGCGGTGTTGAGCGACTCGATGGATTCCATGTCGAGGTGGTTGGTCGGCTCGTCCAGCAGCATCACGTTGGGCATCTGCAGCACGAGCTTGCCGATCAGCATGCGCTGCCCCTCGCCGCCCGATATCACCTTGAGCGACTTCTTCTGGTCGTCGCCCGAAAACAGCAACTGCCCCAATGTCGCGCGCACGATCTGGTCGTCCTGCGCCTTGTCCTCTCGGCGCCACCGTCCGAGCCACTCACTAAGGGTTTCTTCAAGGGCGAAATCCGTAGACGAGTCTTGAGGCCAATATCCCACCCGAGCCTTCTCCGCCCACTTCACGCCGCCCGCATCCGGCTTGAGCTGCCCCGCCAGGCAGCGAATCAGGTGCGTCTTGCCGACGCCGTTGGGCCCGACGATCGCCACCTTCTCGCCCGCCTCGATGGTCAGGTCGAGCTTCTTGTAGAAAAGGCCTTTCGACTCCACCGCGAGGCGGTGCAGCTTCTCCTTCGGGTCCACCTGGAAGCGGATATACGGGTACTGCCGGCTGGAGGGCTTCACGTCCTCCGGCTTCAGCTTCTCGATCATCTTCATCCGCGAAGTCGCCTGGCGCGCCTTGGCCTTGTGCGCGCGGAAGCGCCGCACGAAATCCTCGAGGTCCGAGATGCGGTCCTTGGCCTTGGCGTTGTCCTTCTGCTGCTGCTGCTTCGCGAGCGTCGACGCTTCCATGTAGTCGTCGTAGCTGCCCGGGTAGACCTTGATGCCGCCGTAGTCCACGTCGGCCATGTGCGTGCACACCGCGGAGAGGAAGTGGCGGTCGTGCGAAATGATCACCATCGTGCTCTGGCGCCGGTCGAGCACGTCCTCCAGCCAGCGGATGCTGTTGATGTCCAGGTTGTTGGTCGGCTCGTCCAGCAGCAGAATGTCCGGATCGCCGAAGAGGGCCTGCGCCAGCAGCACGCGCAGCTTCCAGCCCGGCGCCACCGCGCTCATCGGCCCGTTGTGCTGCTCGATCACCACGCCGAGGCCGAGCAGCAACTCCCCCGCCCGCGCCTCCGCCGTGTAGCCGCCGTACTCCGCGTACTTCGCCTCCAACTCCGCGGCGCGCATGAACGCCTTCTCGTCCGCCTCCGGATTCGCGTAGATCGCGTCGCGCTCTCGCATCGCCGCCCACATCTCCGCGTGGCCCTGCAGCACCACGTCCAGCACCCGCTCGTTCTCGTACGCGAACTGGTCCTGGCGCAGCCGCCCCACCCGCTCATTCGCGTCGATCGCCACCGTCCCCGCGCTCGGCTCCAGCTCCCCGCCGAGGATCTTCATGAACGTGGACTTGCCGCAGCCGTTCGCCCCGATCAGCCCGTAGCGGTTCCCGCCGCCGAATTTCACGGAGACGTCGGTAAACAGGGGCTTTGCCCCGAACTGCATGCTGATGCCGGAGGCGACGATCACTGGGATTCCAGAAAGAAAAAAGCCGGCCTCGGCCAGCTTGCGCAGATCAACTGCGAGGTCTAAGTGCGAGGGCGCATTATAGCAGCGCCACCGCGTATAGCCGCGTCTCCGCCTCCCTGCCACGCAGCCGGTGAAGCCCAAGGTCCTCGAGCGCGTAGCCCTGCACGCCCTCCAGCCGTTGCAGTGCGTCCCCGGAGACGAGGAAGGGCCGGCCCAGATCGCGCGTCGCGTTCTCGATGCGCGAGGTCGTGTTCATCACGTCGCCGTGGAACACGATCGCGCGCCGGCTGCCGCCGACCTCTCCGGTGATCACCTCGCCCGCGTGCAGCGCAGCGCGCAGCCTGGGCGTCGCGCCGAACGCGCGCTCGAACTCGGGCGCAGCGCGCGCGAGCGCCGCCTCGACCGCGAACAGGCAGGCGAGTGGCCGTGCCTGCGCGCGGCCTTCCTCCGCCGTCCACGTCACCACCATCTCGTCGCCGACATATTGGTAAACCTCTCCGTAGTGCTCGTCGATCGGGCCGGAGGCCGCCTGGAACACCTGATCCAGATAGCGGTGCACCGACAGCGGCCCCAGGCGTTCCGCGACCGGCGTCGAGCCGACGATATCGATGAACAGGAAGAAGCGCTCCTCCGCACGCGGCCGCCGGTAACGGCCGACCACGATGTCGCGGAAACTGCGCACCCCGATCAACTGCGACGCGTGGCGCAGGATGACCATGAAGAACACCATCAACCCCCACACCGCGGCGACGAAGCCGCGCGGCAGGTTCGCCTGCACCTGCGCATCAAGGCTTGCGGCGAGCTCCGCGTCGAAGGCGAGCAGCGCGATGCGCGGCCCCACCCGGTTGAAGATGACCACCGCCACCACCCCGAAATAGACGACGGATTTCACCGCGACCACGGCGACGAAGGGCCAACGCCCAAGCGCGCGGCCGAGGCGCGTGGCAGGCAGGAAGATCTCCGCGCCCCCCAGCAGACCCATCAGGATGAACGCGTAGGTCGCCGTGCTGAGCGCGCCCAGCGCGGCGCCGGCGAGCGGCGGCTGATAGGCGGCGGCGCCGGCGAACACGCCGAATATCGCGCCGAGCGCCACCGCGAAACGCATCGATACGCCGTAGACCAGCCACTGGTGCCTGAGTGACACGCGCCCCCCGCAGGCATTCTATCGGCGACTCGGAACGTTCGCGGTTCAGTGCAGCGGCGGATGCCCGATCGAGAGCATCACCCGGCCCTGCGGTGGCTCAGGCTAAGGTACTTTCAGGTCGGCGGTTTCGACGCGGTCGCGGCCCTGGCGCTTGGCGGCATACATCGCCGTATCGGCGGCGCGCAGCAGGTCGGCCACCGTCTTGCCGTGGGAGGGGAAAGCCGCCACGCCGACCGAGGCCGTGATGCCGCGCAGCAGCTCGCCGTGAAAGTTGACCTGCAGGCGCTGCACGCCCTTCCAGAGTTCTTCGGCGCGGCTGCGGGTCATCTCCGGGGATGCTTCAGGCAGGATCACCACGAACTCCTCGCCGCCGTAGCGGCAGGCGATGTCTTCGGCGCGCACGTGGGTCACGAGATAGTCCCCCAGCACCCGCAGCAGCAGGTCGCCGGCTTCGTGGCCGTGACTGTCGTTGAATTTCTTCAGGTGGTCGAGGTCCAGCATGATCACGCCCACCGTGCGGCGGTTGCGGTTCGCGCGCAGGATTTCGCGCTCCAGCGCCTGTTCCATGTGGCGGCGGTTGTAGAGCCCGGTCAGCGAATCGCGCAGCGCCTGCGCGCGCAGGGTCTCGCGCAGCCTCAGGTTGCCGAGCGCGAGGGCGATGTGCTCGGCCACGGTGAGCGCCCACGCCTTCTGCGCCTCCAGCCGGCGCTGGCGGATCGGCTGCGGCAGGTGCGCCTCGTAGTCACCGAGCTGGACATGCAGCAGGCCCAGCACTTCGCTCTGCCCCGTGATCGGCGCGCACAGGCAGGGGCCGGCCGGCGCGGCGATGAGATGCTGGCAGACGAGCTTGGAGCCTGGATCCTCGATCACGTGCAGCTGGCCGCGGCGCAGCGCCCAGCAGTCGTCCTTGCCGACGACCGGATCGCCGGCGAGCGCCGCCGGGCCCCAGGTCGACGCCGTCTCGAAGAGATCGTTGCCGAAATTGCGCAGGTACAGATTTCCCGAGGTGCCGGGAAACAGCTCGTCGCTGTACTGCGCGATCACGTCGCGCGCTTCCTCCATCGTCTTGCACATCTGCAGCATGTCGCCCAGCTTGCCGAGGACCAGGTTCTCGCGGTGGCGCCGTTCCAGTTCGTGCACCACGGCCATCAGCTGCCGGTTGCTCTCCTCCAGCGCCTGCTCGGCAGCCTTGCGCTCGGTGATGTCGCGCGCCACCACCACGACCCGCGTCACCTCGCCTGCGGGGTCCTTGATCACGTCGCCCTGCGACTCGATATGGCGGATGCTGCCGTCCTGCAGCAGGAAGCGGTACTGCGTGCGCTGCCCGACACCGCTCGCCACCGTCTCGCGGAACACGCGCTGCACGCGCTCGCGGTCTAGCGGATGGATGTCGCTGAAGGAATCAGTGCCCTCCAACTCCTGGTCGCCGAACAACGCCTTGTAGGACGGGCTGTTGTAGAGACGCTTGCCGTTGGTGTCCAGCATCGCGACCAGATCCGACATGTTGTCGAGCACCAGGCCGAGCGTGTACGCGCACTCGGCGAGGCTGTCGCGATCAGGTTCGGGGGGCAGGCCGGACGTCATCGGCGATGGGCGGAGAGTAGGGCGGAAAAGGATAGGGGCGACGGGGAAGGGTCAGAGCTTACTCCCTGCATCAGTTCAGCGGTGGATACCCGATAGAGATCAGGAAGTCGCGCACGCGCGGCTGCCAGAGTTCCGACCCCCGCGAGATGAGGCGATGGCCGTCGTCGCTGACCGGCGGGAAGCCCTGGAATTCGCCCTTGCCGCCGGCGGCCTTGAAGGCATCAAACCAGGCCTTGGGATGGTCCGGCCCCCAGTACATGTCGTTCTCCGAGTACAGCCACAGCGTCGGCACGCGCGCGGTCTTGCCGTACTCCGCGAACATCGCGCGCAGGCGCGGTTCGCTGCAGGGATCGCGCGGACGCTGCTCCGGGCTGCCCCCGCCGCCGCCGGCGAAATTGATCGCTGCCTGAATTCCCTCCGGGTTCAGTGATGCAAGAGTGATGGCGGTTGCGCCGCCATAAGACTGGCCGACTACCACGGCACGGTCCTTGGCCACGTCCGGTCGCTGGCGCAGCCGGGCGAGCACGGCCAGCGTCTGCACCGCCGCGGCGTAAAAGGTGGGCGGATACTTGCGCGACCCGCAGTCGCCGGCATGTTCGACATCGGGCCCGCCACTGGCGCCATAGCCGACGCGAATCGGCACCGCGACCAGGAAACCGAAGCGCGTCAGCCAGCGCGCCTGGTCCTCGAAGTTCCGTGCCCGCACGTTCGCGTTTCCCGTGGCCGTGCTCGCGCGGCCGTGATTGAGGACCAGCAGCGGCAACGGCGTGGGCGCGGTGGTTTCCCGGAATAGGCCGACAACAATCTCCTGCTCGATTGTCCTGCCATAGATATTGGTGACCGCCACCGGGACGCGGATTTCCTCCGTCGTCACGAGCGCCTGCGCGGTGCCTGCGCAAAGGAATACCGCAGCGGCGGCGAGCCGTATTGCCGTCGTGACCGATCTCATGGCGCCCATCAGTTCGGCTGAACGCCCGCCGCTTTCAGCACCCGGTCCCATCGCGCCATTTCAGCGCGGATGTGGGCGGCAGCCTGCTCGGCGCCGGCGACGAGCGACAGAACGACAAATGCGGCGATACGGACCACGCTTCACCCCCCCAGGGAAGCTGAAGTCTACCCAGATGTCTCGCGCCAGCCCTTTTGCAGCGGAAAGTAGAGTCCGCGGTTCGCCCCGCCCACCGCTTCAGCGTAGCCGTCGAGTTGCGCCGCGTAGCGCTCGTGCTGTTGGTCGAGGAATTCCTCGAGGTCGATACCGCGATGTTCGGTGGTCTTGTAGTCCGCCACCCACTTCTTGCCCTTCGCGTCCTCGATGTAGCGGTCGATGCGGAAGCTGCGCAGGCGGTCGCGTAGCCGATATTCGTTGCGCGCCACTGGGTGGGGGCCGAGGAGCCAGCGGCCGCGCTCATCGGCGATGGCGTTCTTCAATGCCGTGACGACGAGCCCCGCGGCGCGCTTGACGTCGCCCGGCGCGACGCCACGAAGCTGCAGGTCGTTGGCGAAGCGCTGGCGCAGCGATTCGACGCGGCTCGCGTCCCAGCCCTCCAGTGCGTCTTCCGCGATGCGCTGCAGCCAGGCGTGCACCACGATGCCGGCGTGGCGCGCAGTTTCCTTCGCCCAGTCGAAGGGGGGGCCTTCCTCCCTGCGGCCTTCGTCCTCCGGAGTCCAGGTTGCGGCAGCGGGCGCGGCGGGCAATGCGAAGTCCGCTGGGAGACGTTTCAGTTCTCCGGCAGGAAGGGTTTGTGCATGAACTGCCAATGCGGGTGCGGGAGGCAACTTCAACTTGTCCTGCAAAGCGTCCCAGGCAAGCCCCAGCAAGCTCCTGCGGGAGGGAATATTCATGACGCCGTCGTCATCCAGCTTTACGCGCCCCAGGAGGTGCAGCCGTTTCTTGGCGCGAGTCGCCGCGACGTAGAACAGGCGGCCGGCCTCGATGTCCTCCGCCTCGCGGTCGAGCATGCGCACATAGGTGTAGAGCGGCTCCTTGTCGCCGCCGGTCTCGTCGATCGGCGCGAGGAGCAGGCGGCCGGCGGGGAGGCTGCGCCAGGCGAACAGCGGCCGGGAGCCGGAGCGCGGCGAGCGGTCGAGACCGGGAACGATGACGGTGTCGAACTCGAGGCCCTTGGCCTTGTGGATGGTCATGATCTCGACCGCCTCGCCCTCCTTTGCCTCGACGTCGGGCAACGCGTAGAGCTTCTCGAGGGACTCGCCGAGCGCGGCGAAGTCGACGACGTCGCCTGCCTCTTCCAGGCGCTCGAGCTCGTCGAGGAATATCTCGGCGTCCTCGAGATCGGTCTTGTCCCCGACGCAGGCAGGTCCCCCGAGCGCGAGCCAGGCGCCTTCGACGCGGTCGCGCAGGCTGCCGCGCAGGCGGTTGTCGATGGCGGGCCTGAGCGTGGCGACGAAACGCGAGAGCTCAGGGGCGTCCTGGAGGAGTTCCCAAATGGTTTGATTATTCTTGTTTTCAAAATAAGACGAAAAATCCTGAAGCGAAAGGCCCACCCATGGCGCCCTCAGGATGGCGAGCCACGCCACGCGGTCGGCGAGGTGGGTCAGCGCGCGCGTGAGCGCATAAAGGTCCTGCACCACCTGCTTCTCGCCGAGGTGGTCGATCTCCACGGCGCGGAAGCGGATGCCCGCCACCTTGAGCGCCGGGACGACGGCGTCGAGGTGCTTGCGGTTGCGGACCAATATCGCGGTTTTTCCGGCAGCCTTTTTTGCCAGGGAAACAACATGCAGAGCTTCGGCGGCATGGTCGGCAAACGTTTCGAGCATCGGCTCGCCACCGGCCTCGGGCGCCTTGAAAGGCGCCGACGGCGAGTACGGCACCGCGCCGGAGGCTTCGTCTGCGCGCTCGGGCAGCACGCGCGGGAACACCGCGTTCACCCAGTCGACGATCTTCGCCTGCGAGCGGAAATTGGTGGAGAGCGTCAGGGGCTCAAGCTTTACGTTCGGCAATCCCTCGGCGCGCGCCTTGAGGAACAGGCCGACCTGCGCGTCGCGGAAGCGATAGATGGACTGCATCGGGTCGCCGACCACGAACACGGTGCGCCCGTCTCCCGCCTGCCAGCCCGCGGTGAGCAGGCGCAGCAACTCCCACTGCGAGTTCGAGGTGTCCTGGAATTCGTCCACCAGCAGATGGCGCACGCGCGCGTCCATGGAGAGCAGCAGGTCGGTGGGCTCCTCGGCAGTGCCGAGCGAGCGCAATGCGCCGTGGGCGATCTCAGTGAAATCGACCTGGTTCCGTTCGCGGAACACCAGAAGAAGTTGCGCGAGCGCGGGGTTGAGCAGCTTGAGGATTGCCTCGAGCGCTTCCCACTGCGTATCGGAATAGTTCTCCGGCGGCGCGGTCTTGAGTGCCGCCAGCGCCTCGCGCAATCCCGGGATGGCGACGAGTTCGGACGGTGCGGGTTTGGGCCGTTTTCGCCATTCGTCCTTCTGCGTCAGGACATCGTTGGCGAGCTCGACGGATGCCCTGGGGTAGAGGTCCTTCGCTCCCTTGAGCAGTTTCTCTCTTTGCAATTTCAATGCGGCTTCGAGCTCTCCCCTCGTCGGCGCCTTCCCCGTGTTGCGCAGCCACTGGTCGCGCCGCTGCAGCATGTCGGCGAGAAGGCGCACGGCTTCAGCCACGTTGTTATCCAGATGGGACAGCAGTCTTTGCGCCTCTGGAGAAAAGCCATCAATTGTTCTTACAGCAGCTTGTTCGTACATCTCCGCGGCGTCCTCGGCAATCCCCGGCTGGGCGCCGAACTTCGAGAGCACCGGCATCTGCTGCGTCAGTGCGGCGCACAGCGCGTCGATGGTCTGGATGCGCAGGCGCGGCGCGAGCTCGGGCGACACCTGCTCGAGCACGCGCTTCCGCATCTCCGCCGCCGCCTTCCTGGTGAAGGTGATGGCGACGATTTCCTCGGGCTTTTCCACTGTGGCCAGCAATTGAAGATAGCGGCCCACCAGCAACGTGGTCTTACCGGAGCCGGCAGGCGCCTGGACGATGAACGAGCGCGTCGGATCAAGCGCGGCGTCGCGGGCCTTCTGGTCGGCGATCATTCCTCTCCCTCGCCTTCCTCGAGCGCGTTTACACGTTCATAAACCCGGCAAAGGGTCTGCAGGTCGCAATAACGGCAGGTGGAAAGGAGGTCCTTCGGATCCACGCGCGCGTCGCCGGAGGCGAATCCGGCACCCAGGGCCTCGATTTCCTTCTTCCAACCGGCAAGGAGATTCGGCCAATCCTTCGAAAGACTTACTTTCGGAATCGCTTCCTTGTCGCGCGAGAAACCCATGTAGCGCATCTCGCCGGTTTTGAGCTTGGCATAGGCCACCGCGGCGATGTCTTCCTTCATGGAGAGCGCGTACAGCGGCATCTGCGGTTCGTCGGGGCGCTCGCCCTGCCATTCGTTGGGGGACGGTCGCCCGGTCTTGTAGTCGATGAGAGCGTGGCCGCCGGCGTCCAGCGAGTCCATGCGGTCGATGCGGCCGGAAAATTCAAGCCCGGAAATCTGCAGGGGAATCTTGTGCTCGCGATGAATGACGGTGAAGGCAGGCCGCTCCTTCTCCACTGCCAGCCACTCGCGAGCGAGCTTGGCCAGGCGCTTGCGCTCCAGTCCCGCGAACGGCTCTTCGAGGTCCGCTGTCGCGACTGCCGCCGCCCGCTCGATCGCGGCAGAGCAATCGCGCTCGAGCGCCGTGCTGTCCTTCAATTCGCCCCACAACTCCTTCATCAGCGCATGCAGCAGCGAGCCCCGTGCGCGCGCATCGAGTCCCTCGGCGGGCTCCTCCAGCTCGCGTGCGCCGAGGCGCCAGCGCGCGAAAGCGCGGAACGGGCACGCGGCCTGGTCGGCGAGGATGCCGGTGCCGCCCTTCGGCTTCGTCGTGGCAAGCGCCGGCGCCTGGCCGTCGGGGATGGATTCCAGGCGGCGCGCGGCGAAGATCGTGTCGCGGTAGCGGGGATAGGCCTTCCATTCAATTCTTTTGGAGCCTATTTTCGCTATCAAAGGCGAAGGAATCAGCGTCCGGTCCTCG
>Ga0315912_10006438_pt1 | contig 10498 bp, 7 predicted proteins | sample VfabasoilMG_FD_204469 | JGI IMG/M metagenome (GOLD analysis project Ga0315912, IMG submission 204469) | Garden soil microbial communities collected in Santa Monica, California, United States - V. faba soil | ecosystem: Environmental > Terrestrial > Soil > Garden | place: USA: California... | reverse complement strand
TCAAGCGCCCCAGAGCCCGAGCGCGCGTCCCGGAGTGTCCCCAGGCTAGGCGTGCGAGCGGTGAACCTACGCTGCCCGGCCTCGCTGCCAGCGGACCGCCACGAATCGAACTCCAGCACGGCGAAATAGGCGCCGACACGCCGTTTGCGCTAGCCTGCATCGCAGTTGCGGCAATGAACCCGAGAGGCGCCTTTCTACAAACCCTGCTGCGCTACTTTGCGTCGTTGGCGGACGAGTTCGGGATCTGGATACTCGCGACGGCTGTGCTCTTGGCTTTCGCCGTTCCCCTTGCGCTGAAGCCCCAGCGCAGGTGGCCGAGTTGGCTACTCTACGCGAGCTTGGCGCCGGTAGTAGCACTGGCGCTCGGCTACGCCTGGCACCTGCGCTGGATCGGCGATGACGCATTCATCTCGTTTCGCTACGCGCGAAACCTCGCCGAGGGCTTGGGGCTCGTCTACAACGAAGGTGCGCGGGTCGAGGGCTACACCAACTTTCTCTGGACCGTGCTCATGGCCGGCTTCATCGCCGTAGGCCTCGATCCAGCGCAGCTCTCGGTCGTCGTCAGTCTGGCCTGCCTTGGCTTGACGTGCGTCGTCGCGGCGTTGCTCGTACGCACCCTGCTCTCCGGCAAGCAGGCAATGCTGGTGTCGTTCGCAGCCCTCTTACTGGCCGCTAACTACACCTTTGCGTCGTTCGGCACTAGCGGGCTCGAGACGATGTTCGCCTCGCTGCTGCTGCTCGTGGCCGTCGAACGGGCGCAGAAGGGCGCGCTGCTGGCTTCCGGAGCCGCGGCGATTGCCGCCACCATGGCGCATCCCGATCACTCGATTTTCTACGCCGTGTTGGGCATCTTGTTGTTCGCGCGCGACCGCTTCTCCGCGTGGCGCGAGAAGCCCCAGACACGCGACGAGCCTGCGACACGCGACGAGCCTGCGACACGCGACGAGTCCACGACGCTCGAAGGGGCCACGACGCTCGAAGGGGCCACGACGCTCGAAGGGGCCACAACGGAGCCAACCACGCCGAAGTGGCGGGCGATCCCGGTCTGGTTTGGACAAGGCCTCTGGAACTTGCGCCGCTACGCTGCGCCGTTGCTGCTGGTGTATCTACCGTACTTCGCCTGGCGAACTGCGTACTACGGAGACGTGTTCCCCAACACCTACTATGCCAAGAACGGGGGAGACCCTGACTGCGAGCAGGGCTTTCGCTACCTGGGTATCAGTGTGGTCGGCGGCGGCCTATGGGCTAGCGTGCCCTTAGCCTTGGTAGGTATCGTCGGCTATCGGCGCACGTTGACCGGACAGTTCACGCTGCTTGCGGGTTTGGCCTACCTATTCTACGTGGCCAAGATCGGCGGAGACTTCATGCTCGGGCGACTTTTGTGCCCCATGCTGCCCTTGCTCTTGGTGATGGGCGAACTCGGCCTGCGCAGTCTGCTCGGGGCAGAGCGCGCGCGGCGCCGCGTGCTTGGCTTGGCTCTCGTTCCGCTGCTCGCGCTCGTAGCGGTGCCCGCGCTCGTGATCAAGCACAAAGAGAAGTACTTCTACGTTGCCGACGAGCGCACCTTCTACCCCTTGACGAGCTTCAATCCCATTTCCATCGGCGTCGAGTACACCGAGCAGGCAGCGGAGCTCGAGCGAGCATTCGCTTCGGCGGTGCGACCACCGGTGGTCGGTGTGGCGTGTGTCGGTATCGTAGGTTACGAAACGGGGCTGCCGACCTTCGACTACTGGGGGCTCACGGAACCCAGCGTTGCAAAGACCAAGATCAAGCGGCGCGGCCGGCCCGGTCACGAGAAGCTCGCCTCCGTGGGCCACGCGGTCGAGGGCAACGCCGATTTCGCAGATGTGGAGACCTATCCCGAGCCCTACCGTAAACATACGCTGCTGAAGATCGGGGCGTCCAAGTACTTCCTCGTGAAGTACGACGCGGCGCTCTGGAAGCCGCTGCGCAGCGCAGACGCGGTCGAGCTCGCGGACTTCGAGCAATGGGTCAGGCGCTGGAAAGCGCCGGAGAATGCAGCCGAGCTCGCTTGCGACGCCTGGTTCATGAGTCAGTTCTACTTCACGCAAAACCAACGTGATCGCAGCGAGCGCATTGGGCGACGCCCACTAGCCCAGGTAGCCAAGCACCTACCCGCGGGGATGGTGAACTGGGTGATGTTCGGGGATTCGCCCGAACGAGCTGGCTACCGTGAACTCGCGCGCTATTCGTTCGACGCGCCCCTCGCTCCAGCTTGGCGGGTAAGCGGGAGCGCCTTCAAAAACGCGCCCAGCGTGGACACCCCGCCGGGACAGGCCAAGGTCGTGGGTCACGAAGGCCCCTACGTGAACTCGTACTCCCCGAAGAACGGCGACGAGGCGGTAGGAGAGTTGGTATCCTCGGAGTTTACCTTGCAAGGTGACGCCGTGACGCTGAAGGTCGGCGGAGGCAAGAACGACAAGCGCTTGACGGTAGCCCTGATCGTACAGGACGAGGTCGTGGCGTCGCAAACTGGCTGCTCCTCGACGTTGATGTACCGCTGGGCTTGGAACACGAGTGCACACCGCGGCCGTCGCGCGCACTTTCGCATCGTCGACCACGGCACCGGCGGCTGGGGGCACCTCATCGTCGACGAAATCGTCGAATGGAAGCGCCTGACCACCGCGTCCACACAGCACGATTAGGCCCGCGATGGCCGGGTGCACTGGCACGTGGTAGGCCGAAGTCATGCTTACTTGGTCGAGAGCGAGTGCTTTGACCCTCTCCGTGATGCTGATGGCCTGCGGCGCCGACGAGGGCGCCAAGGCCGTGGACACGAGTCTGGGGCTCGACGCAAGGCCCCCGAACCCGAGCTGCCTCGGGAGCGACGAGTTTCCGAAAAAGCTCTCCGAACACCCTTGTTTCGAGGGTGAGCAACCGCAAGCGAGCGCCGCGCTCGTGCCCTACTCCGTGAACGCGCCACTGTGGTCCGATGGCGCCGACAAGGGGCGCTACCTCGCGGTGCCGGACAACAGCGCCCTCTTGGTCGGTCGCGACGGTGACTTCGAGTTGCCGCCCGAGGGGGTGCTCGTGAAAGAATTCTCGCTCGGCGACACGCGCCTCGAGACGAGGCTCATCACTCGCGATGACGACGGCGACTGGTTCGCGGCGACCTACGTCTGGAACGAAGAGCAGGACGAAGCCGTGCTCACGAGCGATGGCGCGACGGTCGAGCTCGACGACGGTACTTGGGTCGTCCCAACCCAAGACCAGTGTTTCGATTGCCACACCGAGAGTGCGGGCATCAGCCTCGGACTCGAGCAACGCCAGATGGCTCGTTCGATGGAGTACCCGTCGACGGGAAGAACTGCCGACCAGATCCACACGCTCCACGAGCTGGGCTTGCTCGAAGGTGAGAGCGACGACGAAGCGCTGATCTCCCCGAACGACCCAGAGGGCGATCTCGAACAACGGGCGCGCGCCTATCTGCACGCCAACTGCTCCCACTGCCACCGTCCGGGAGGTTTGGGCCAGGGTGAGCTCGATCTCAGGATCTCGACGCCGTTCCGCCTCACCAAGACCTGTGACCAACCGCCGATCCAGGGCGACCCGATCGACGGTGGCGGCCTCTTGATCGCGCCAGGTGATCCGGCGAGCTCGATCGTCTATGCGCGCATGGCCACGGAAGACCCGACCTGGCGCATGCCGCCGCTGGGGTCGCAGGTCGAGGACGAGCTAGGCACGAAGCTGATCTGGGATTGGATCGAGTCGCTCGACGGCTGCCCTGAGTAGTTCCCCGCGCTCAAGCGAGCCAGGCGAGGACACACAGATCGACTTCAGCGGAAGACAGGGTCCAACCGCCGACGTCGGTGAGACGGAGCTCCAAGAAATCTTCGCGCACCAGTTCATCCAAAGCCGCCAGCGCTTCGGGGATGTCTGCATTTGCGTCGATGAATGCACGGGTTTCGGCGGTCGCCTCGAACGCCTCACTCGAGCTCAGCTTGCTGAACTGGGCATAGTAGTTACCGATGGCTTCAGCGTCGCCCCGCCCCGCTTCGCCGAAGTACTGAAGCACGAGCTCTCCGTAATCGATCGAGCCGGGCGGCCTGTCGTCGGCCACGAAAACGATAGGCTCGTCGTTGCAAGCCGCCAGGGTGATCGGAAGACTTGCGCTGACCCAGCCCAAGAAGTTGCGCCTGGGGAGAGCGCTCGCGTCTTTGGCCGCCACGACTCGGCTCACCCGATTTGCTCCTTGAGGTGCTGAGCGAGACGCTCCGCCAGGGCCACTACGGTCAGGGTTGGGTTTGGCGCGCCGCCCGTCGTGAATACCGCGCTGCCGGCGATGTACAGGTTCTCGACGTCATGGCAGCGGCAATGCTCGTCGACGGCCCCCTCTTTCGGGTCCTCACTCATGCGTACCGTTCCCATGTGATGCCCGCCAGGATTCGTGACCCAGCTCAGCTCGTCTTTCTTGGTCGACGTCCACATGCGGCCGAGCCCCGCGGCGGAGAGCTCGGCCCCCACGAGCTCCATCGCGCGCCGCATGCTTCGATTGTCCTCGGGATGCAGTTGCCATTTCAGATCGACCCGCGGCATGCCGAGGCTGTCGACGTCGCTGCGCAGTGTGATGCGGCTGTCACGAAACGGGCGCTGTTCGGCCCGAACGTTGAGCAGATACACTCGCTCTTCTTCGCGGTCTCTGATCAGACTTCGCACTTGTTCGGCGTCGATCGGACCGGTGTCCCCCGGCGCCACGGCCGTCTCCGCGATGCTGGCCGAAAAATCGACGAGGCCCTCGCTCTCGAGCACGTCGGGCGCCAACGCGAGCATCGCCCGTACGCGCACGCGCCCGTGGGGTAGGTCGATGTCGTGGAACTCGTAGAAGCTCGTGTCCGTGGGTCGGCTCAGCACCCAGATGCAAACACCCAAGTAGTGGGGGTGCTCCATGAAGTAGCGGCCGACGCAGTCGCTAGAGTTGGCTACCCCAGCAGGAACTTGGCTGTTCGAGGCGAGTAACAAGCGCGCGTTCTCGATGCCGCCGAGCGCAAGTACGAACGCACGCGCCTCGACGTTGAAACGGACGCCCTCTAACGTCACGCACTCGAAGCGCTTTACCTGATCGTGGCTCGACGTCAGGTCGATGTTCCGCACGTTCGCGTGCAAGTAGACTCGCACGTTCTCGGCCGCCTCTAGATCGGCGCGATACTTCTCGCCAAACCGCGTCGGCGGGCTGTACTGGTAGATTTCGGTGCGCAATCGCCCGCTAGGGCTCTCGATCACGGGTCGACCGCTGGCTGCCTGGATCGTGTCGAGGTCGTAGATGAAATCGGCCAGTTCGACGCGCGCCTGAGCCAGCTCGTAATAGGGTTCGAGCTCGGCATACGTGATTGGCCAACCACTCTTCTCGATATAGGGGCGGCGTTCGAAATCGAACGGATGCATCGGCCGACACCAGCCCGCCCAGCGACTCGTCGACCCCCCGAACAGTCTCCAGCGGTGATCGTCGAGCTGCCAAGTGTCGATGCCGCTCATGCTGCCCTGATACAGGGCCTGGGTGTTCACGTCGTCTTCGAAGTCGCCGCTTTCTAGCAGAATCACCTCGAAACCGGCGTCTCGTAGCGCGAGCGCCAGCGTGATACCCGCTGCCCCCGCTCCGGCGATACAGACGTCTGCAGTAAGTGTTTCACCCGTCGGCAGATCGTTGGCATCGAGCAGCATAGATGGTCGATGGCCAATCTGAAACCAGGTTGGCCTGAGCGCAAGCCCAAGTCGGGCTGACAGCCCACAGGCCTACTGGACCGTTTAGAACAGGGCCGCCGCCAAAGGGAGCCCAGCCTTCTAGAAGAGCACGACCTCGCCCTCGGCGCGGCGCGCCGCAGGCGTTGCCGTCCGGCCGAGCACGAACGCGGGATCCGAGTCGACCTCGACCCACACCACCACGTCGCCGCCATGTGCGTGGTAACACGTCGGCCCGAGTTCGCTCCGCGGCAGCGGTCGCAGAGCGACGCCGCTCAATCCAACCGGGGTCGACAATTGCACCTCGACCCCATATGCGAGGAACTTAGCCTTCACCCGTCCCGCCAGTTGGTTGGTCAGCTCACCGATCCAATCACGGCAGCGTCCACCTTCTGGGCACGACGCCAGAATCGGCCCATCGTGGCCCACCAGCATGCAGCTGCCACGGATCCCCGTACCAACGAACCCGATGACCCCGCACAGCATGTGCTGGTCGGTTCGCTGCTCTTGCTCCGCCGCAGGGTCGAGCACGACGCCGTAGGCCTGAAACAACTCCTCGCAGGCCTCGCGAGCCAGCCCTGCAACTTGACGGGTGAGCTCGAAGTCTTCGATCATGCCTCGCTCCTGGCGACCTTCTTGATGGCCTCGACCAAGAGCGGCATCTTGACGGGTTTGATGATCCAACCGGCCGCGCCCGCGCGTTTTGCTCGCTGAATCATGGCCTCTTGCATTTCGGTCGTCAGCACCAACACCGGCACGTCGCGTGTTCTGGGCTCTTGGCGCAGGCGATCCAAAAGCTCCATACCCCCCATCCGCGGCATACTCACGTCCAGCAGGATCAACGCAAAGTCCCCTTCCTGTGATTCTCGCAGTCCTTCCAGACCATCACTGGCCTGAACGACGGCGAACCCTGCTTCCTTAAGGGCACGCCCGACTTGGCTTCGCACCGTTTCGGAGTCGTCCACTATGAGTATCGTCCTCACCTTTGCTCCTTCACTCGTTAGAAGAAAATGATGTCGCCCTCGTCCCGCAGCGGGACCTCTCCCGCGCTAGCGATGCGCTCGATGTCCAACTGCCCATCCAGGTGAACGAAGAGCTCCGCGTTCCCGGCGCCGAACAGGTGGGTAGTCCTGAACGGAGGCGTCGCTGACCCCAGCTCGGGCTCGAATACCGAGAGCGGCTCGGGCGTTTCGAGTCGCACGGCGACCCCGAACTGGCGCAGCCGCTTTTCGATGCGGTGGCCGAGCGCCTCCACGCGCTCCGCGACCCAGGCCAAGTTCGCCATCTCGGCACCGGCGCCCGCGCTGAAGTGCGCGGAGCATCCGAGTGCTAGAAACCCGCTACCGCCCGCCCCTGAAAACCTCACCCGCGCCCCGAGCCCGAAGCGTTCCGTGGCCTCGGGCAGTGAGCCGCGCCGCACTCGCGCCGGCGTCAGCGCGGGTGCTTCGGTCCGGAACAGCTCGAGCGTCGCGGAACGAATCAACTCGTCGATCACGCTGCGAGCGACTTCGCTGTCGTTTCCGGCTAGCTCAGCCATTGCCGGCTCTCGAGATGGGCGCTTCCACGGGCGCCGGCACATCGACCAGCACGTCGCTCTTGTGCGACAGCGGGAAGCTCAGGCTGATCGTCGTCCCCACACCCGCCGTCGAGGTAGCCTCGATGCGACCGTGGCGCTCGAGTACTTGGGTCTTCAGCGCGGCCATGCCGACGCCTCGGCCCGAAATCTGCGTGGCCGCCTCGCGAGTGCTGAGGCCGTCGTAGCACAAGGCATCCACCAGGTCCGCGTGGGTGGCGTGCGGCAAGCCCAGCTGCTTGGCCTTCTCACGCACGCTGTCCCACGCGATCCCGCGCCCGTCGTCCTTGATCTCGAACACCAACCGATCGTTGCGCGTATAGGCTTTGAAGATGATCGTGCCACTCTTGGGCTTGCCCGCGGCTTTACGCTCGATCATCTCCTCGAGCCCGTGGTCGACGGCGTTCCTGACGACGTGCGTGAGCTCCGAGAACAACGAGGCCCAGCGCTCACCGTCGACGCGAATGTTGCCGCCGTCCAAGTGCACCGTGATGTTGCCTTTCCCGAGCCGTAGCGCCAGCGCCCGTGCTTGCTCAGCCATGCGATCGAAGTAGCGCGAGACCGGCTCGAGCTGCCACTTGAGCAACTGATGCACCAACGCTTGCTTGTCAGCGGTATTGCTGAACTTGGCGATCAGCAGCGAATACTCCGCCGCCGGGATCTCGACCATGCGTCGGCTGTCATCGCCGACGAAGTTGTTGACGTGGCCACGGATGGTGTTCCAGCGCTCGTCCAATTGCTCGAGAAGCTGCGGCGAGATCTCCCCCGAGTACTCCAAATGGTCCTCCAGGTTGTGGCAGATCTTGGCCACGAAGCCCAGGCCCATCAGGGCTGTGTTCCCCTTCAGGGTGTGCAGCGTGCGCTTCATTTCCACGCTGTCGGGCGCCCAGCCTCCCGAGCGGATCTTGTTGACCATCTCGGTGCCCTCGTTCAGGAACGCCGTGAATCCGCTGCGGTCGAGCATCAGCCGCTTGAAGCTTTGCATCAGCTCTTGCTGCGCGGATTCTTCACGCTCGTGCGCGAGCTTCTCCGTGATGTCCGCGATCACCACCAACATGCCTTCGAAGCGGTCATCCGTTCCGAAGGGCAGGTACGTCATGCTCCAGGTGCGCCCGTCGTGGCTGAGTCGATCAGGCAGCTGGCTCAGGCACAGAGACAATGGCAGCATGCCGTCCTTCAGCTGCTCCCAGGCCAGCCGAAACTCGACGGCAAAGGGCCGCGACACTCGCGACCAGAACGCCCACAGCGTGTCGCCCGCCATGCCCGGCCCGAACCATTCGTCGACGACGCGCGAACGCTCGCTCGCCATCACACCTTCGGCCGAGAGCGTGATGAAACCCTCGTTGACGTTGTCGAGCACCAGGCGCATGTCCCGGTTCTTCGCGGCGAGTTCGCCGGTGCGCTCCTGCACGCGCTGCTCCAACGTGCGATTCATCTCCTCGAGCTCGCCGTAGGAGGCCTGCAGTTGGTCGACCATGATGTTGAAGGACAGGCCGAGCTGCTGAAGCTCGTCACCCGAATCGATCTCCACCTTGGCCGTGCGGTTACCCTTGGCCAGCTGCATCGCCGCGACAGTCAAGTCTTGCACGGGGCGGGTGATCTTCACCGCTTGTTTGCGGCTCAAGAACAGCCCGATCACCGTGGCTAGAGCGATGCACGAGATCAGTAGCGTCAGCGAGTTCTTCAACGCCGTTTCGGACTCGAGCTTCGCGCTTTGAATTGCGCCTGTCATACGGCGCGTCGAGAGCCCATAGCGGATGGTGCCCAGCGCCGGATCTTGCGGGGTTTCGCCGGCGACCGGCACGGAAACCTCGAACACGTCTTCGCCCAGCACGACGGCGCGACGCACCGCCTCTTTGTCGACCAGCAGGCTCTGTCGATTCAGCCCCAGCCGGCTCCAGGTGTTCTTGTCGGGGGTGTGCTCGGCGTCACAGGTCTTGCCTTGCTGACAGAAGGCCAGCGTGGCCCCTTCGGAGTCCACGTAGATCCCGTAGACCAGGTCGGGGTCTTCCTTCACTGCACGCCCGACCAGGCTCTGCATGTCCGTGAAGGCGTTGTCGAGCGTCAACCCACGCAGGGCGAGCGCGTGGTTGCGAGTGAGCACGGTACCCTTGCTCACGATGCCGCGTTCGATGTGCTTCTCGGTCGCCGTCAGATGGCTCGCCGAGCTCTGGACGCTCATCGTCGTGACCACCGCGAGTGTGGGGATCGTGATGAGGACCGAGACCAGCAGCAGGGTCTGAACGAACTTGCGCCGCAGACTCTTGATCCGGGTCATCGATGAACTGGGGGGTTCGGCCCTGGCGGAGTCGCTCATTTCAACTTGGGACGGCACCGAGCGGGCCAAAGCTTAGATTCGATGAATCGAGAGCTGACAGGACTGGATTCTGGATGGGTTGAAACATGCGGGAATGCTCAGGCGACTTGTCGAAGTTTGCTTTCAGCGATCGAGGGCAGAGCGGGCCTGGCTAGTGCGCGAAGCCCCTCGGGAAGCGCGAACCCCTCACCCACTTCGTTGACCCCACAAAAAAAGACACGCGCGGTGAAGGGTGGGTCCGACCTCTCGAAGCCCGTTACCCTTCCCGCGCGCGCTCGACGACAGGCCCGTCTCCCCCGGGACGGGCCCTCGTCCGCGAACTACCCGCCGATACCGAGCGAATCGAGGAAGTCCCCGAAGTCGTCGACTTGATCGGCCATCACCACATCGAGGCCCGTGTCCAAACGGTTCGGACCCACCATCTGGTCCTTCAGGATGTCGGTGGTCGCCTCGAAGCCGAGCACCTTGATCGAGTACATCGCGTACGGCAGCAGGTAACCCATGTAGTATTGCCGCTGCGCATGCGTGGCTTGAATGTAGCCGCTCTCCATGTACTTGAGCGTGTCCGGTTCGAAATCGAACGCCACGATCTTGATCTCGCCCGGCTCGAGTCCGAACTGCTCCGCCACCTCGGCGGCACGGTAGGCGTTCGAGAACATACCGACCATACCCACCACCGGCGGGTCGGCGTTCTCGAGCGCTTCGGTCAGCACGGTAAAGTCGTTTTCGATGGTCTCTGGACCCCAACCGACCGTGTGCATCACAGCCGTAAAGCCGGCTTTCTCGAGAGCTTCGGCGGCGCCCGAGGTGCGCTCGTAGCCGTCGACCCATCCCGGCTCGGTGGTGCCCAAGCAGTAGACGGTGCCGCTGGTCTCCGTGATCAGCCCCGCCAGGGTCTCGCCCGCGGTGTA
>Ga0315912_10006437_pt1 | contig 10499 bp, 9 predicted proteins | sample VfabasoilMG_FD_204469 | JGI IMG/M metagenome (GOLD analysis project Ga0315912, IMG submission 204469) | Garden soil microbial communities collected in Santa Monica, California, United States - V. faba soil | ecosystem: Environmental > Terrestrial > Soil > Garden | place: USA: California... | reverse complement strand
ATCACGTCCTCACAGCTGGCGCAGTTGCGGGTCGAGCTTGATGCGCAGCCAGTCACCCAGAAGGTTGGCGGACAGCACCATGAGCATGATGCAGGCGCCGGGCATGACGGTGAGCCACCAGTAGCCGACCATCAGCCCCTTCTTGCCGTCCGCCAGCATGAGGCCCCAGGCGGGCTTGGGCGGCGGCACGCCGACGCCGAGGAAGGAGAGCGAGGCCTCCGTGACGATAACCACGCCGAGCATGAGTGTGGCGAGCACGATGGTGGAGTTGATGACGTTGGGCAGGATGTGCCGCCACATGACGACACGCTTCGAGCAACCCGCGACAACGGCCAGGCGGACGAATTCCCGTTCCTTCAACGACAGCACTTCGCCGCGAATGACACGGGCATAGCGCGTCCAATAGACACCGCCGAGGATGATGACGATGTTGAATTCGCTCGGCCCGACGATGGCAGCGAGGAAGATGGCGAAAGTGAGCGCGGGCAGCGCCAGCCATGTGTCCGTGACGCGCATGATGACCTGGTCCACCCAGCCGCCGAGATAGCCCGAGACGATGCCGAGGAACGTGCCGATGCTGCCGGCAACGAACACGGCGGCGAGGCCGACGATCATCGACACGCGGGCACCGACGATCAGGCGGGACAGCACGTCCCGACCGACATGGTCCGTGCCAAGCGGATAAGCCATGCTGCCGCCCTGCTGCCAGAACGGCGGGCGGAAGCGCCGCACAAGGCTGCCCACCTGCGGATCGTGTGGCGCCAGCACATCGGCGAAGATCGCGACGAGGGCGATGGATACCAGGATCGCCACCGGGATGAAGGGAAATCCGTCCAGCCGCCATGATGCGGCGCGCGGCGCGGGGGCGATGGCGATGGAGTGCGTGGGGGGATGCGTGGTGGTGCTCATGGGCGCTAGCCTTCCAGCCGGATACGCGGGTCGATCAGCGCGTAGAGGATGTCGACGATCAGGTTCACCAGCACGATCATCGCGCCGCCGATAATGACGATGCCCTGCACCACGGGGAAATCGCGGAAGGTTATGCCCTCGTAGAGCAGGCGGCCGATGCCGGGCCAGGCGAACACCGTTTCCACCACCACCGCGACGTTTATCATGACGACGAGGTTGATGCCGGCCAGGGTGACGACGGGGATGAGTGCGTTCTTGAACGCGTGCTTGCCGACGACCCATGCCTCCGGCAGACCCTTTAAGCGCGCCAGCTTGACGTATTCGGAACCCATCACCTCCAGCATGGAGGAGCGGGTGAGGCGCATGTGGGCCGCGGCGAAATACCAGCCCAATGCGAAGGCCGGCATCAACAGGTGCCAGATCGTGCCGGAACCCGATGACGGTAGCCAACCCAGGTTGACCGAAAACAGCAGGATCAGCACCAGGCCGACCCAGAAGGAGGGGAGCGACAGCCCGAGCAAGGCGAAGACCTTGCCGGCGCTGTCCCAAATACGGCCGACGCGGATCGCCGCCATGATGCCGCTGGGAATGCCGATCAGCAGGGAAAAAGCCATCGCCACGGCCGCGAGCAGGAGCGAGTTGGGCAGGCGTTGGAAGTAGAGCTCCGCCACCGGGGAGCGATAGTAGAAGCTCTGGCCGAGATCGCCGGTGAGCAGCGCAGCCATGAAACGGAAGTATTGCTCCCACAACGGCCGGTCCAGGCCGAATTGCTGGCGGATATTTGCCAGGTCGTCCGCGCTGGCGCCGGGTTCTACCAGTAGGGTCGCGGGATCGCCTGTCAGCCTGACGAACAGGAAGATGGTGAGCGAGAGCAGTAGCAGTGAGAGCAGGGAATAGCCCACCCGGCGAATCACGTATTGCTTCATCGGCGGCCCCCGTGTTGTGGGATGGCAGGTGCGGCGCGGCCTCAGGTACTGCTTTTCAGGCGAACGTCCTCGCAAGGAGCGGCATAGGGATGGCCCTCGATCAAGCCGAGGGCGGATTCGGCGATGCGCGGGCCCTGGGCATTGAGGAAAGCAAGCTGGAAGATCGGCGCGAACATGGCGCGCTCGTGCACCATCTGCTGCATGCGCTGCAGGATGGCCGCGCGCTTGGCATGGTCCAGTTCGACCGCCTGTTCCGCGTACATCGCATCCAGGTCCGGGTAACTGCCGCCGACATAGGCACCGCCCTTCACCACCCAGGATTCCAGCCGTGTGGCCGCGTTGCCGAAGGCGCCGCTGCCTGTCTGCACGATGTTGCGTAGCTTCTTCTCGGCATAATTGGCGTAGAAGGCCGCGCGCTCGAACGGGCGGAGTTTGGCGCGGATGCCGATATCCGCGAGGTAGTTGATCGCCACTTCCGCGACATTGGCGTAGGACGAATCGCAATTGTATTCGCCGGCGTCGAAGCCATTCGGGAAGCCGGCGGCGGCCAGCAGGGCCTTGGCCTGCTTGGGATCGAACACCGCCGCCGGCGGCTGCCAGTAGAATTCGAAGGCGCGCGGGATGATGGAATTGGTGATCGGCGCATGGCCCAGCGTGAGCGCCTGGCTGATCGCGGGCAGGTCCATGGCCAGGGCCGCCGCGCGGCGCACGCGTTCGTCGTGCCATGGCGATTTCGGGTCGAACTGGTCCGGGAAATGCAGCCAGAAGGGCGAATTGATGACGACCGGCTTCAGGATGAGGCCGGGCACGCGTTGCAGTTCCTCCGCCAGTTCGCCGCGGATGGAATAGGCGAAATCCACCTCGCCGCGCCGCAATGCTGCCAGGCGCGTGGCTTCGTCCGGGATCACCTTGAACACGAAGGTCTTCACCGCCGGCGGGTGGCGCCAGTAGTCCGCGAATGCCTCCATGGTCAGCTCGACACCCGGCGTGAAGGCGGTGAACTTGTAGGGTCCGGCACCCAGGGGTGCCTTGCGATACGCGTCCTCCCCCACCCGCGTGATGTAGGCCTTGGGAACGATCCAGCCCGCGCCAGTGACGCTGGCATAGTAGGTCAGGAAATCCGGCCAGGGCTTGTGCAGGCGGAAGCGCACGTGGCGTGCATCCAACGCCGTAACCTCCGCGACCTTGTCATGGAGCATCGGCTTGGCGTTGCCGCGATAGCGTTCGAACGAGAACTTGACGTCCTCCGCGGTGACCGGGTCGCCGTTGTGGAATTTCGCATTGGCGCGCAGCACGAAGTCATGCGTCAGGCCGTCATCGCTTGCCGAATGAGATTCCGCCAGGCTCAACGCCAGGGTCGCGCCGGGCATTGGCTTCATCAGCGCATCGTGCAACGCATAGAGCAGTAGGAATGGCGTGATCAGACCGGAAGCCTCACCGGGATCGAACCAGGCCGGCGGCAGGGTGATATGCACCGCCCAGGTGAGCTTCCCTTCCGTAGCTGCGCGTGCCGGATGACTTGCGGTCCCCAGCAAGCCCAGCGCCGAAAGCAACATCAGGTCCCGCCGACCGAGAATTCCGGGCGCCGAGTTTGCGTGCATGCGCGGTCTCCCCGTCAGGCGCCGGCTTTCAGGCGGAGGTCCTCGTAGGGTGCCGAGTAGGGATGGCCAGGGATCAGGTTGAATGCGCCTTCATCGACGCGTGGCCCTTGGCCATTGAGAAAGGCCAGTTGCCAGAGCGGCGCGAACATGGCCCGTTCATGCACCAGCCGCTGCATGCGCTGCAGGATTTCTGCGCGCTTGGCGTGGTCCACAGTCGCCCCCTGTTCGGTGAACAACGCGTCGATGTCAGGGTAGCTGCCATAGACATAAGAGCCACCCTTGACGACGAAGCTTTCCATGCGCGTCGCCGCATTGCCGAACGCACCGCTGCCGACCTGGATCAGGTTCCGGTATTTTTTCTCACCAAAGCCCGTGGTGAAGGCAGCTCGCTCGATCGGGCGCAGTTTCAGGCGGATGCCGGCGGCTTCCAGGTAATTGAGGGCTGCCTCGGCCAGGTTGGAGTACGACGCATCGCAATAGTATTCGCCCCCATCGAAGCCGCCGCGGAAGCCGGCATCTACCAGCAGGCGTTTGGCGCGGTCCAGGTCATACACCGCCTTCGGTGGTTGCCAGTAGAAGTCGTAGCCCTTCGGCACGATGCTGTTGGTGACCCAGGACTTTCCCAGGGTGAGCGCCTGGTTGATCGCATCCAGGTCCAGCGCAAGTGCCGCGGCCTGACGGACACGCACATCATGCCATGGTGATTTCGGGTCCCACTGGTCCGCGAAATAGATCCAGAACGGAGAGTTGATCACGACGGGCTTCAAGGTCAGGCCCGGTGTGCGCTGCAATTCCTCCGCCAGTTCGCCGCGGATAGAATAGGCGATGTCAACTTCCCCGCGCTTAAGCGCGGCCAAGCGCGTCGTTTCGTCCGGGATCACCTTCCACACGAGCGTCTTCACGGTGGGGCGCTTGCGCCAGTACGTCTCGTTGGCATCCATCACCAGTTCAATGCCGGGATTGAACGAGGTGAACTTGTACGGTCCGGCGCCGATCGGTGCCTTTTTGAAGCCGTCCGCACCGACGCGCTCCACGTATTTCTTCGGCACGATCCAACCCGCGCCCGTGACGCCAGAATAATATAGGATGAAGTCCGGCCAAGGCTTGTGCAGGCGGAATATCACATGGCGCGCATCCGGCGCTTCCACCGCCGCCACCTGGGATTTCAGAAAGCCCGCCGCATTGCCGCGATATCGTTCGAAGGAGAATTTCACGTCCTCGGCGGTCACCGGATCGCCGTTATGGAAAGTAACCCCTTCCCGCAGGGTGAAGGCATGCGACAGACTGTCAGGCGCCACCGTATGTTCACTGGCGAGCGAAAGCGCGGCCGGCTCGCCCGGCATCGCCTTGATGAGCGCGTCGTGCAGCGCATAGTACAACATGAACGGGGTAATCAGGCCGGGCGTTTCCGCCGGGTCGAACCAGGTCGGTGCCAGGGTGATATGCGCCGCATAAACCAGCTTGCCGTCTGGCTCTGCCCGCAAGGGTTCGATTCCCGAGGCAAGAATGCCCAGGGCGCTGAGGGCCAGAAGCTCGCGTCGTGTCGTTCCCGGGGTGATGCCAGATTGGCTTGAACCGTCGCTATGACGATGAGTCGTGCGCATGCGGTTTCTCCCTGTTCATAGCGGGGCGCCATCGGCGCGTCTCCCCCGTTTGTGCTCACGTCGCCGTATTCGTCATCCTTCTTGTCGATGTCGCACCCGGGCCGGTGCGATGGCATTGTCCGGTATCACCTGTAGTTCGCCGCGATCGGCGGTTGCTGGAAGTCGTTTGGCAACGATCTGAACGTCGTTCTCCCGCCGCTCCAGCCAAAGCCGGATCGTACGCCGGTAGGTGCTGATACGCCGCATCGGTGCGGCCTTGCGTTCGCCCGCTTTTTTTCGTCGCTTATCGTGCGGAGCGTTGTGTTTTCCATAGCCCAGCCATGCAGACTTGTCACGGAAATTCCACTGAGCACTTTGTCTTGGTCTTGTTACTAGTTGGTAATATGTAGCGCGATTGTGGAATGCCGCCACCAAACACTCCGGCAGGTATGTCGGCATTTGGTATTCCAGTCTCGAGAGACAGGCGGATCTTCCCAAGATTTTATACACAGCCGCGCACTGTCTTCCCGTCGGATGGGTCATCGCCCTTCCCTGGCGAGCACGCGCCGGAGACCGGCAGAGAAATTCACCTCCATCAGACTGCCCGCACCGTCTCGGCGTTGCGATCGAGCGTCGCCAGCTGGGCGTCGACCGGTACTTTCAGTCCCAAGGCCACGTCGGCATCGATCTTTCCGACTTTCTCCGCCGCGGCGATGATGTCTCCAGCCGACTGCCAGAGATCGACGACAGATTTGCCGGCGCCGGGCACGTTGGGCGCAGTTCGGCGATGAGGGACATGGTACATCCGGCTCACGGGACAACTGGCCTTCTCAGTATCGATAAATGCGAACCTCTTCGGAATCCCTCCCTCGCGAAGAAGGTCTCGGCTTTTTTTAGGATATCCCGCTCCAGCGGTAGCAGCGCATTCTCCTACCGAAGGCGACACAGCTCTCCACGCTGGTCGGACGGAACGGCACGAAAGGCGATCCCAACTTGCTCCAGGAATAACGCGACATTGGTTGGGTTGGAGGAGCCGCTGAAAAAGAACGTCAGCACAGTCTTGCTTCTTGGCATGAATGCGACAGCCGATGGCTCCGGGCCAACCGATGCCATATAGCTTCCTACCGATCACTGCGCGCATCATCTAACGAAGTTCCGAGTTGAATCATTCCTGGATACTTATTGAACGCCCGGATCCTCACTCGATCCATCGCGCTCACATGGTCGGTCCGATTGATGTACGTTCTCTGTCAGACGTAGTGTCCGTGCAGGACGTCGAACGTCCGAGCGCCAACATCCTCCGGCGCTTCCGATAGCCATGGCTGGGACGCCAGGGAAGCAGTGACATCCGCAGAACCCTGCCTCCAACGCGCTTCCATCGTCGCACGGGAAAATTCATAATCCTTAGATGCACCTTGCGGTGTGTTAGGGCGATACACGACCTCCACCACATCAATCCGGGTTTGGCAGGCCACGCGACGCAGAACGTCCACCTCGCTTCCATTGCGTACGTCGTCCGGCAGCTTGGCCAAAAGCTTTGAGATGGCACGACGCAGGTTGTGCATCTCACGGAAACTGTCCACGCCCATGCGGGAGCGGGAAGAGTATTGAATGTCCTTCCTGCGTTCCTCCACCTGCTCCAGGTTCGTCGGTGCTGAGCCACGCGCCGGAAACAGGTCGACCTGGAAGGCCAGTGTGGAGCGTCGCGGCTGCGCGTCCAGAACATATTGCAAAGGCGTGTTGGAGACGAGGCCACCGTCCCAGTACAGCTCACCGTCGATCTCCACGGCCGGGAAACCGGGGGGCAGGGCGCCGGAGGCCATGATGTGTTCCGGCCGCAAGCGTGTCCGCGCGCTGTCGAAATACGCGAAGTTGCCGGTGCGTACATTCACGGCACCCACTGACAAGCGCGTGTGACCCGCGTTAATGCGGTCGAAATCGACCAGCCGCTCCAGCGTCGTCTTCAGGTCGAGCGTGTCGTAGTAGCTGGTCGCCGTCGTGCCGGTGAGCCAGGCTTGCAGCGGGTTCGGGCGGAAGAATCCGGGCTGCCCAAACAGCAGCGCGGACAGCGCGCCGCAACCACGGGAGAACTGTTTCCAACCGTCCAGCGGGTAGTCCGGCCAGTGCGAAGACGGTCCAGAGACCAGTTCCCAGAATTCCCGCAACCGATCGATCCGAGCGCCCGGTTCGTTGCCGGCGATAATCGCGGCGTTGATGGCGCCGATGGAGATGCCGGCAACCCAGTCAGGCCGATAGCCGTCGCGCTCCAACGCCTCATAGACTCCGGCTTGATAGGAACCAAGGGCGCCGCCGCCCTGCAGTACGAGGGCGACCTGCACGCCTGGATTCTTGTTCGGAACGATATTCATTTTGGTTCTCCTTGATGTTTCAGTGGTGGGACATGACGGGGCGGCGGGGCAAGCGGATGGCGGCACAGGCGGCGGAAAGCAGTGCCAGGGCAAGGCAGCCGACGGTTGCTGGCCAGCCAAAGCTGTCGAAGACTTGGCCGAGCACCGCCGTGCCGACCAGACCGCCGAGGTAGTAGGCGCCGAGATACATGCCGCTAGCCGCAGTGCGCTGGCCCATGGCCGTTTCGCTAACGGCGCCGGTGGCAACGGCCTGCGCGAAGAATGTGCCGACGCTGACAAGCACGAGACCGGTGAGGAACACGGGCAGTTGGCTGGCGAGCAGGAGCGGCAGACCGGCCATGGCAAGTGCCAGTCCGGCAAGCAGCGCCCATGCCCGCCCCAGCCACCGCACGACATGACCGGACAGCCCGGTCGTGAAGATGGCGGGAGCGAATACGAGGTAGACGGCGCCAAGCAACATGGGGCGCAGTGCGAATGGCGCCCGCGTCAACACGAAGCCGATGAAGGTGAAGACGCCCAGAAAGACGAAGAGAATGCAGAAGCCGATGAAGAACAGGTTCCGCAGCGCGGGATTGCCGAGATGCGCGCGCCACACGGACGCAGGTGCATGTACAACGTGTGGCGCCATGGGTGGTCGGTGGCGCAGCACCAGCAGGACCAGCAGCGCACCCCCGAGATTCAGGGCGGCAAACAGCGCGAAGTTGGCTGGTAGCCCGATTGCGTCCGTGACACCGGCGGCGATTATCCGGCCGACGAGGTTGGAGGCGACGTTGCCGGCGATGAACGCGGCGAAGGCCCCAGCCGCCGCGCGTGTCGAGCAGGCTTCCCCGAGATAGGCCAGCGTCAGCGCGAATGCAGTGGCCATACACAGACCCTGGCAAATGCGCAGCAGGGCAAAGACGGGCAGCGGCGGCATCCCCGCGAGGGCGACGGTCGGGACCGCCAGCAACGCCAGCGCTCCCGCGATCCATAGCCGGCGATTCAGCTGATCGGGCAGGAAGGCACAGGCCAGGCCGGCCACGGCCATGCCCAGCGTGCAGGCGTTCACCGCCAAGCCCATCGACGCGGGACTGACTTTGTAGGCCACAGCAAGGGCCGGAAGGATCGCCTGCGTCGCGAACAGATCAACGACGGTCAGGAAGGCAATAACGCCGATCACCGGTGGCGTCAGGTAGCCATGCGCATGCGTGTGCATGGGCATCGAGGGCACTGTGGCGGGATGCATGACTCGTAATCCATTTGGGAGGTCAGGCGGGGCGCGCGCGGCCGTGGCACGCGCCCGCAGCGAAATCTCACATCATGTGCGGGTCGTGTTCGGCGTGGAAAAGATCCGCCGACAGCAGCACGACCGGAACACGGCCGGTGTTCTTCCACCAGTGCGACAGGCCGTGCGATTCCTGCGCCGCCTCTCCCGCCCGGTGCACGATCGGCACAGCGCACGTGGACGCGTATTCGGTGATCTCACCGGAGACGATGTAGATCAGTGCCGGCCGGTCGCCATGGCTGTGCCAGGGCACGATACCGCCCGGCTGAATCACCAGTTGGCGGAGCCGCAGTTGCCGGTCCTTGATCGCGACGTTCTCGTTGGCCAGGTCGATCATCGTCAGCACCTTGTCGGTGACAGCGGCGGCGGGCGCCTGGCTCATGGCCTGGCCCTTGCCATCGGCCACGCGCTTGTCCGCCGGGCAGCCGCCGGCATGAGCGGCAGAGACCCAGCCGCCGATGATGGCGACGGCGCCGCAGGTGAGAAGGAATTTACGAAGGGCGATATGCATCGGTATTTCTCCTGTTACGGTTCACACGCACCGGATGGTGGCGTTGCCAGGACAATCGATGGCCGCCGCTGCACATGGAAATGCCGATTGGGTTGCTGCTTGATGCCCGCGATTGATGTAACGCAATGACGATAGGGGTTTCGCTGCAGCTATGGCCCGTGAGCGCTATCCCAGGCAAAGGTCCGGATCGCATTGACCATCGCGGCGACGGGCGAAGACCAGCGCCGACCGGCGACGGAGACCAGCGCCACCTCCCGCCGCACCTCCGGGTCGATCACGGGACGCGTGACGAGCCCGGGCAGCAGAGCCGAGTATTCCGGCAGGAAGCAGATGCCCATGCCAGCCGCGACCATCACCTGGATCCAGTCCTCACGCTCTGAGCGATAGGAGCGGACGATATCCACACCCTGCCGGTGGAGCTGGTCCCGCAGGTGGTCGCGATACTCGCAGTTGATGCGCTGCAGGTAAGCCTGCCCGTTCATCTCCGCTATCGTGACGGCGTTCCGCTGGGCAAAGGGATGCGCGGGATCGCAAGCGACGACAAACCGTTCCGTGTAGAGCGCCTGGGCGCGGAGCGGCTCGCTGAAGCCGTCGGCGCGTGCCATGACGGCAATATCCAATTCGCCGTCGGCGAGTTGCGCCGCCAAACGGTCCGGCACGCCTTCCACCAGGGTGATGTCGATACCCGGATGGTGCTCGCGGAATGTATTCAGGAAGCGCACGAAGCGGCCGGGACCGATGGTACACATTACGCCCAGGGTCAGCTGCGCGCCTTCCAGACGCAGGAAGCGGCTGGCGACCTGCCGGGCCTGTTGCGTGCGCGCCATCACCTCGGAGAGCTCAGGCTCCACAAGGCGTCCAAGGTCGGTGAGGTGGATATTGCCGCGCTCCCGCGAGAACAGCAGGCCGCCGAGTTCTTCCTCGATCTTCTGGATGGCGCGTGTGAGCGCGGGCTGCGTGACGTGGCATTGTTCCGCCGCACGCGTGAAGTTCCGCGTGCGGGCCACGGCAAGAAAATAACGGATCTCATGCAATTCCACGAGACAGTCCTCCCCACCGATCGGACTCGCGGACGCACATGGCGTTACACGGCGATGCCAGCTTCCTATGGCCCCCATCCACGATTGGCATTGGCGGGATCCGCCCGGATCGCGATGTGATGCGCCATCACTCTCGGAGTACCGCCATGACCAACATCGCAGATCCACCCATCCTCCAATCCGCCGGGCTGGCCCGGTCGACCCAGCCACGGCCGCTGGAAGGGCGGGTGGCAGTCATTACAGGCTCCACCAGCGGCATCGGGCTGGCAATTGCCCGGGAACTGGCCGGCCAGGGT
>Ga0315912_10006435_pt1 | contig 10500 bp, 7 predicted proteins | sample VfabasoilMG_FD_204469 | JGI IMG/M metagenome (GOLD analysis project Ga0315912, IMG submission 204469) | Garden soil microbial communities collected in Santa Monica, California, United States - V. faba soil | ecosystem: Environmental > Terrestrial > Soil > Garden | place: USA: California... | reverse complement strand
TGGTTGCGACCAGATCGGCCAAAGGCGCCGTGTGCTCGCGCAGCTGCTCGACCGTGCCATCGACCAGGTCGCCGGTGATGGCGATCAAGTCGGCGGACTCGGCATTCGCGGCGTCCACCATCGACTGCACGAAGCTCCTGCCGATCGTCGGACCGACGTGGATGTCCGATACCTGCACGATCTTGAACCCGTCGAACGCGTCGGGGAGCCTGTCCAGCGTGATCTCGAGCCGGCGCTTGGTGAAGCCGTAGGCCGCGATGCCCACGCCCACGCTAGTGAGACCCGCGCCGCCGAGGGCCACACCCGAAGCGAGCATGCGCGCGAGCGCCCGGCGCCGTGGCAGGACGGCCTCGTCCTCCTTCGGCGCGGTTTCCTTCCGGCGCTGCAGGCGGGCGATGGCGTACGTCGCTCCTCGACCCAGGTCGAGCAGGACCAAGAGTGAGAACCAGGTGCTGAGCAGGCCCATCCAAACGAAGGCGACGAACGAGGGCACGGTGAGCCACTCGCGCGGCAAGCTCCGCATCGAAACGAAGGTGGCGGGGGTGAGCAGCAAGAGGGCGACGAAAGCGAGCGCAGCCGCCGTGCGCTTCGGCTTGCTCAGGGCAGCGTCTGCCACGAGCCGACGGTAGACATAGAAGTGCCCCAGCCCGAGCACGCTCGTGGAGATGATCATCCAGATCAGTGCATCGATCCAACTCATGGTCCGCCTCGTCCCCTGCCCGCGCGCCCCCTGTGCGGGCTCTGACCCCAGGCGGGCCGGAGGTTTCGACCCTGAAACCGTGGCCCCGCCGAGCGGGTGTGTCCAGGCTGGAGCAAGCCCCCAGGCTGCGGAATTTTCGCATTTCGCTGCCCTCGACGCCCGCGGGCAAGCCGGTTAGAACCATCGAGGCCCGTCCCCGCATTCCCGCAGAGAAACCCGTGAGCACCCATCTTCCCGAAGCCAACGATCGCGACCCCATCGAGACCCGTGAATGGACCGACTCCCTGGAATCGGTCATCGCCTACGAGGGTCATGAGCGCGCCCGCTACCTGCTGCGGCGGGTGCTCGAATCGGCACGCGTGCATCGTGTGGAGCCGAAGGGTCCCATCCACACGGACTACGTCAACACGATCGCGCCCGAGGACGAGGCACCCTTCCCGGGTGACCTGGCCATGGAGAAGCGCATCCGGCGCATCAACCGCTGGAACGCGATGGCGATGGTGCAGCGCGCCAACGTGCGCTTCGACGGGCTCGGCGGACACCTTTCGAGCTACGCCTCGAGCGCGAGCCTGTACGAAGTCGGCTTCAATCACTTTTTCCGGGGACCGGGCCCTGTTGGTTCGGGCAGTGACGGCGGCGGCGACCTGATTTTCTACCAGGGGCACGCGGCGCCGGGCATGTACGCACGGGCGTTCCTCGAAGGCCGCTTGAGTGAGGGGCAACTCGACCACTTCCGGCGCGAAGCAGCCCGTGGGCAGGGCGTGAGCTCCTACCCCCATCCGCGGCTGATGCCGGACTTCTGGCAGTTTCCCACCGTGAGCATGGGCCTGGGTCCGCTCGGAGCCATTTATCAGGCGCGCTTTGCGCGCTACCTGGAGAATCGCGGCATCAAGAATACGCGCGGCAGTCACGTCTGGGCCTTCTTGGGCGACGGCGAGTGCGACGAGCCGGAAAGCTTGGGTCAACTCAGCATCGCTGCGCGCGAGAGGCTCGACAACCTGACGTTCGTGGTCAACTGCAATCTCCAGCGTCTCGACGGGCCGGTGCGCGGCAACGGCAAGATCGTTCAGGAGCTCGAGGGCATTTTCCGCGGCGCTGGCTGGGACGTGATCAAGCTGATCTGGGGCCCGGAGTGGGACGATCTCTTGGCGCGCGACACGGACGGAGCGCTCCGGCGGCTGTTGAACACGACGGTCGATGGCACGTTCCAGCGCTTCACCAACGCCACTGGCGACGTGTGGCGCAAGGATTTCTTCGGCACGGATCCACGGGTGCTCGACCTGGTGAGCCACCTGACCGACGAGCAGATCGTAGCGATGCGCCGCGGCGGCCACAGCTACCGCAAGGTCTACGCCGCCTACCACCGCGCCATGCAGAACGAGGGTCAGGGCCGCCCCACGGCCATCCTCGTTCACACCATCAAGGGTTGGTCGCTCGGCGACACGTTCGAGGGGGCCAACGCCACCCATCAGAAGAAGAAGATGGAAGGCGCCGAGCTCAAGGAGTTCCGCGACCTGCTCGAACTCCCCATCCCCGACGACGCGCTCAAGGACAAGGTTCCGCCCTTCTACCATCCGGGCACGGACAGCGCCGAGTACAAGTACTGCGTCGAGAGGCGCCAGGCGCTCGGCGGGTTCTTGCCGTCTCGACCGGTTCGAACCTCGGCTCCGATGGGGCTGCCAGATCAGAAGTTCTACGACGAGTTCGAGCAGGGCATGGCCAAGGGCGAGGCGTCCACGACCATGGTCTTTTCGCGCTTGGTGGCCAAGCTCTTGCGCGACAAGAAGGTCGGCAAGCGCGTCGTTCCCATCATCCCCGACGAAGCGCGGACGTTCGGCATGGACGCGCTGTTCTCCCAGGTCGGCATCTACGCAGCCGAAGGGCAGCTCTACGAGCCGATCGATAAGGGCAAGCTGCTCTATTACAAGGAGTCCAAGGACGGCCAGGTGCTCGAGGAAGGCATCACCGAGGCAGGTGCCATGGCCTCGTTCATGGCCGCCGCGACCAGTTACTCGGTGTTCAACGAGCCGATGATTCCGTTTTACATCTTCTACTCGATGTTCGGATTCCAGCGCGTCGGCGATCAAGCTTGGGCGGCCGGCGACATGATGGCCCGCGGCTTCTTGCTCGGCGGTACTGCGGGTCGCACTACGCTCAACGGTGAAGGCTTGCAGCACGAAGACGGCCACAGCCACCTGAACGCGATGGCGTTCACCAGCATCAAGGCCTACGACCCCGCCTTCGCCTTCGAAGTCGCGACCATCGTCAAAGACGGCATGCGACGCATGTACGACGAGAACGAGGACGTCTACTACTACATCACGCTCTACAACGAAGACTTCCAGATGCCCCCGATGCCCGGTACGGCTCCATGGGCGGAGAAGTCCGGTCAAAAGGCGACGGACGAGCTGCTTTCGGCCACGCGCGAGGGCATCGTGCGCGGAATCTACCTCTACCAGGCAGCCGACCAGAAGAAGCCCCTCCACGTGCAGCTCTTCGGTTCCGGCCCGATCATGAACCGCGTGCTGGAGGCTCGCGACCTCTTGCTCGAGCGCTTCGGTGTCTCGGCCGACGTGTGGAGCGTGACCAGCTACCAGCAGCTTCGCTTCGACGCGCTCGAGGCGGATCGGTACAACCGCATGCATCCCGAGGCGGAGCAGCGCGTGCCCTACCTGACTCAGGTCCTGAGCGGCGTGGGCGGGCCGTTCATCGCCGCTTCGGACTACGTCAAGGCGCTGCCCGATCTGGTGCGCCAGTGGATCCCCGGTCGGCTCGTCTCCCTCGGTACGGAAGGGTACGGCATGAGCGATACCCGCGAAGCGCTGCGCCGCCACTTCGAGATCGATCGGGAAACGATCGCGCTTGCTGCGCTCGACGCCCTCTACCGTGAGGGCAAGCTCGACGCGAAGAAGGTGACGAAAGCCATCGCCGACTTGGGGGTCGACCCCGACAAGTTGGATCCGCTCCACGTCTGAGCGGGCGACGCGCCAGGCTCGCCGCCGGGCGCGCCCGCCACGAAAGCGCCCGTTTTGGGCCGCGCCGGACGTGCGCCATGCTTGGCACGGAGGCCGCATTCGAAAGACCCGTGTGCTGGGGCACCAGAGTCGGCGCTTTCTTGCTGCCCATGCTCTGCGTGGGCTGCGGCCCCATCCCTGCGGAGAGCGAGCAGCCCCGAGCTCAGCCGCCGCGCTTGGAGCCCGCTCCAGAAGCCGCGCCACGAGCACCCGCAGCGGCGAGGACCTCTTGCGGCGATTTCAGCTGCGGCTTCGAGGAGAGCTGCGGCAGCTGCGCCGCGGACTGTGGCTCATGCCTGGCCGCGATCGACCTCCTCTTCACCGAGCCACTCGCAGACGCCACGGTTGCGCGTTCGGAGGCGACGATCGGGCCGGTCGAGAGCGCGCTCTTGCGCGACCTCGACGCGGCAGAGGAGAGCATCTGGATCGCGATCTACGGCTTCTCACGGCAGAATTTGGCACGCAGCCTCGAGCGCGCGGCTGCGCGCGGCGTCGACGTTCGCCTGGTGACCGAGTGTGAAGAGCGCACGGGGGCGCAGGCAGAGCTCCTGGCGACGCTGGAAGCGAGTGGAGCGTCGGTTCGGGACGACGGATCGTCCTTCGAGGGTCTCTCTGCTGGGTGTCCGCAGCCGGGCGGCACGATGCACCACAAATTCCTGGTGGTCGATCGACGCCTGGTCTGGGTTGGCTCAGCCAACCTGACGGTCACCGACCTGAACTACAACCACAATCATCTGGTCCGCATCGAGGACTCCCGCGTGGCCTCTGTTTTCGCTGCCGAGTGGGAGGAGCTCTGGTCGGGGCGGTACGGAAAGGCGAAGAGCGCTCGCCCAGCCGAAAGGGTCGAAGTCGGCGGGGCGGAGATCGAGGTTGGGTTTTCGCCTCGCTTGCGGGCGGACGGGGACTCGGTCACGCGAACGCTCGCCCTCGAGGCACTCGCCCTGGCGGAGTCGTCGATCGAGTTTGCGCTGTTTGCGCTGACCGATGGGTCCGTCGCCGAGGAGCTGGGCAGGCGGCCCTCCCTTCTGCGTGGGCTCGTCGATGCGACGCTGGCGGGTCAGTCGAGCTCCAAGAGCGTGGAGCTCTGTGGTCTCGGGGCGGCCCTCTGGGTGGAGAACCTTCCCGGCAAAGTGCACCACAAGCTCGGCGTGGTCGATGCGGGCGGACCCCGAGCAGCGGTGCTCGGCGGCTCGGCGAACTGGTCAGGGAGCGGGTTCGATGCGAACGACGAAACCTTGCTCGTCGTGCATGACCGTGCGCTGGCTACCCGAGCCGCCGCAGAGATCGAGCGTCTGATTGAAGACCCGGCCCACGCCGGCGGCGCGTGCTGCTTCCACGCCGCGGAGGCCTACGATGCCGGATCTGCCACCTGCGATGGATGGCCGTGTGTCTGCATCAACGGTCTCGACGACGACTTCGACGGCCTCATCGACGAAGCGGACGCAGGCTGCAGCGCTCCGTTCGCCTGCGCCGACTGATGGTCGCCTGCAGCCCGAGCTTTGCGAGATGCGCTCGTGCATCTCGGAACCGACATGCGCCAAACCAGCAAGGGGAGGGCATCGAGCAGAGGCTACGCCCGAGCTTTGCGAGATGCCCTCAGGGTAGCTGGGCGATGCCCACGAAGTATGGGGAGTAGTCGAGCTCGAGCGGGGTCTCCGCGCTGAGGTGACCATCCGCGCCGATGCCGAAAATCACCAGCGTCTTTTCGCTGCCGTGGTTGGCTACGATGATGAACTCTCCCTCGGGATCCATGGCGAAGTTGCGCGGGGTCGTACCCAAGCTCGACTCGTGCTCGAGCAGCGTCGGCGGCTCGGTGCGCAGATCGTAGGCAACCACGGTGTTGCTCGTCCCGCGGTTGGTCGCGTAGAGGAAGGCGCCGCTCGGAGTGACGCGGATGTCGGCGCCCGTGTCGGTGGCGGCCGTGCCCTCACCCTCGGGCAGCCGGGGTACGTCCCACAGGTAGGTCAGGGCGCCGTCCGCCTCGATGTCGTACGCCGTGATCAGATCGTGTTCCTCGCTCACCACGTAGGCGCGCCCCTCGTGCAGGACGGCGTGCCGAGGGGAGGGGAGCGCAACGTCGGGCCCCGGTACGAGCGGGAGGCCGCTTCCGAATGCGAGCAGCGAGATGGTGTCGGCCCCCTTGTTGGGCACGAAGATGTGGTCGTCCTCATCCACGACCACACAATGGGCCTGCTCGCCCGTCGGTGTGGCGCCGAGGCTCGCCCCCGCCTTTCCTGCGGAGTCGATGGGATACAGGTCCACCGAGCCTTCATTGTAGTTGGCAGCGAGCACGTGGGCGCCGTCGGTGGTGGCCCACAGGTAGACGGGATGGTTGCTCGACGCCGTGGCGCCGAGGCTCATCAGCTCCCCGGTCGCGGGATCGATGGTGAAGCTGTTGAGCCCCCCGTCGGCCTCGTCGGCGGCGAACAGACGCAGGCGCGCGGCGTCGATGGCGAGGTAGGAGGCCAGACCCCCTGCTGGATGCTCGCTCACGTAGGAAAGGGTCAGGCTTTCGCGATCGAGCTCGTAGACCGTGACCAAGCCGGGCTCCGCGTCGCCCCAGTCTCCGCTGCCGACGTACACGAACGTTCTGAGCTCCGTCACGCTGCCTCCCGATCCACCATCGCTCGTGCCGCCCCCGGAGGCGCCGCCGCTTCCGCCGCTTGGCGCGCCGCCGCTCGCGCCACCCGCAGCGGCACCGCCGCTGCTCCCACTGGTTCCACCGTCCGGGGCAGTGCCACCCGTGCTGCTGTCCCCTCCCGAGGCGCTGACGGCTCCACCGCTCGCAGGGTTTCCGCCCGTGCCCGTCGCCGGGACGCCTGAGTCGCAGCCCAGCCCGACGGAGAACGCAACCAGGAGCGCAAGCACAGCGGCGCGGCGCAAAGACATGCGCATTCTTACACCGGGAGAGAGGGCGCTTCCATCAGGTGACAGCGCAGCGCATTTGCGCCAGGTTGGGCGCCCGGTGACCGCGCCCTCGAGCTTGCCCAACCTGCGCCGCCGGCTCCTTTCCTGGTACGACGGCGAAAGGCGCGAGCTGCCGTGGCGCGCAGCGCCTGGACACGCTGCCGACCCCTACCGGGTGTGGGTGAGCGAAGTGATGCTGCAGCAGACCCGCGCGACCGTGGTCAAGAGCTACTTCGAGCGCTGGATGCAAGTCTTCCCGACTTTGCACACGCTGGCGGCGGCGGACGAGGAGCAGGTGCTCGGGCTCTGGCAGGGCCTCGGCTACTACTCACGTGCGCGGCGCTTGCGCGAAGGAGCGCGCTACGTCGTGCGTGAGATGGGAGGGGTGCTTTGCGCCGACCCGCGGCGGCTCTTGGACGTGCCAGGGATCGGCGCCTATTCGGCTGGCGCCATCGCGAGCATCGCGTTCGGGCAGGAAGCGCCGCTGGTCGACGGGAACGTGATCCGAGTGCTCACCCGCGTTTTCGCCTTGTCTGGGGATCCGGGGCGTGCGCCGCTCAAGGCCCGCTTGTGGGAGCTTTCCGGGCAACTGGTTCGGGGCGAGCGTCCGGGGGACTTCAACCAGGCTCTGATGGATTTGGGGGCCACGGTGTGCACGCCACGGCGGCCGATTTGTGGAGGTTGTCCTTGGGCTCGCTCCTGCCAGGCGCATGCGCGGGGGCAGAGTGAGATGTTTCCCGAGATGCCGAAGAAGCGGCAGAAGGAGGAGCTCCACTTGGTCAGCCTGCTCTGCGTGAAGAAGCGTGGGACGCTCTTGGAAAAAGCGCCCGCCGACGCGCGCTGGTGGGCAGGTCTGTGGACCCTCCCGACACGGCCGCTCGCTCCCGATCAGGCTCCGCTCGCGGCGGCTGCGGCACTACTCGCGGATCTCGGCTTCGCGCCTCGAGGGCTCGAGCTCGGCCCGCCTCTGCGCCATGCGATCACGCGCTTCCGCGTGCTCTTTCACCCGGTCTTGGCGGCGGAGCCGACGGGCCCTGGGCGACTCGGCACCGGTCGTCGTTTTGCCTCGAGCGCGGACCTTTCCACTTTGGCGCTCCCTGCGCCCCACCGGAAGCTCCTCCTGCGTGCCGCCGGGGCCAAAACTTCCTTTGCCGGCGATCCACCGTTAGAGTGAAGAGCTGGATGCCTAGTCCTCGCCACTATCCCCTGGAAGCCGTCCGTACCGATGGTTGGTTCGAGCGCATCGGCCAGACCATCGGCAGCTTCCAGGCGCTCTGCGACATCATCGGGGAGCGATTCTTCGCATTCGCCATGATCACCGGGGCACGCATCACGGCTCTCACCGTCGACCGTCGTATCCCCGACAACACCGTCGTGGACTTCACGGTTGGCAACGAGGCAGGAGGAGGCGTGCAGAGCGTCCCACTCGGGGAGTTCCGACGCAGGCTCGTCGCCGCGCTCGTTCAGGAGGAGCCAGCGGCCCCACTCCCGGCCAGCGCCACGGATGTCGAAGGCCTGCAGCGCCACATCGGCGTACGCTACCTCTTGCTGGCGCCGCTGTTCGGCTACGAGCTTTCGGCGCTCAGGGTGGACGACGACGGTTCCCACCTCGACATCGTGCACGACGGCGCCGAGGAGACCTATCACCTGTCGGCCTTCCGGGCGCGCCTGCGCACCCACGTCCGGCAGGAGCACGATCGGGTTTCGCGCGGCCAAGGGCAGGGCGCGATCGATCTGGCCCGCGTCGCCGACGCAGAAGCAGCCACCAAGGCTGGCAACCACCGGCGGGTCGTGGAGCTCTTGGGCGCCTGGCCCACTCCGCTGTCGATCTTCCTGCGCACGCCCGAAGGCCAGATGCTCGGTGCCGAAGCGCGGTCGACGGTGACGCGGGGCCTGTCTTTGCTCGGCACGGCCTACGTCGAGCTGGGTGAGTTCGAGCGCGCGGAAGAAATCCTGCGCCTGGCCGTGCAGTACGCCGGCGAGGGGCAGGATTCGGCCGACGTCTACCTCCGGCTCGGGGTGGCGCTCTTGGCCGATTCGCGCCCCGGCGAAGCGATCGGCCTCCTGCGTCGCGCTGCAGCACTGGGCGGTGAGCCGAGCGCCGTTTGGCCGGCCCTCGGGCGTGCCTTCTTGGCGCGTGAGCGCTACGTGGCTGCACTGGCCTCCACGCTGGCTGCAGCCGCGGCCGGGGTGCCGGTGGAGTCCCTGTGGTCCATTCGGCGGGAGGCGGCCGAACACCTGGGTGCGAGTTATCGGACCTGGGCGCACTTCGTTGGTGACAGCGAGGAAACCGACATCACCGGTCCGCCACCGAGTGCCTCCAGCTGAGCCGAGCGGGCTGCAGCTGGCCCGAGGGGGCTGCAGTTGGCCCGAGGGGAGAGCGCGGTGACGGGCGGAGCTGCGCGGATTGACAGCGGTATTTCCACGCTGCTACATCGGCCGCGCCCGACACGGTAGCCCTCCGGACGACCCGGGGCCTGGATCCGTCGAGGGCGGGCCTATGCTAGGGGTCCGGTGGTCGGCGCCGGCCGCCAGGTTCTCACCAGCACCATGTTCCAAACCTATCTGCCGCTGCTCTTCCTGTTCATTCTGGCGCTGGCCATCGGGGGCCTGATGTTCGTGGTCGGCCACTACGTGGGTCGCCAGCCACTGAGCGCAGAGCAGGCGACCCCGTACGAGTGCGGCAACGACACCACCGGCGCCAAGGGCATTCAGCTCGACGTCAAGTTCTACCTGACCGCCATCTTGTTCGTCGTCTTCGACATCGAGGTGGTGTTCATCTACCCGTGGGCCGCGCTGTTCAAGGAGCTCGGCTGGACGGGCTTCGCCACCATGTCGGCGTTCATTGCAGCGCTGGCGATTGGTCTCGTTTACTGCTGGAAGAAGGGAGCGCTCGAGTGGGAGAGCTGAAATCAACCCCCCCGCCGCGAACCGAAACGCTGGATGCCGGCGAGGGCGTGGCCTTTGCCACCACCCGCCTCAAGGACCTGCTTTCTTGGGCGCAGAAGTACTCGCTCTTCATGTATCCCTTCGTCACCGCCTGTTGCGGGATGGAGTTCATGAGCCTTTCGGGCCCGCGCTTCGACTTCTCGCGCTTCGGCGCAGAGGCGCCGCGCTTCTCTCCTCGGCAGAGCGACCTGCTCTGGGTCGTCGGCACCATCACCCAGCGTCAGGCGCCCATCCTGCGCCGCATCTACGAGCAGATGATGGAACCGAAGTACGTGCTGGCCTTCGGCACCTGCGCGTCCTGCGGCGGCTTCTACGACAACTACGCGTGCGTGGCCGGCATCGACAAGATCATCCCCTGCGACGTTTACGTACCCGGCTGCCCGCCGCGTCCGGAAGGCGTGCTCGACGGGCTGATGCTGCTTCAGGACAAGATCCAGCGCGGCGACCGGGAGCCAGGGTTCGTCAAGCCCAGGCGCGATCCCGCCTCCGACCAGACTTTGGGCGTGGTCACCCTGCGCAGGAACAAGGAAGCAGCGCCCTGAGGGCGAGCTTTCCTACCTACTCACGAGTCCTACCCAGGCTGCACTTACTCGGCTGCACTTACTCGCAAGTCCAATGGCACAGCACCTCGTCGACCTCGTGCGGCAAGTCTTTCCCGCCGCCGTCCTTTCCACCCATGCCCAGCACGGGGACGAGACCGTCGTCCTGGCCGCCTCGGCTTGGGAAGAAGTGCATCGTTTTTTGAAGAACGATGCGCGCACCAAGATGGACATGCTCACCGACCTGACGGCGGTCGACTACCCCGATCGCCTGCCGCGCTTCGAGGTCGTGAGCCATCTGCTTTCGCTCGAGTTCGGGCACCGGCTGCGCTTGAAGGCGGCCGTGGGTGACGCCGACGGGGAAGTCGTCGAGATTGCGACCCTCACCGCG
>Ga0315912_10006434_pt1 | contig 10501 bp, 11 predicted proteins | sample VfabasoilMG_FD_204469 | JGI IMG/M metagenome (GOLD analysis project Ga0315912, IMG submission 204469) | Garden soil microbial communities collected in Santa Monica, California, United States - V. faba soil | ecosystem: Environmental > Terrestrial > Soil > Garden | place: USA: California... | reverse complement strand
GGCGGCGGAGAGCCGCGGCTTATTCTCCGCGGGCATGAGACCGGCGCGAGTGTTGTTGAGCACCTTGAGCCAGAGGTCGGGCTTCAGGATCTTCTCGTCCGTATCCAGCGCGTCGAAAGCGACCTTGCCCTTGTCGTAGCCGTCGCCATGGCATTCGTAGCAATGCGTTTCGAGGATAGGGGAGATGACCGAGTGATATTCGTTGATGACGTCGGCCGCAGCGAGGCCGGGAGAAGCCGAGAAACCCAGAATCATCGCCCCGGCGAGAGTGATGGCGATGTCGGCCTTGAACTTCGAAGAAATCACCAGCGGGAAGCCCTCACACGACTGCGGAATCGCGCGCATTTTGCGGGTTTTCAGGGGGTCAGTCACGGGACATTTGTAGGACAAAAGTCGAAGAGACGGCGGCAACTCGCAGGGGTTGCCCCATCGCTCGCGCGAATCGTTTATAAAGGCGCCTCAAGTTTCATGGAGGTTTGAGCGTTATGCCCGGCAAGTTGTTCCTGAGCGTAAGCGCGGCAGTGGCCGCAGCGTCACTGATCGCGGCCGTGCAGGCGGCCGCGCCCTCAACACCCGCTGAAATGCAGAAGGTGCGGCACGAGCATTACGAAGAGCTGGGCGAGGCGTTCAAGGCCGTACGCGACGGGTCGAAGGCCAGCACTCCCGATTTCGCCGCACTGGAAAAGGCTGCCGGCATCGTGAACCAGGCGTCGGTCGACCAGCAGCAGTGGTTTCCGAAAGGCACCGGCCCCGAGGCCGGCAAGACCCGCGCGCTGCCGGAAATCTGGAGCAAGCCCGACGATTTCACCGCCGCGCAGAAAATGTTCTCCGAACGCGCGCCGAAGTTGCTGGCAGCGGTGAAGACGAAGGACATCGCGGCCGTGACAGCCGCGTTCCGCGAAGTCGGTGGCGCCTGCAAGAATTGTCACGACACTTTCCGCGCTCCGGAAGATTGATCAGATGAGTGAAGGCGCGACGCCACTCCCGCCGCGAGTTCGCGTGTGGGATGTGCCGGTTCGTGTGTGTCACTGGTTGATGGCGCTCTTCGTCGTCGTGTCCTGGTGGACCGCCGAAACCAAGCGCATGGACTGGCACCAGTATTCCGGATACGCACTGCTCGCACTCGTGAGCTTCCGCATCTATTGGGGATTCTTCGGTAGTTCCACCGCGCGCTTCAGCGAGTTCGTGCGCGGGCCGCGCGGGGTCGCGAGTTATATCAAGGGTCGCTGGGCCAGGATGTCTGGCCACAATCCGCTCGGCGCGCTGAGCGTGGTGGTGATGCTCGGCCTGTTGCTCGCGCAAGTCACGCTGGGCCTGTTCGCCGTGGATGTCGACGGCATCGAGTCCGGCCCCCTATCTACCTACGTGAGTTTCGACGCGGGTCGCGTCGCCGCGGAGTGGCACGAGGGCGTATTCGACGTGCTGTCGTGGCTGATCGGTCTGCATGTCGCGGCGGTGCTGTACTACGTGTTCATCAGGAAGGAAAACCTGGTCGCGGCCATGTTTCATGGAAAGCGCGCGTACTCGGGCGAGCAGCCGGCGCCGATGCAACCCGCGTCTCCGCTGCGCTTCGTCGTGGGGGCATTGCTCGCGGGGCTTCTGACCTTCGCGGTCACGCGGGCTTTTCAGTTCGCCTGAACGTTCTCCGAGGGCATTCGCGGAGGGGCGCCATCCTTGCGCCCCTCCGCTAACCGCTCGCTCTCGTTGTCTCTTGCCGAACTCCCGCTTACAGGGATCGCAGGAAGTTCAGCATGTGCTGCTTGGCGGTTGTCGACAGCGCATTGAATCGATCGATCACGGCGTTCGCCTCGGAAGCCGGATAGGTTCCGTTGCCATTGCTGCGATGGGCCTGGATGGCCGTCAGCAGGTTGTTGGTCCGGCCGTCGTGCAGGAAGAACACGCGCTGCCCGAGTCCCCATAGCGGCGCGGTGCGGAACTCGTCTCCCGTCGCGGCACCCTGGCGGATGTCGTCGGCGAGCCCCGGCCCCATGTTGTGGAGTGCGATGTCGGAGAACAGCCGCACGTTCTTGTTCCTGAGTGCGGCGACGGTCGAGTTTCCCGTGCGCAGCTGTTGCGTGTGGCAATGCGTGCAGCCGATGTTCACGAACGCATTGAAGCCTTCCGCGATCGACGCGTTGCCACCCGGGGTCGTCGTCGACTGGGTCGGCGGCGCGAGGAAGCGCATGAAGAACGCGAACTTCTCCACTGCGCTCACGGTGTCGACGCCGGTGAGGCCGTCGGTGTTGGTCACGTCGTTCGGCAACTGGGCGAGCTGACAGGCCGGCGTTTCGTCGCGCTCGACCTGGAACGCCTCGTTCGTGATGCCCATCTCGACGTTGTAGGCCTCACCCGAGAACACGAGGCCGGAGATATTTTGCGCCTTCCAGCCGAAACGCGTGATGCGTCCATCGTTGTCGTTCCGGTTGACGCGTCCCGTGATGCCGAGTTGCGCACGGGTGGTGGCGCCCTCGGTGAGGTTGCGCAGGATCTCGCTGTCCGGGATCTGCTCCATGAGTCCGAGGCCGAACACCGGAGTCGGAATCCGGAAGATCAGATTGTTGTTAGCGGCTTCGGCCGCGAAGTTGGGTTGAACGATGTTGCAGGCGCTGGCATTGCCGGTGCCGTCGTTGCGCTGGCTGATGACGAAGAGGGCGTGCACGCCGCCGTCGGGCTGGCCGTTCGGTTGCCTCTTGAGGCGCGCTTCGCGAATGGGCCCGTTGAGCGTGATGAATGCCGGTACCGTGTTGCGCGCGCCAAAGGCGGTCGCGATCGCAAACTGTGGATTGACGGTTCCCGAGGAGCCGCCGACATCCGGCTGGAAGTGACATCCGCCACAGCCGTCGAGATTGAAACGTGGTCCCAGCCCGTCGCCGACACCTTCGGCCTCGTTGAAGTCTTCGCGACCGACTTCGAAGAAGATCTCTTCGTTGTCAGTGAGGCCGGGAAGTGGAGCTCCCGCCCTGGCGGCGCCTCCCTGGACGCCGGGATCCGTCTGTGAGAAGGCCGGAGTCGAGAGCAAAAAGGCAGACAAAAGGATGCTGTGGGCTGCGAGCAGCCCGGGTGTGTGCCGATTGATCACGGGTCGTCTCCCTGGTTTTTGAGATTCCGCGCGAAATGCAGCCTGCACGCGTCGCGTTCCCGGGAAAATGGATCATTTGGTCTATGCGCTGCGCCGCGACACGGCAGACATAAAACGGTGACATTGCGTCACTACGCTCTCTCGTATTGACAAGTTGACTTGGTCTAAGGGATCGTCTCGCCCACCGCGCATGGATCGCTCGGGAAGTCGACCAGGGAGTAACGCGATGGACATTCGCGTATTGGTTGCAAGTGAAGTACGCCTCTATCGCGACGCATTGCAGCGAGTTCTGCAAGGTGCCGTCGGAATCGCCCTCGTGGGCGTCGCTTCCTCCGCCGAGGAAGTCATCAAACAAGCCTGCAGACTGATTCCCGCCGTGGTCGTGATCGACATGGCGATGGTCGAAAATTTTTCTGGCGCGCAGCCCATCGCGCGCGTGCCACAGGTGGGCAGTGTCGTCGTGCTCGGCATTCCGGAAGTTCCGTCCGAGGTCATTGCGTGTCTGCCGTCCGCCATCCTGGGATACGTCTCGCGCGATGGAACGGCTGCCGTGCTGCTCGATGCCATCCGCGCCGCCGCGCGCGGCACGGTGTCGCAGGAACTCCACGGCAACGGCAGCATCGACGAACTCACCGCGCGCGAAATGGAAATCCTGAGACTCATGCAGCAGGGAGTGTCCAACAAGACGATCTCCCGCGAGCTCGGCATCGAACTATCTACCGTCAAGAACCACGTGCACAGCATCCTCGCCAAACTCGGCGTGCATCGCCGAGGCGAAGCCATCTCGCTGCTGTACGCGCACGAGCAGGCCGTGCGCGGATGGGATGTGCTGCCCTCGATTGCCCCGGTTGCTCATGTCATCGTCGAGAGCATCGACGATGAGCTTCCGCCCGAGGCTCTGCTGGCCTGACCGGCCGCTCGTCTGACACGCGCCCGCGCGGCGCGTGCACTTGTCAGACGTCGCTGAAAGTTCGATTCGACGCATTTCGCGCGATCAAGCGAATTGTTGCCGATGGTCGCTCGTGCGCCGATCGGGTCTATTAGGGTCAAATGAATTACGCGAAGTATTGCGGCCCCGAACGAAGCGTCCGTGCTCTCGATCCCGGCGAAACGCCACCCCTCGGCGCGCACCTGATCACTCCCTTTCTCGGGTACACGCATCACGGCATCTTCGTGGGCGACGGGAACGTCGTGCACTACGGCGCGCTGATGTACGACATCATTCGCAAACCCGTGGAAGAGGTGTCGCTGGCCGCGTTCGCGGAAGGTCGCGCGCTCTACCAGGTGCTGCATGCCGAGAAAGCCTTCTTGCCCGCGGAAGCCATCCTTCGCGCGCGGTCCCGTCTCGGCGAGCGGCGCTACCGCCTGCTCACCAACAACTGCGAGCACTTCGTCGAATGGTGCCTGCACGACGTGCATCGCAGCTTCGAGGTGGAAACGGCGCTGAATTTCCCGCGCTGGTTCGGCGAGCGGATCCTGGCTGCGGCCTTCAAACGTCTGCCGGCGCTTTCAGGCGCGACTCTTCCCGCCATAACGCCCCGTCACCGCGTGTGAGGCGGCCGCGGCGCGCGCGCTGCGGCGAAGGATCTCGAGCAGCCGCTGCTGCGTGGTCGTGGGATTCCAGTTCCGTCGCAACGTCAGTCCGATCGGCCGCACCACCTTGCCGGCGGGATGGGGCAGGGCGACCAGCAGGCCGGCTTGCATCTCGTAGTGAATCTGGTGTGAGGAGAGCAGCATGATGCGGTCGCTCTCGAGCAGGAAGGCGCGCGCGGCCGCCAGCGAGTTGCACTCGAGTGGCGGCGTTGGCAGCTCGAAGCCGGTCGACGCGAGCAACGCGTCGAAGTGCACGCGCAGCGGCGAACCCGCGCGCGGCGCGATCCACTGAAACTTGCCCAGCATGGCGGCCGTCGGACGGCGGCGGCCTGCCAGCGGATGTTCGGCGCGTACGATGATGGCCAACGGATCGTCGAAGAGATGTTCCTGCACGACATCAGCGGCGGGCGCCGGATCGCGCAATGCGCCGATGAGCAGCTCGGACTCGCCCGAGCGCAGGCCCGAGAGCAGGTGCTCGTAGGTTCCTTCGATGATCGAGACTCCGTGCCGCGGGTGCTCCTGCGTGAATTCGAGCAGCGCCGCGGGCAGTAGATAGCTTCGCGCCAGCGGCAGGGCGCCGATGACCGTGCGGCCGGATTCTCCGCCGCTCAACGCGTGCACCTCGGCGCGCGCCTGCTCGATTTCCGCGAACGCGAGCCGCGTGCGGCGCGCCAGCTCTTCGGCCGCGCGCGTCGGTGTGACGCCGAAGCTCGTCTTCTCGAACAGCGCGACACCGAGAAGCCGCTCGAGCTCGCGGGCCGAGCGGTGAATGCTGGGCTGGGAGATCCGGCGCGCGCGCGCGGCGATGCTGAAATTCCCGTGTTCGACTATCGCATCGAGCGCGTCGAGCTGCGTCGAGCTCACGAACCTTTGCGGGTTGCGTTCGCCACCCACGGCGCGCGTGGCTTCGCCCAGCGCCTCGCGCAACTGGTTCAGCGAACGCTCGATGCGGGCGAGGCAGATCTCGCCGGCCCTGGTCAGCGACACACCGGTACTACGACGCAGCAACAGTGGCGAATCGAAATAGCGCTCGAGGCCGGCCAAGCCTGCGGTCACGGCGGGTTGTGAGATGTGAACGGCGCGCGCGGCGGCGCTGACGCTTCCAAGGCGCGCGGTTTGACGGAATGCTTCCAGGTGGCGAAGGTTTGCTTGCATGGGCTGTGTTATAGCCTTTTCTTATGGCCGAGTCCGATTTCTGATTAGCAGCCGGGCGGGCGGGGGCAGAGAATGCCCGGGGTCTTGGGGGTACGAATGTCAGTGGTTGTACGAAACGTGCAGCGCGCGGAGCGTGGCGTCATCGAGGCGCTCGCTCCTTTTGGCGTCGCAACAATCCACGAAGCGCAGTACCGCACCGGCCTCATGGCACCGTATATGCGCCCCATCTATGGCGGTGCGCACATCGCGGGCTCCGCCGTCACCGTCAGCGTGCCGCCGGCCGACAACTGGATGATTCACGTCGCGGTGGAGCAATGCCAGTCGGGCGACATCCTCGTCGTCGCGCCCACATCCGCCTGCGACTGCGGCTATTTCGGCGAACTGCTCGCAACTTCTCTCAAGGCCCGCGGCGTGCGGGGGCTCATCATCGAAGCCGGAGTGCGCGACGTTCGAGCGCTCACCGATATGGGATTCCCCGTGTGGTCCCGCTATGTGTCGGCGCAGGGCACGGTCAAGGCCACGCTCGGCAGCGTCAATGTGCCGCTCGTGTGCGCGGGCGCGCTCGTGAATCCCGGTGATGTCATCGTCGCTGATGACGACGGCGTCTGCGTCGTGCCGCGCGCGCAGGCCGAGACGGTGGTCGCCAGCGCGAGCGCGCGTGAGCGCAAGGAAGCCGCGGTCCGGGCCCGGCTCGAACGCGGGGAACTGGGTCTCGACATCTACGAGATGCGCGAGACGCTGGCCGCCAAGGGCCTCACATACTTGGACAGCAAGGACTGATTCCGTGCTTACCGGAATTCCCTGTACGCTCATGCGCGGCGGAACGTCGAAGGGACTCTACTTTCATGCCGATGACTTGCCGGGAGAACGCGTATTGCGCGATCGCGTGCTGCTCGCCGCGATGGGTTCGCCCGACACGCGACAGATCGATGGTCTTGGCGGTGCGCACCCGCTCACCAGCAAGGTCGCGGTCATCTCGCGCTCCACGCATGCGAATGCCGACGTCGACTATCTGTTCCTGCAGGTCGTCGTGGATCGGGCTGAAGTCAGCGACAGCCAGAATTGCGGCAACATCCTCGCGGGCGTCGGGCCGTGGGCCATCGAGAATGGCCTCGTGCCGGTCTCGGGATCCGCAACGCCCGTCCGCATCCACATGGTGAATACCGGCAGCACGGCCGTTGCGCACGTTCCCACGCCCCAGGGCCAGGTGGAATACGAAGGTGGCACGCGCATCGACGGCGTACCGGGCACCGCCGCTCCGATCGCGATCGAGTTTCTCGACGTGGCGGGTTCCAGCTGCGGCGCGCTGCTGCCGACCGGCAACGCCATCGACACCCTCGATGGCATCGAGCTCACATGTATCGACAATGGCATGCCGGTCATCATCGTGCGTGCCGCGGATCTCGGCGTCGCGGGAAATGAAGCGCCGGCGCAGCTCGAGGCCAATGCGGCGCTCGCCGCGAAGGTCGAGGAGATCCGCCTGAAGATGGGGCCGCGCATGAACCTCGGCGACGTGACGCGCAAGACCGTCCCCAAGGTGTGCCTGGTGAGCGCGCCGCGCCACGGCGGCTCGATCGCCACGGCCACCTTCATTCCGCATCGCGTGCACGAAGCCATCGGTGTGTTAGGCGCCGTCAGCGTCGCCACCGCCTGCGTGATCCCGGGTTCGGTGGCAGCGCAGCTCGCGCGGCGCGATGAAACCGCCGGCCGGCGCATCGAAGTAGAACATCCCACGGGATTCTTCACGGTGGACGTGGACGTCGATACAGGCCAGGGCATCGTGCGGCGCGCAACTCTATTACGCACGGCACGCAAACTCATGCGCGGCGACGTGTTCGTGCCAGGAACCATCTGGAGCCGTTCATGAGTCGCGTCTGCCTGCTCGGGTTCGGTGAAGTCGGGCAGGCCCTCGCGGCCGACCTGCGTTCGCGTGGGGCGGAGCTCAAGGCGTGGGATCTCAAGTTCATCGATGCCGGAAGCTCGCCGGCGCTCGCGGCCGGGAAGCTCGGAGTATCCGCGGCGAGCAACGCATGGAGCGCGGTGGCCGACGCGGACGTGGTGATCTGCGCCGTCACCGCCGCGCAGATCGGTGCGGCGGCCCACTCGGTGGCGGCCCACCTCAAGCCGCAGACTTACTACTTCGATCTCAACTCCACCTCGCCGGCGGCCAAGCGGACCGCGGCTGCCATCATCGAATCGTCGGGTGGCCGTTTCGTCGAAGCCGCCATCATGTCGGCGATCGCCCCGCGCGGCGTGGCCTCGCCGATGTTGCTCGGCGGTGCGCATGCCATGGAGTTCCTGGCCGTAGCGACGCAGCTCGGTTTCAGCGGTGTCCAGCACTTCTCCGAAAAGCTGGGTGCGGCTTCGGCGGCCAAGATGTGCCGCAGCGTGGTCGTCAAGGGTCTCGAAGCGCTGATGATCGAATCGCTGCTGACCGCGCGCAATTTTGGCGTGGAGCAGGTGGTGCTCGAATCGCTCAAGGCCACGTTTCCCGCGGCCAACCTGCACACGAACAGCCGCTACATGATCTCGCGCGCGTTGATTCACGGGCGTCGACGCGCCGAAGAGATGCGCGAAGTCGCGCGCACGGTGACCGAGGCGGGAGTCTCGCCACGCATGAGCGGCGCCTGCGCGGATTGGCAGGAGTGGGCCGGAGCTCATCCCGAGGCCGCGGCCAACGACGATCTCGAGAAGATGCTCGACAGCTTGCTGGCGGGCGAGCCCGGTGCCACATGCTGATCATCGACTGTCACGGCCACTACACGACGGCGCCGGAGCGGCATCAGAAGTTTCGCGACGCCCAGCTCGTGCGCATCAAGGATTCGACGCTGCCCGCGCCCGTGCCACAACGCGTCAGCGACGACGAGATTCGCGAGACCCTCGAAGGCAACCAGCTGCGCCTGCAGCGCGAACGTGGCGCCGACATCACGCTGTTTTCGCCGCGCGCTTCGGCGATGGGTCACCACATCGGCAATGAAGCCGTCTCGCTGGCATGGACGCGCGCCTGCAACGATCTCGTCAAGCGCGTGGTGGATCTCTATCCAAACAACTTCGTCGGGGTCTGCCAGCTGCCGCAGTCGCCGGGTGTGCCCATTGCGAATTCGATCCGGGAGCTCACGCGCTGCGTGAACGAGCTCAACTTCGTGGGCTGCAATCTGAATCCGGATCCTTCCGGTGGTCATTGGTCGGCGCCGCCACTGACCGACCGTCACTGGTATCCGTTCTACGAGAAGATGGTCGAGCTCGACGTGCCGGCGATGATTCACGTGTCGGCGTCGTGCAATCCCAACTTTCATGCCACCGGCGCTCACTACATCAATGCCGACACCACGGCGTTCATGCAGTTCATCCAGGGCGATCTGTTCCGCGATTTCCCGACGCTGCGCTTCGTGATTCCTCATGGCGGCGGAGCCGTGCCCTATCACTGGGGGCGCTACCGCGGACTTGCGGACATGCTCAATCGTCCCGCGCTCGACGGTCACGTCATGCGCAACGTGTACTTCGATACCTGCGTCTATCACCAGGCGGGCATCGACCTGCTGGTCGAGGTGATCGACACCCGCAACATTCTGTTCGGCTCGGAAATGCTCGGCGCGGTGCGCGGCGTCGATCCCATGACGGGCCACCCCTTCGACGACACGAAGCGATACATCGATGCGCTCGACATCGGCGCGGAGGCCAAGCGGCAGATCTTCGAATCGAACGTGCGGCGCGTCTATCCGCGTCTCGACGCGCAGCTCAAGGCGAGGGGCCAATGACCGGCAACCCACGCCGCTTCCGCGCGGACATCGGCTGGCTCTCTCCGCACGCCACGCCTCACAAGCCGCGGTTCCGTCCGCCGCCCGGTGCGGTGGATGCGCACTGTCATGTGTTCGGGCCCGGCGAAGTCTTTCCGTATGCGCGCGAGCGCAAATACACCCCCACCGACGCGCCGAAAGAGGATCTTTTCGCGCTGCGCGACTTCCTGGGATTCGAGCGCAATGTGATCGTGCAGGGCACCTGCCACGGCACCGACAATCGCGCGCTCATCGATGCGCTTCGCGATTCCGCGGGCCGCGCGCGAGGGGTCGCGAGCCTGTCGAGGGACGTCAGCGAAACGCAGATCGCCGAGCTGCACGAGGCCGGGGTGCGTGGTGTGCGCTTCAATTTCGTCAAGCGCCTCGTCGACGTCACGCCGCCCGAGGATCTGATGGAGATCGCGCTTCGCATCGCGCCCTTCGGCTGGCACGTGGTCGTGTATTTCGAGGCGGAGGACCTGGCGGAGCTCGAGCCGTTCTTCGCATCGCTGCCTACGCGCGTGGTGGTCGACCACATGGGCCGCCCGGATGTGCGTCAGGCGGTCAACGCTCCGGGGTTCGAGCGCTTCGTGCGCTTCATGCACGCCCGTGAAAACGTGTGGTCGAAGGTGAGCGGCGCGGAGCGATTGTCGGTGAGCGGCCCTCCGGGCTATGCCGATTTCGTGCCGTTCGCGCGGCGCATCGTCGAAACATTTCCCGATCGGGTGCTCTGGGGCACGGACTGGCCACATCCCAACATGAAATCGCACATGCCTGACGACGGTGATCTCGTAGACCTGCTGCCGCACATCGCGCCGACGCCCGATCTGCAGCGCAAGCTGCTGGTCGACAATCCCCAGCGGCTCTACTGGGAACGATGACGTGAGCGACACGCCTC
>Ga0315912_10006433_pt1 | contig 10501 bp, 7 predicted proteins | sample VfabasoilMG_FD_204469 | JGI IMG/M metagenome (GOLD analysis project Ga0315912, IMG submission 204469) | Garden soil microbial communities collected in Santa Monica, California, United States - V. faba soil | ecosystem: Environmental > Terrestrial > Soil > Garden | place: USA: California... | reverse complement strand
CGGCTGCACGGAGAAGGTCGCGGCGCGGTTCTGCAGCGAGATGCCGTCCACCACCACGCCGGAGCCGAAGCCCATGTAATTCGACTGGATCATCGACACCATCATGCCGCTCGCGTCGGCGGCGGCGAGGTACACCGTGCCGCCCTTGGGCGGGTTGCCGGGGCCGAAGTCCTGCGCGCGTTTCAGGTCGATGAGCTTCGACCGCCCCCGCAGGTAATCCTTGTTCAGCAGGGACGCTGGAGGAACGTCCTTCATGTAGTCGATATCGGCGACGTAGCGGCGCGCATCGGCGAAGGCGAGCTTCTGCGCCTCGATTTGCAGGTGCAGGCTGTCGGCGCCGTCGACGGGGTGCGAGCGCAGGTCGAAGTGCTCGAGCATGCCGAGCGCCATCAGCGCGACGATCCCCTGGCCGTTGGGCGGGATCTCGTGCAGCGTGTAGCCGCGGTAGTCCATCTGCAGCGGCTTGACCCAGTCGGACTTGTGCGCGGCGAAGTCGCTCGCCCGCATCGCGCCGCCGTGCTTCTTCGCGTGCGCCTCGATCTTTTCCGCGAGCACGCCGCGATAGAACGCCTTGCCCTTGCTGGCGGCGATCTTCTCCAGCACATCGGCGTGCTTCTTCCACTTGAACCGCTGCCCGGCGACGGGAGGGTTGCCGTCCGGCAGGAACGCCTCGGCGAACCCGGGCTGATCCTTGAGCACCGGCACCTGCAGGTCCCACTGTCCGGCGATGGTCGGCGAGACGAGGAAGCCTTCGCGGCCGTATTGGATGGCTTTTTCAAATAATTTCTTAAATGGAAGTTTTCCCCATTTCGCGTGCATCTCCACCCAGGCGGAAACGCAGCCCGGCACGCTGACCGAGTCCCAGCCGCGCTCGGGCATCGCTTTCCTGCCCGCGAAGCGGTCGAGCGTCCAGCTCGCCGGCGAGCGGCCCGACGCGTTCAGGCCGTGCAGCTTCTTCCCGTCCCAGACGATCGCATACGCATCCGAGCCGATGCCGTTGGAGACCGGCTCGACCAGGGTCAGCGTGATGGCAGTGGCGAGAATCGCGTCGATGGCGTTGCCGCCGGCGGCGAGCATCTGCAGGCCCGCTTGCGCCGCGAGCGGTTGCGAGGTCGACACCACGTTCGCCGAGAGCACCGGCCTGCGCGGCCACGCATACGGATTGGTGAAGGCGAACGGCGTCACGCGGGCCTCATACCGCGCGCACCTGATGCATGTCGGTGTGGCCGGCCAGCACCTTCTCGATGCCATCCTGCTTGAGCGTTCGCATGCCGTTCGCCAGCGCGGCGGCCGCTATGACGCTGACGGGAGATCGCGTCTGGACCAGGCGCTTCACCTGCGAGTCGACGACCATCAGCTCGTAAATCGGGAGCCTGCCGCTGTAGCCGGTGTGGTCGCATTGCGCGCATCCCTTCGCCTGGTGGAGGGTCGGATTCTGCGCCCGCCACTTCTTCAATACGGAGACGGCGTCCGCCGGCGTGTCGACGCAGTATTCCGCGGCGAGCTCCTCCATCTGCCTGATGCTCGGGTCCTGCTGCACCCGGCAAGACAGGCACAGCCTGCGCACCAGGCGCTGCGCCAGCACGCCGAGCAGCGCGTCAGCGAAATTGAAGGGATCCATGCCCAGGTCGAGCAGCCGGACCACGCTCTCCGCCGCGCTGTTGGTGTGCAGCGTTGAGAAGACGAGATGCCCAGTAAGCGAGGCCTCGATGCCGATCTTCGCCGTCTCCGCGTCGCGCATCTCGCCGACCATGATCACGTCGGGATCCGCGCGCATGAAACTGCGCATCGCCGCGGCGAAAGTCCAGCCGATCTTCGGGTTCATCTGCACCTGACGCAGGCCGGCCTGCGTGATCTCGATCGGGTCCTCCGCGGTCCAGATCTTGGTGTCCGCCTTGTTGAGGAAGCTGAGCAGCGAGTGAAGCGTCGTCGTCTTGCCCGACCCGGTCGGGCCGCAGACCAGGAACAGGCCGTGCGGCCTGGAGATGAGGCGTTTGATCGCGGCCAGCGATTCGGCGTCGAAACCGAGCTCGTCGAGCGGCTTGGACATCGCCGCGACAAGCACCCGCATGACGACGTCCTCGAGGCCGTTGGCGGTCGGGATCGTGGCGACGCGCAGCTCGACGTCAAGCGAGCCGAAGCGGCGGAAGTTGATCTTGCCGTCCTGGGGTTTGCGGCGCTCGGTGATGTCGAGCTGGCTCATGATCTTGATGCGCGAGATGACGGCGGTACGGAACTTCGCCGGGATCTCGAGGTAGCTGACCAGCGCCCCGTCCTTGCGGAAGCGCACGCGCAGGCTCCTCGTTCCCGGGTAGGCCTCGATGTGGATGTCGGAAGCTTTCTGCTCGACCGCGTCGACGACAATCTTGTTCACCAGCTTGACCAGCGTGCTGTCGATCTGCGCCGCCTGCTGCTCGGCCGATTCCTCGACGGCACCCTCGCTGGAGAGCCTCATGGTCAGCTGCTCGGCGCCGACCTCGCTCGCTGCGCCGCGGGCGGCGGCTTCGAAGTCGTTCTCCGCCCCGTAGGCGAGCTCGAGCGCTTCCTTGATGTCCCGCACCGGCGCCATGACCGGGATCAGCTTGCTGCCGGCGATGAAGCGCACTTCCTCCATCCGCTCCATGTTCATCGGGTTCTCGACCGCGACGACCAGCGCGTTCTCGGCTTCCGCCAGCGGCACGACCTGGTAGCGGTTGGCGATCGCCGCGGGGATCCGCTTCAGCGCCGACGGCGACGGCTGGAACTTGCGCAGGTTCACCACCGGGATGCCGAGCTTCTTCGCCATCACACCGTGGATCACCTCGCTGTCGACGATCCCCATGTCGGCGAGGATCTGCCCCAGCGGGATCGAGCGGTCGCGTGCGCCGACGGCGAGCGCCTCCTCGAGCTCCGCCGGCGTGAGGAAGCCAAGCTCGACCAGACTTTCGCCGAGCTTCTGAACCGGCTGCGTGCTCTGCTGCTTCAGCGCCGCGGCGAGCTGCTCCTGCGAGACGATCTGGTTCGCGGTCAGGTATTCACCCAGCTTGCGCGCGCGCAGCAGCTTCTGCTTCTCCAGCGCCTGCGCGATGCTCTCCGGCGAGGCGAGCCGCTCCTCGACCAGCATCTCGCCGAGCGGCCGGCCGATGCGGGTGTCCTGCGCGGAGCTCGCGGGCACGAAGCAGCGGATCACCTTGTCGTCCGCCTCGGGAAGGAAGAGGAACAGGCCGCACAGCGCGTCGACGTGGCCGACCGTCTCACCCTCCAGCGTCGTGCCGTTCACCAGCTGCACGAGGAACGGCTGGCGGTCCGACGGCGAATACACCGCGCCGCTCTCTGGCACGCGCTGGCGGCTCAAGCCGGCGGCGTTGGTCAGCTTGACACTCAATAGCGCGGAGAAGGCGATCGTGAGCGCGCTCTTCGCCTTTTCCGGCAGGAACTTGAGTACTTCGTACTCGGGTACGAAGCTCTGCAGTACGCCCTGCGCCTTCTCTCCGTCGGAAAAGGCGAGCACGCAGGGCTCTGCGCCCTTGATCTCGCCGGCAAAATCGTAGTACGGAGGCGCCGGCCAGACGAACTTCGGGCCCTGCGCGCTGCGGCCGCGCGCGACGGCGTCGCGCTGCGCGCGCGTGATCTTGCCCGTGCGGTCGGGTGAGGCCTCGCTCACGCGGGCAGCGCCTCGAAGTCGAGCACTACCCGGCCGACCACCCTGCCGGCGATCAGATCCTCTAGGGCGGCGTTGGCCTCGGCCGCGGGCCGGGTGGCGACGGGCATTGGCTTGAGCTTACCCTTCTTCGCCAGCGCCACGACCGCCTTCAGTTCCTGGAGGTTGCCGACGTAGGAGCCGACGATGCCGATGGCGCGCTGCGCGATCGGCGGCAGGGGATGCACCAGCTCGCCGCCGTGCAGGCCGACCAGCACGTAGCGGCCGCCCTTGCGCAGCGCGGCGATGCCGAGCGCCGCAGTCGCTGGGGTGCCGACGAAGTCGATGGCGCCGGCGATGCCCTGCAGGTGCTGCGCCGCATCGGCGGCACGGGTGTTGACCATGAACTTCGCGCCGAGCTTGCCGGCTGCGGCGAGCTTCGCCTCGTCGATGTCGCAGGCGACGATGTTCTTCACGCCCTTGGCCCGGAGCACGGCAATGCCCGCCATGCCGACGCCGCCGCAGCCGATCACGGCGACGCGGTCGCTCGGAGTGAGCGGCGGCAGCTTGGCGCTTGCGCTGTAGGCGGTGACGCCCGAGCAGGCGAGCGTGGCGGCGAAGGACTCGTCGATTCCGGAAGCGTCCACGAGGTACTTCGGGTCGGGCACGATTACGTGCGTGGCGTAGGCGCCGGCGCGATTGACGCCGATGATGCGGCTCCCGGACACGCAGTAGTTGTCCTGGCCGGCCTTGCACACCGCGCATTTGCCGCAGCCGATCCACGGATGAATGAGTTTCTTCTGGCCTGCCTTCACGCCTTTCGCGCGAGGACCAAGTTTCTCGACGATGCCAAAAGGCTCGTGGCCGAGCGTGAACGGCGGGATGCAGCCGCGCTCCTTGACGTAGAAGCGCTTGCCGCCGCCGAGGTCGAAGAACCCCTCCCAGATATGCACGTCGGAATGGCAGACGCCCGAGCGCGTGATGCGCATCAGCACTTCGGTGCCGGTCGGCTTCGGCGTTTCCAGCATGGCCTTCTGCAGCGGCTTGCCGTGCTCGACGATCTGGTAGCTGATCATGTTTTGCTTGCCTCGTTCAGGGCCTGGTCGATGTCCCAAAGGATGTCGTCGAGCGTTTCGAGGCCGACCGACATGCGCACCATATCCGGCGTGACGCCGGCTTTGGCGAGGTCCGCCTCTTCCATCTGCCGGTGCGTCGTCGAAGCCGGGTGGATGATCAGCGTCTTGGCGTCGCCGATGTTGGCGAGGTGGCTCATGAACTGCGCCGCCTCGATGAAGCGCTCGCCGGCCTTCGCCCCGCCCTTGACGCCGAAGTTGAGCAGGCCCGAGGTGCCCTTCGGCAGATATTTCTTCGCCAGGGTGTAGTACTTGTTGTCCGGTAGGCCGGGGTAGTTTACCCACGCCACTCGCGGATGATTCTTGAGGAATTGCGCCACCGCCAGCGCGTTGGCGCAGTGGCGCTCCATGCGCACGTGCAGCGACTCGAGCCCCTGGAGCAGCAGCCAGGCGTTGATGGGAGAAAGCGAAGGGCCAAAAGTGCGCATGATTTCCATGCGCGCCTTCATCGTGAAGCCGAAGTCGCCGAAGGTCTCGTGGAAGATCACGCCGTGGTAGCCGGGCGAGGGCGAAGTGAACTCGGGGAACTTGCCGTTGCCCCAGTTGAACTTGCCCGATTCGACGATCGCGCCGCCCATGGTGGTGCCGTGGCCGCCGATGTACTTGGTCGCCGAGTGCACGACGATGTCGGCGCCCCATTCGATCGGCCGGCAGAGGTAGGGCGACGGCACGGTGTTGTCGACCACGAGCGGGATCTCGGCCTCGTGCGCGATCTTCGCCAGCGCTTGGATGTCGACGATGTTGATGAGCGGGTTGCCGAGAGTTTCGGCGTAGAGAAGTTTTGTATTGGGTTTTATTGCCTTGCGAAAATCTTCCGGCTTGTCGGGATGGACGAACGTCGTCTCGATGCCGAGCTTCCTCAGATTGACGTGCAGCAGCGTGTGCGTTCCACCGTAGAGGGTCGAGGCCGAGACGATATGGTCGCCTGAGCCGCACAGCGTCAGGATCGCGGTCGCTTCCGCCGCCTGTCCCGTGGCGGTGGCGAGCGCCGCGCGTCCGCCTTCGACCGCCGCTAGGCGCTCCTCCAGCACCGCCACCGTCGGGTTGGAGATGCGCGAGTAGACGTTGCCGAAGGTCTGCAGGTTGAACAGGCTTGCCGCGTGCTCCGCGGAATCGAAGACGAAGGAGGTCGTCTGGTAGATCGGCGCGGCGCGCGCGCCCGTCGCCGCGTCCGGGATCTGCCCGGCGTGCAGGCAAAGCGTCTCGATGCCGAACTTTCGATCAGCCACGGCTATGTGCTCCAGCTCACGTCGGGCACCTCCAGGAACGCCTTGCGCAGTCCCGCGGACCAGACCTGGCTGATGTTGCGGAAGTAGGCGTCCTCCTCGCCGAAGCGGCGCTTCAGCGTCACCCGCAAGGCGTCCTTCTCGTAGGCGAGCAGGTCGATCGGCAAGCCGACCGAGAGGTTCGAGCGCATGGTCGAGTCGAACGACACCAGCAGGCACTTGGCGACGTCCTTGAGCGGCGTGTCGAACTTGATCACTCGGTCGATGATCGGCTTGCCGTACTTGGTCTCGCCGATCTGGAAATAGAGCGTGTCGCCCGTGGTCTCGATGAAATTGCCCTGCGGATAGATGTGGAACAGGCGCGGCTGCTCGCCCTCGATCTGCCCGCCGAGGATGAAATTGCAGTTCATCTCGATGTTCTGCTGGGCGAGCGTCGCCCCGTCGCGCGCCGTGACCTCGCGCAGCGCGTCGCCGGCCAGGACCGCGACGTCGTAGAGCGACTTGACGCGCAGCACCCCGTTCTCGTTCTTGGCGCGGCTGCGCAGCAGCGACATCACGCTCTGCGTCATCGCCAGGTTGCCCGCCGAGAGCATCACGAGGACGCGCTCATCGGGCGCCTCGAAGACGTTCATCTTGCTGAAGGTGGCGACCTGGTCGACGCCGGCGTTGGTGCGCGAGTCGGAGGCGAAGACGATGCCGGAGGACACCGCCGCGGCGACGCAATAGGTCATCGCCGCGAATCGTAGCAGATGAAAAACCCTCTACTGCTGGTGCTGCGCCACCAGCGCCGCCGCGCTCATCGCCTCGACGCCGCCGCCGGTGCGCACGCCGCGGATCGGGCAGGCGTCGAAGTAGTCGGCCCCGATCGCAACCTGGATGTGGTCCTCGCCGGCCGGTCGGTTGTTGGCGATGTCGAAGCTGCGCCAGCGGTCGATCACCCACGCCTCGGCCCAGGCATGGCTCGCGACATGCGTTTCGGCGTGGCCCGGCGAGAACACGTAGCCCGAGACATAGCGCGCCGGAATGCCGAGGTGGCGGCAGCAGGCGATGAAGACGTTCGCATGGTCCTGGCAGACCCCCGAGCCGATGCCGAACGCCTCGGCGGCGCTCGAGGAGACGCTGGTATCGCCGGGCTTGAAGGGCATCTTGCGGAGAATGCCCGAGGCGAGCTCGGTGAGCCCGGAGAGGGAGCCGGCGCGGCGACGGTAGGTGTCGGCGAACGCGGCGAGGCGCCCGTCGACGCGCGTCAGGGACGAAAGGCGGGTGAAGATCAGTGGAGAGAGCGACACGGGGTCGGCGCCCTCGTCGAGCCCGGAGCGCGTCTCGACCACGCCGGTCGCGCGGATGCGGATCTCGGTGACCGGCTTTTCGATCGTCAGCACGTGCAGCACGTTGCCGAAGCCGTCGAGGGTCCGGACCGGGACCGCGGGCGCCTCGACCTTCCATTCGACCACCTTCTGCCGCGCGCTGTCGCGCGGCGTGAGGCGCAGGTATTGCGTCGAGGCGCGCACCGGCGAGTCGTAGCGATAGTGGGTGGTGTGGTCGACCGTGAGCCTCATCTCATACCGCTCCGAGGTAGGCGCGCTGGATGCGACTGCCGAGCTCGCCGATGTCCTTGAGGCACTCGGTGAGGAACTCGTGCAGCCCTCCCTGGAAGATTTCCTCGATCTCGGCGTGCGTCAGGCGCGCGTGCAGTTCGTAGGCAAGCCGCTTGGCCGCCTGGTCGCTGCGTCCGCTGATGCGGTCCATCGCCTCCTTCACCTGGTCGAAGCAGGCGGCGAGCGAGCGTGGCATGCGGCGCTCGAGGATGAGCAACTGCGCCACCTTGATCGGGAAGATCTGGTCGCGGTAGAGCGTGCGGTAGGTCTCGAACGAGGACACCGAGCGCAGCAGCGCCGCCCACTGGTAGTAGTCGAGCGCGCCGCCGACGTCCTCGACCGCCGGCAGCAAGACGTGATACTTGACGTCGAGCAGGCGCGCGGTGTTGTCGGCGCGCTCGAGGAAGGTGCCGAGGCGGGAGAAATTGAACGCCTCGCCCCGCACGATCGTCCCGTAGGTGACGCCGCGGAAGAGGTGGCTGCGGTCCTTTACCCAGTCGAAGAACTGGGTGGCGTCGGACCCGGTGACGCGGCTGCGTGGGATCGAGCGCGCTTCGAGCCAGGTCGCGTTCAGCGTCTCCCACATCTCGGAGGTGATCTGCCAGCGCACCGCGTGCGCGTTCTCCCGCGCCCAGCGCAGGCACGACAGGATCGAGCCCGGGTTCTTCGGGTCGAGCGTCAGGAACTCGACCAGAGACGGCAGGGTCAACTCGCGGTGCGCCTCGAAAAAGGTTTCGGTGGTACCGGTGATGGTGAGCGGTGCGAGCAGGTTCTGGCGCTGCAGCTCCTTCGAGCCGAACAGCAGCAGGTTCGAAGTCACGCCCAGGATGCGTGCCATGTTCTCCGCGCGCTCCATCTGGCGGCTCATCCAGAAGATCCGGTCGGCTACGCGCGCGAGCATGTCAATCGACGACCCAGGTGTCCTTCGTGCCGCCGCCCTGCGAGGAATTCACGACCAGCGAGCCTTCCGTCAACGCCACGCGGGTGAGTCCGCCGGGCACGAGCTTCACCTCCTTGCCCGAGAGCACGAACGGCCGCAGGTCGACGTGCCGCGGCGCGACGCCCATCTCGACGAAGGTCGGGCAGGTGGACAGCGAAAGCGTCGGCTGCGCGATGTAATTCGCCGGGTTCGCCTTGATGCGCGCGCGAAAGGTTTCGATCTCGGCTTTCTTCGCCGCCGGGCCGATCAGCATTCCGTAGCCGCCCGAGCCTTGCACTTCCTTGACCACCAGCTCGGCCAATCGATCCATGACCAGCTCGAGGTCGTCCGGCTTCTTGCATTGCCAGGTCGGCACGTTCTCGAGCAGGGGCTCCTCGCCGAGGTAGAAGCGGATCATTTCCGGCACGTAGGGATAGGTCGACTTGTCGTCCGCCACCCCCGTTCCCATGGCGTTGGCGAGCGCGACGTGGCCGGCGCGGTATACCGAGAGCAGCCCCGGCACGCCGAGCATCGAGTCCTCGCGGAAGGCGAGCGGGTCGAGGAAGGCATCGTCGATGCGCCGATAGATGACGTCGACCCGCTCCGGGCCGCTCGTCGTGCGCATGTGCACGTAGCCCTCCTTGACGAAGAGGTCCGGCCCTTCGACGAGCTCGATGCCCATCTGCTGCGCGAGAAAAGCATGCTCGAAGTACGCGCTGTTGTACGGGCCTGGCGTGAGCACGACGACCACGGGGTCGCGCACCTGCGGCGGCGCCACGGCGCGCAGCGTCTCCAACAGCAGCGCGGGATAGTGCTCGACCGGTCGCACCGCCTGGCGTGCGAACAGCTCGGGGAAGAGACGCATCATCATCCTGCGGTTCTCGAGCATGTAGGACACACCGGAAGGCGTACGCAGGTTGTCCTCCAGCACGTAGTACTTGCCGTCGTCGTTGCGCACCAGGTCGATGCCCGCGATGTGCGAGTACACGCCGTGCATCACATCGAGTCCGAGCATCGCTACCTGGTACCCGTCGTTGGTCAGGACCTGCTCGGCAGGGATCACGCCGGCCTTGAGAATCTCCTGGCCGTGGTAGACGTCGTGCAGGAAGCGGTTCAGCGCTGCGACGCGCTGGCGCAGGCCCTTGGCGAGGCCGTCCCATTCGTCCTTGGGAATGACGCGCGGAATCGTGTCGAAGGGAATGAGGCGCTCAGCGCCGGCGTCATCGCCGTAGACCGCGAACGTAATGCCGACGCGATGGAACAGCAGGTCCGCTTCGCGCCGTTTCTCGGCGACGCGCTCGGCGGGCGTCTCGGCAAGCCAATCGGCGAGCGCGCGAAAGTGTGCGCGCACCTCGCCATCGGCGTCCCGCATCTCATCGTAGTGCCGGCGTTTCAGACTGCCTCCCTGTTTTGGCACATCCAAAGCAACCGGTGTGCCAAACCAGCCCCCCCAGCTATTTCAGGAGGTTAGCGTACCGCGTGGATCCGGCTGCACCGCGCTGGAGCGCGACGCCTCAGCCTTTTTCGCCGTCGGTGGCGGGCGGTTCCTGCTGAGGATCGGGATTGGCGGCCGAGCGGCGGTAAGTCGAGGGCGGAACGCCGACCTGGTTGAGGAAGAAGCGAGTGAAGTTGCTTTGCGCCGAGAAGCCGAGCTCGGCGGCGACCTCGGCGATCTTGCCCCGGCCGGTCGACAGGCGCGAGATCGCGGTCTCGACGCACAGCATGTCGAGGTAGGCGCGCGGCGAGTGGCCGGTGCAGAGCTGGAACAGGTCGTAGAAGCGCGAGCGCGACAGGCCGACCTGGCTGGCGAGCTCGTCGATGCTCAGATCCTTGTTCGGATGCGCGCGCAGCAGCGCGATGGCGCGACGGATGCGGCTGTCCTCGAAGCGCGAGCCGCGCCAGAGCGGCGACGAGGAGCGGCGCTTGGCGAGATAGGTCTCGACGATCGAGAGCAGCAGCTCCTGCAGCATGAACTCCAGCCGCTCGTTCGACAGGAAACGGTCGTT
>Ga0315912_10006432_pt1 | contig 10502 bp, 6 predicted proteins | sample VfabasoilMG_FD_204469 | JGI IMG/M metagenome (GOLD analysis project Ga0315912, IMG submission 204469) | Garden soil microbial communities collected in Santa Monica, California, United States - V. faba soil | ecosystem: Environmental > Terrestrial > Soil > Garden | place: USA: California... | reverse complement strand
TACCCGTAGTGTAGCCGGAGAAAGCGGCACGGGGAAAGGTTCATAGTTCAATGTTCAATAGTCATTTGTCATCGAAGGATGCTTCGCGGCTTTTTCTTTAGTAAGTAATGCTGCGAAGCCACCTCCTCTGAGAATTGATCATTGAACATTGAACTATGGAACATTCCCCTTCCCCGATTTCCTGCAAACAATACTGACAATTCCTAAATCCCCCCGTCCAAAGCAGGAACGGGGCGCCATGCCGCTCCCCCCACCCCCCAAGGCCGTCGCTCCGGTTCGTATCGTTTCAAATCGCAAGTAACGCAAACGGTCGTGTTCAACACAGGGGGAATCACGTATGAAGTCGATCCACGTCTCGAAGTTTGCTTCCACGTTTCAGATCGCTGCACTCGCTATCGTGCTCATGGCCGCCCAGTTTGTGCTGGGGCGTCAGGGTAGCCAAAGCCTGCCCGGAATGGGCACGGCGTACCTTACCCATGTCACCACCGACAAACCGATTTACCGTGCCGGAGAACGACTCTACGTTCGAGGTGTTCTCCTCCGCGCGGAGGATCACACGCCCATGGACGGTACGGGAACGGCGTCGATCCTGATCAAGGGACCCAAAGGCGAAGTCGTTTCTTCAACTTCTGCTGCGATCGCGGAGAGCGTCGCGGCGTTCTCCTGGGACATTCCTGCAGGCCAGGCAGGCGGAGAGTACACCATTTCCATCTCGCATCCGTGGAGTGACGCACCCGGTGAGCGCAAGTTTGATATTCGCGCCTATCGCGCGCCGCGTTTGAAGAGTCAGATCGTTTTCGTTCGGGACGGCTATGGTCCCGGGGACAAAGTCGCAGCCAGACTTCATGTCGAACGCGCCGAAGGAGGGTTCCCGGAAGGCGCCAAGGTTGGCATCAGCGCTCGGATCGACGGAAAAGAAGCGTGGACTGGTGAAACTAAGGTAGACCGCTCGGGTAACGCGGAAGTCACGTTCAAACTTCCGGCGACGATCACACGAGGAGAGGGGGTTCTCGCCTTGGCGATTCAGGACGGGGGCACTGTCGAGACCGCAGCCAAAACCATACCCATCCTGCTTCACACGGTAGACGTGAGCATGTTTCCGGAAGGCGGTGATCTTATCGCGGGCCTGGAGAATCGGGTCTACATTGAGGGCCGCACTACGGCAAGGAAGCCCGCAGACATGGCTGGCAGCGTCATTGATGCCTCAGGCAGGGAGATCGCCATGTTCCGCACCGAACACGAAGGCCGTGGCCGGTTTTCCTTCGTTCCGGTTAAGGGCGAAACATATTCACTCCGACTGTCAGAGCCGGCGGGAATCTCCAAAAGCTTTCCGTTGCCCGCTGTCAAGGAAACCGGCGTTGTCCTGACTTTCCTCTCCGACGTGACGTCACGACTGGACGATGTTGCCGTCCGCGTCGCGGCATCAACGGCGGGCGCCTATGATGTGGCGCTTACACAGCGCGGAAAGGAGCTCGCCTCCAAGCGGGTCACTTTAAACGCGAGCCAGCCGGCAAGCGTCTCACTGACATTACCCAAATCCGTTGATGGCGTCATCGCCGTAACGGTGTTCGATGCGGCAAGGAAACCGCTGGCCGAGCGCCTCATCTTCCGACAACCGGATCGGCGTCTCAACATACGTGTCTCTACGGAGCACAACGACTACGTTCCCGGAGACCGCGTGACTCTCCGTTTGGCAACCAGCGATGAAACAGGAAAGCCGATCAGCGCCACGGTCGGCCTCGCTGTCACGGATTCGAGCGTGCTGGAGATGATCGACAAGCGCGAACAAGCCCCGCGACTGCCCGTCATGGTGCTCTTCGAAAGCGACGTCCGGGACCTTGCGGATGCGCATGTTTACCTCGACGAAACTAACCCGAAGGCCGGGCTCGCAACCGATCTGCTTTTGGGAACCCAGGGTTGGCGCCGGTTTGCGACTGTCGATATCACGAAGTTCATTGCCTCTCATGGGGATGTCGCCCGCCGGGCGCTTGCTCTGCGGACCCGCGCCCCGTCCTGGGGCCGCATCGCTCCGCCGGTGGTCCCGCCTTTTCCTGAACAGCCCCTGCCACCTGTACCGGCACCTGCCTATATTGCCGGTGTAGGCACGGGAAATGAGTACATCTCGGGCACGGTCGCTGACGCGAGCATGGCTCTGATTCCCGGGGTCACCGTAAACGCTATGAACGCTGTCACGGGACAGTCCGTCACAGTCATTACTAACGAAAGTGGGACCTATTCGATTCCGAGACTTGCGGTGGGGATGTACGAACTGAGTGCGTCGCTGCCCGGTTTCCGAACAAGCCGCGTCCGGGCGCTCCCACTGGCGGAAGGCGGCGCAGTTCGGCAGGACTTCGTTCTCCAGATAGGCGCAGTGAACACCATGGTTGAGGTTACCGCCGTGGCCGACATGATGATGACCGTCAGTTCCGCCAGCGTGGGGCAGGTCTTACCCGCCCGGCAAATACGAGATCTCCCGCTCGTCGGCAACGATGTCCTGAACATCGCAAGAGTGATGAATCCCGATCTGGTGGGAGAAATTCGACTCGTAGTGTCCCCCGTGGATGCGGAATTGGGCCGTGGCAACGGCGCTATCGCAGTCGGAACGAGACCGAACAATCGGCCGAACGCATTAACAGTCCGCGAGTATGCGCATACGCTCCAGCAGAACCAGGGTGGCAACTCCCGGGCCGACTTTTCGGAAACCGTCTACTGGAATGCCGCGGTGAAAACCGATGCTGCGGGAAAAGCCACGGTTACATTCGGGCTCAGCGACTCCGTGACGTCGTTCAGGGTCCACGCCGATGGCTTTACCCCAGACGGCGCGCTGGGTTCGAGCGTCAGCCACATTGAATCGGTGCAGCCATTTTCAATCGAACCGAAACTACCGCTCCAAGTCACCAGCGGCGACGTGATTCAGCTTCCGGTCGGTCTCATCAACGGCACCAACTCCGAGCTTCGCAACACGGAGTTCAGGCTACCAGGCGCCGATGGCCTCAAGCTCACGCCTCTCGACGCCAACGAGATCGTCCTTCGTCCCAAAGAGCGCCTTCGGCGACTTGTAGAAATCGAAGTCAGTCCCGAGATAAGCGGACTGAGAAACTTGACGATCGACGCCAGCGCGGGGCGTTATCGAGATTCCGTCCGCCGGGATCTCGATGTTCAACCTGTCGGGTTCCCTCACGAAGTCACCGCCGCGGGATCTCTGGAGCGAAACGGAACCCAATCCTTCGAGTTTACGCTGCCAGCGGACACGGTCCGCGGAAGTGTCTCTTCGAATACTACGGTATATCCGACCCCTCTTGCGACGATGACAGACGCTTTGAAGGCACTGATCCGGGAGCCTTCCGGCTGCTTCGAGCAAACCAGCTCGACGAGCTATCCCATGGTCATGGCTCAGCAGTATTTCCTGACACACACGGGTGTTGAGCCTGCACTCATTGAGAGAACAAGAAGCCTTCTCGACGGGGCGTACAAGAAGCTGCTCGGTTTTCAGTCCCGCAGCCACGGCTTCGAATGGTTTGGCAGTGATCCCGGGCACGAGGCGCTCACCGCTTACGGGCTGATGCAGTTCACCGATATGGCTCAAGTCCGCAATGTCGATAAGGACATGCTGGACCGAACCCGAACGTGGCTTCTCTCGCGTCGGGACGGTGAGGGCAGTTTCAAGGTGAATCCCAATGCTCTGGACAGCTTCGGCAGAGCGCCAAAGGTGACAACGGACGCGTACATCGTCTGGGCTCTGACCGAAGCCGGCGAGAAAGGACTCGAGCGGGAGATCTCGGCGATAAAAGCTAACGCGAGCTCAACTGGGGATTCTTACGTCATCGCTCTCGCTGCAAACGTTCTCCACTCCACCGGAGATCGCGCCGGAGCGCGCCTGCTGATGGACAAGCTTGCCAGAAAGCAGGAGATCTCCGGAAGTGTCCAGGGCGCCGATACCAGCATCACCCGTTCCGGAGGCGCTGCACTTACGATTGAGACGACCGCGCTGTCGGTGCTGGCATGGATGAAGGAAGGTTCGTTCTCCACCAATGCGGCACGAGGACTGCGCTGGATCCTTGAATCAAATAAAGGCGGCCGCTTCGGTTCCACCCAATCGACCATTCTTGCGTTACGGTCGATCATCGCTCATGACGTTGCCAACGCCGGACCGAAAGCCTCCGGGCAGGTTCAGCTTGTCATCGATGGTAAGCCTGTCGGCAAACCGACGGCGTTTACCGCGAATACACAAGGCGCGCTTGTGCTGCCCGACCTGGGAAGAGAACTCGGACCGGGCAAGCACTCTGTTGTGCTCAAAATGGAAGACGGGTCGAAGCTGCCCTTCTCCTTTACGGTCCGATACCATGGTGTCTTGCCCGCAAATTCCGAGGAAGCCCAGGTCGCGATTCAGGTCGCTCTCCGGGATCCGCAGGTTCGAGAAGGCGATGTCACCGAGGCTGCCGTTTCCGTCAGCAACAAAAGCGACCAGGCGGTTCCCACGCCTGTTGCGATTATCGGCATCCCCGGCGGACTGGAGGTACGGCACGATCAACTGAAGGAACTGGTGAAGGCCGGCAGGATCGCGGCATATGAGGTAATGGGGCGCGAGGTCGTGCTCTATTGGCGCTACATCAAGGCTAAGGAGACTGTCGAACTTCCTCTGAGCCTCGTTGCGGCGGTTCCCGGCACATATACCGCTCCGGCAAGCCGCGCGTACCTCTACTACACGGATGAATACAAGAACTGGGCGCCGGGTGTGAAGGTGAGTATTACCCCGAGATAAGGGATCGGAGAGAAGACGGGGAAATGCTCATAGTTCAATGTTCAATAGTCATTTGTCATCGAAGGTCGCTTCGCAGCATTTCTTAGTAAGAAATATCGCGCAGCATCCTTCGATGACAAATGACTATTGAACATTGAACTATGAACATTTCCCCTATTTTCTCAACGTCAGATCGAAGTTCACGGTTGCCTCGCTGTTGGCAGTCACCGTGACCTGCTGAGAAAGCTCGTAGGCCGGTTCGTACTCGTAGGTCTGAAGTGTCTTATTGATCTTCTTCAGTTGCACGCCCTCGTGCCACATCTTGATCGTGTAGGTGCCGGGCGGCACGTCCTTGATCACGAACTCGCCGGTTTTGTCCGTCAAAGCCACGACAGAAGGGTCCTTCGTGACAAACATGAAAGCGTTCATCCAGGGATGACCGGCTTCACAAGTCAGGGTCACGATTCCCGGCTTCATGTTTTTGGTGTCCACTGTCTGGCGCTCGCCCTGTTTCGGCTGGGCATAGTTGAAGACGTTGCTGCCTTCGTGAACGCCGTGGACGTTGTGCAAAATGGGATCGCTGTTGACGACTTCGATCGTGGAGCCCATCGGGACGATCAACGAATGCGGCACATAGACGCATGCCTTCTGGTCGATCAACACCGTCTTGGTGGTTGGAGCGGCGCCAGCGCCGGAGCTGGGCACACCCTCGAGGTAAACGAAGGTGTCTTCGACTCCCCTGTCCGGGCCGACAACGATGCGCGGAAGCGACACCTCACTGCCGCAAACCTTCTGGTCCGCGGTGATCGCATCGGTGCCGGGCTTGGGCAGGTCGCCTTTCAGCACCACTTTTCCTCGAATGGTTCCCGTAGGCTGTTTGTTTTCAGCGGGCTGCTCGGCTGCCTTGGGAGGCATGGGAATGTTGGGCGTGCCGTCGCTATTTCCGCACGCTACAAGCAAAAGAGCGGCAGCCACCGATGTGGCTGCCGCCGGAAAACTTCTCAAAAACTTCATTACGGTAGTGTATCCGGAGGAAGCGGATCCGGAATAGGATTGTTGATCGGCGGCAACGACTGGAGATACGCGAAAATTGCCTTGAGGTCGTCGTCGGTCATGCTCCTGTACCAGTTCCAGGGCATCGGAGGCAGGATCGGGCGGCCGGTACCCTGGTGTTTTCCGGTGCGAATGGCATCGACGAACATCTTCTCGCTCCAGCTCCCAATCCCCGTCGCCTTGTCCGAAGTGAGGTTCATCGCAAACGCGGTACCTAGAGGCGTGACCCAGGCCGTGAGATGGTCGCTTGCGATAGTGCCCCAGCCTCCCGGTCCGATAAGCTTGGCCGGCAGTTTCGGAAGCTTGCTGCCATTCGGGTGTCCGGAAAGTTCCTTGCTCATGTCGAACTCCATCGCACCGGTATCGAATTTCTTAGGCGTGTGACAGTCGTTGCATCCACCGACCAACGTCAGGTATTTGCCTCGTTCGACGGGCGACTGGGCCGGGGCCGCCGCCTTAGCCTCCTCGGCGGGCGCGGGGGCCGGCTGCGTACACCCTGCGACAAGTGCCGCTGAAACCACGAGTCCTAGCATGAAGCGCATAGCATCTCCTTGATATGTATTCGTCTAGAGCGTAAAGAGGTCGAAAGCGACAGTGATTATGCGTGCCGCTTTGGGCAGGGTCAAGTGGGTCTCCAACGACAGTTCACAGCGCTCATTTTGGGGTTCCCCGCACCACCATCGCTTGACCTCAATCGCTTTGGTGCGTTACGATTCGCGGCTTGCGGCAAATATAAATCGTTCGCTGTATACACCCACTCGCGTCATTTAAGGAGCATCAGAAACATGGCAAAAAAGATCGTCGACACCATTCTTCCGACCACGATGGTCGGGTCCTATCCCCGGCCGGCTTGGTATAAACAGCAGTTGCTTGGCCGCGACATTCGCGTCGCCTTCAAGGAAGCATCCTACGAGGAAACGTACCACGACGCTGTTGCCGCCGTAGTTCGCGATCAGGAAGAAGCAGGTCTCGACATCGTCACCGACGGCAACATGTGGTACGACGACTATGTCGGCGTAATCGGCTCCTTCTGCTGGTACATGTATGAGCGCATCGGTGGGTTCGACCAGTCCCGCGATCCCCATCCCTCGATGGTGGGCGCAGCCAAGAGCCAGGGAAAGATCATTCTCGACGACTGGGGTGGCGTCGTGAACAGCGGCCCGGTGACTCGTGGCCCGATCCGTCTTGCCGATCTCTTCCAGATCACCGCGTCCCATGCCAAGCGTCCGGTGAAGGTTTCCGTCGGCGCAGGCCCTGCAAACCTTGCGTGGCACGTCTATTTCAAGCACTACAAGAACGCGAAGGAACTGAGCTATGCCCTGGCGCCCATCTTCAACCAGGAGATGAAGGACCTCGTTGCCGCCGGCGCGACCTACCTGCAATTTGAAGATCTGGGTGCATGGTTGCCGCTGTTCACCAACGACAAGAATGACTACACCTGGATCAAAGATGTCGTCGCGCAGTGCTGCGATGGCGTGAATGCGAAGATCGGCTGGCACTTCTGCTTCGGCAACGCGTGGGGCAATGACATTCTCAGTTCCAGCTTCCCAGAGGGCTATCAGACGGTTCTCCCGAACTTCTTCGATACGCCCGGCATCGATCAGTTCGTTCTCGACTACGCAAACCGCAACATGGCCGGCATCGATTTCATGAAGAACCTGCCCAAGGACAAGGACCTTCAGGTCGGCGTGCTGGATATCCGCACCAACATGATCGAGACGCCTAAAATGATCGCCGATCGTATTCGCACCGTTTGCAAATACGTTTCGCCCGATCGCGTTTATCCCAGCACGGACTGCGGTATGAAACCTCTGGCCCGTATGGTGGCCAAGATGAAGCTCGGCAACCTCGCCGAGGCCGCCGCAATGGTTCGCAAGGAAGTGGCCGGACAGTAAGCGTCTGATTTCTAACGACAGAATTCATTAATGTGCATGAGCGGCTGCGAATGCAAGCCCGATAGGGCGCAGCCATCAAGAGGAGGATACGTGGCAGATAAGAAAATCATAGCAATCATGGGCGCGACCGGTTCTCAGGGTGGCGGCCTGGCCCAGGCAATTCTTAACGATCCGAACGGCGGTTTCGCCGTTCGCGCGATCACGCGCGACGTCAATAGCGACAAGGCGAAGGCACTGAAGGCCAAGGGCGCCGAAGTCGTTGCCGCCGACATCGACGACGTCGAGAGTCTAAAGAAAGCGTTCGCCGGCGCGTATGGCGTTTACGGCGTGACGTTCTTCTGGGCGCATTTCTCCCCTGAGAAGGAAAACCAGGGAGCGAAGAACATCGCGGCAGCAGCGAAGGCCGCCGGGGTTCAGCATGTCATCTGGTCCACCCTGGAAGACACGCGCAAGCTGGTTCCGCTCAGCGACAACCGCATGCCAACCCTGCAGGGCAAGTACAAGGTGCCGCACTTCGATGCAAAGGGCGAAGTCGATCATGTCTTCACCGATGCCGGATTGCCGGTGACGTTCCTGTTGACCTCGTTCTACTGGGACAACATGTACATGTTCAAGCTCGGCGCTCCGATGAAGACGCCCGATGGCACGCACCTGATGACGCTGCCCATGGGCGACAAGAAGCTGTCGGGAATCGCCTCCGAAGATATCGGCGGCTGCGCGTACGGCATTTTCAAGGCAGGCTCGAAGTACATCGGGAAGACTGTCGGGATCGCCGGCGAACACCTGACCGTCACGGAGATGGCAGACAAGGTTTCGAAGTCGATGGGCATCAACGCCAAGTACAACCCCGTAACGCCGGATCAGTTCCGTGCGTTCGGCTTCCCCGGCGCGGAAGACCTCGGCAACATGTTCCAGGTTTACGCCGACTTCGAAAAGGAAGTCGTCGGTGCTCGCAATCTGGATACGGCCCGCTCGCTGAATCCCGGACTGAAGTCGTTCGATCAGTGGCTCGCCGCCAACAAGAGCAAGATCCCTACCGAGTAGATGGAACTCGGGCTTAAGGGGCGTACGGCGTTCATCACCGGCGGCAGCAAAGGCATTGGCAAGAACATCGCCAAGGGCCTGGCAGCCGAGGGAGTGAACGTCGTACTCCTCGCCCGAAACCGCGAAACCCTCGAAGACGCCGCAGAAGAGATTCGTAAGTCCAGCAACGTCCGCGTTCTCGCCATACCCACCGATGTCAAGAACATGGAGGCGGTCAAAGCAGCCGCCGAGACTGCGGCAAGCCAGTTCAAAGCCGTTCACATCCTCGTGAACAATGCCGGGAGCGCGATTCGCCGCTACGACCGGCAAATCACCTGGTCGGACGCCGAGTGGATGGACGATATCGACGGCAAGATGATCGGCGCTCTGCGCTGCGTCCAGTCCCTGCTTCCCTACATGCCGCGCGACGGAAGCGGGCGTGTCATCAATATCAGCGGCATCGCCGGCATCAGCGTGCTGATCAAGGCGCTGACTCACGGATTCAACAACTCCGCCATGAATCATGTGACAAAATATCTGGCTACGGATCTGGCGGCGGAGAAAATCACGGTCAACGCCGTCATCCCCGGCCTCATCGCCACCGAATGGCGTGAAGGCTGGGCGGCAAACATGGCCAAAGAACAAGGTAAGACCAAGGCGGAATTTCTCGCAGACACGTGCAAGAGCTGGGGCATCCTGGCTGGCCGCTGGGGAACCATGGAAGAAGTAACGGACTCCGTTGTGTTTCTCGCTTCTGACCGTGCCCGCTATATCACAGGAACTCAAATCGCAGTTGACGGCGGCTACGGCGTCAACACGCGTGGATAGGAAGTAATCATGGATCTCGGTAATGGCATGGGTCTGCTGACATATTCAACGCTGGTTCATCCCGGAGACAACTGGGAGGAAATCTGGCACAGCCTGACAACGTACGTTCCCCGTGTGAAGGAACGCGTCTGTCCTAAAAACGAGCGGTTTGGCGTGTCGCTGCGTCTCTCAAATTCTTCGGCAACGACGCTGGTCAACGACAAGAGCAAACGCGAGATGCTGAAGAAGTTTCTCGGCGACAACGACATGTTCCTCTACACCGTCAACGCCTTCCCATACGGTACTTTCAAAAACACTGTCGTTAAGGAAGCGGTGTACGAACCGGACTGGCGCTCCGAAGAGCGTATGAACTACACCATGAACGTCGCGGAGATTCTCGGCGATGTCGCGCCCGAAGGTACAGCCCCGTCGATTCAAAGCGCGCCACTCGGCTTCAAGCCGCGCGTCACGAATCTCGATGTCATCGAGGCCTACACCGATCGCGTTCTTCGCGTCGCCGCCAGACTCGTGGATATCCGGGAACGCACCAACAGGACCGTAGGCCTTGCACTGGAACCCGAACCGTTCTGCTTCCTCGAGACTACCGACGAGGCCGTCGAGTTCTTCACGAACCATTTGTACTCCGGTGCTTCCGCAGCAAAGCTGGCAAAGCTGGCGCGCATTCCGATCTCGGAGGCCCTCGATGCCCTGCGCCGCCACGTTGGCGTCGTCTACGACATCTGCCATCAGGCGGTCGAATACGAGAACATCAGCCTGTCGCTGCAAAAGCTCGTTGACGCCGGCATTCCCGTCTTCAAGCTCCAGGAGGCGGCCGCGCTCTATGTCCCGAAAGTGACCCCTCACACCGTCGAGGTCCTGAAGAAGTACGCAGAAACCATCTACCTGACGCAGACATTCGAGAAACGCGAAGATGGCATGACACGCTTCCTCAATCTTGAAGATGCCTTCGCCGCCCTCAAGGG
>Ga0315912_10006431_pt1 | contig 10503 bp, 9 predicted proteins | sample VfabasoilMG_FD_204469 | JGI IMG/M metagenome (GOLD analysis project Ga0315912, IMG submission 204469) | Garden soil microbial communities collected in Santa Monica, California, United States - V. faba soil | ecosystem: Environmental > Terrestrial > Soil > Garden | place: USA: California... | reverse complement strand
CCTGTGTCACTCGACCGTTCCTGCCGCTCTAGATGGGTTCGATGCAGACTACATTGATCGGCGGCAAGTCCCGACCAGGCCTCACGGTGAACGTCTGACGAACATCGCGATAGCCGTTACGGCTACCAATGACCGTGTAGGTGCCGGGGCGCAACTCGAGATCTTTGGCGGCGAACGCGCCGAGCGCGCCGACGCGATACAACGTGACGGTCGTCAGCTGATCGGACTCGATTCGCACGGGAAGCGGTTTCGACGCGAGCTCGACGAGCTGGCCGAGCCGCTCGATTTGCGACGTGATTCGCGGCCCCTTGTCCGGCGTGGCGCCGGCCGTTTGAAGCAGCGCCCGTGCGTCCGCGAGCACGGCGTCGCCGAACAACAGCGTGGGGTTGTCGATGAGATTTGTGAGCTTGGCGTCGAGACCCGCCCGCTCTTGGGCTCTCTTGATCCCGGTCTGCGCGAACAACAAGGTGCCATCGCCCTCGAGCACGGTGCGATACAAATCGATCGCTTGATCCCAAAGCTCGCGCCGCTCGAACGCGAGCGCACGCGCCTGGGCCAGCGCGATCTGGTCGAGCTTCGCGCCTTCCACGGCTTGCGTGAGGCCGTCGGCTGCTTCGCGCGAGCCGGGCCGCATGGCGAGCGCCGCCTCGAACTCGCGTTTCGCGCCGGCGAAATCCTCCGAGCTGAGCAGACCGAACCCCGTCGAGAGCAGGCGGTCGAACTCGGCATCGCGCAACATGCGGTTCACTGCGTCGACACCCGCCTTCGCGGTCGGCCAGGCCGCATCGATTGCGAGCGCCTCGCGATACGTTGCGAGCCCGGCCTGGAGCTCGCCCTGAGCGACCTCCACGTTGCCGCGCTGCACGAGCGCCAGCACCTCGGGAAGTTTTTCGGCGCGCGCCTTGCCCGCTAACGCGGCCGCATGCTCCGGCTCGATCGTCAGCACGACACCGTACTGCTGCAGCGCGCCGTCCGAGTCGCCGGCCGCGAGCGCGGCATCGCCGGCCGCGAGCGACGAGGCGAGCGTCGTCGCCGCGCGTGCCTTCAGTGACTCGCCGAGCGCCTTCGCCTCGGTGTAGCTGGCCGCTGAAGTCGAAAAATCATCCGCGAGAAACGCGTTGTCGCCGGCCTCGGAGAGTTGCTGATACTTGGCCCAGTCCTCGGCCGCCCATGCCTCGGTGTTCAGTTGCTTGAGCTCGTCGGTCAAGGTCAGCAGGCCCGCGAGCAAGTCGCCCGAACGCGCCTTGAGCTTCTCGCTCTCTTCCGGCGTCAGCACGGGCCGCGCCGGCGCCGCGGGAGCCGGTTCAGCGGCGGGCTTTACCGTCGCGGCAGCACGCTCCTCCTCGACGCTGGCAGGCAGCCAGTAGAACGCGGCGAACGCGGCAACGACCAGCGCCACGCCACCGAACGCCATGAGCGAAAGACGGGCGAGCCGCGGCCCCGACGACGGCGGCGGGCGTCGCTCTGCCGTGGCGCCGCGCAACTGCGGCCGCACCGGAACGATCGTTTCGTCGTGTTGTGGGACGTTCGGTTCCAAAGCCTTCTTCAATCCTGCTCGCCGCGGACAGATTCTATGACATCAACGAAATACGAAAGTCCCATCCGGCCGCGGGCCTGCAGCGCAGCCCCGGCTGCCGCTGCGAGCGCCGCGACACGGGAGTCCGCCCCCACAGCAGCGAGCTCGGCGCCGGCCGCGGGGCCGGACGGGCCATACGGTAGCCGCCCCGTCGCTAGCTCGAACAGCAGCGCCGCCAGAGCGAAACAGTCGGCCTCGCGCGCTTGGGCGCCGCGGGGTTGGGGCAAGCCGTAGGCCGCCGTGGCCACCACGGCGGGCGCGTCGAGCGGCCGCGCCGACGTAAGGTCCGCGAGCCGCGCGCTGCCGTCGGCGGCGAATAGCACGTTCCTCGCCTTCAAGTCGCCGTGCGCGAGCCCATGGCGCTCGAGCGCCGCTAGCGCCGCTACGACGGCACTGAGCGCCGGCAGCCATTGCCGCGGCGGCGCACCGACCAGCGGCACTAGATCGCCGTGCGGCAGGTATTCGAGCACTAGGACTGCGGCGCCCTTGCACTCGATGAGGTCGTACGCTGCGACAAGATGCGGGCTCGCGACCGAGCGGAGGACCTCGTGCTCGCGGCGGAGCAGCGCGTTCGCGCCCGGATGCCGGCGCAGCGCGCGCTTGACGAGCTTCAGCGCCGCTTCACGTCCATCGGGCGCAACCGCCCGCCACACCTCGGCCGTGCCGCCGCTGCCAATGAGCTCGACGGCGCGCCAATTGCCTAGGTTTACGCCATTCGGCCAGTCGACCGCTGTGAAATCAAACTCCGTCGCCAGCGCTTGGGTCAGCATCGGCGGCGTCCGTCGTAGGCTGCCCGTCGACCGGCGTCGCACCGGTGGCCTCGGTCGTCGCCTGTCCCTCGACCGGCGTCGGATCAGCAGATCCCGTCGCATCGGCGGACCCGGTCCCGTCGGCCGATCCCGTCGCATCGCCAGACCCCTTCAAGACCTGTTCGTCGATCGTCAAGGCGGCGGCGGCTGCCGCTTCCTGTTGGGCAGCCAGCTCCGGCGTGGGTGGCAGCTCGACGGGTGGCGCCGGCGCGGGCTCGGTGTAAATCGCGACATCCTCGGGTACGAAGCCCGACTCGGTGACGAAGATCTGGCGCAGCAGCTGCCGCCACTCCTCGTACTGTGCGTCGGCGGTGCCCGTCAGGCGATGCTGCGTTCCCTGGACCTCGACGACCATCGGCTCGATGCTGTCGTCGAAATCCTGGGCCAGCTCTTCGAGTGTCTCCGTGTGAAGCCGCTTCTCTTGTTTACGCACCTGGCTCGCGCGAATCATGTCCACGCCGACGTACATCAGCGCGTCACGCAACATGCGGTCGGAAAAGCTGCCGGAGTCCGAGTTCTGACCGTATGCGATCGACGCGACGATCGCCGCGATACCCATGCCCGTGCGCCAGCGCGCGGACTTCGTGAGCTCGCGGACCGCGATGGCTTCCTCGCGTGTGTATTCGCGCCAGCTGTCGTACGGCGCCATCGCCTCGGTCTGGAACTGCGCGTAGTGCTGGTCGAGCGTGTCCAAGAACAACCGCTCGCGCTGACGCACGCGCTGAGTACGGTCGTACATCGGATCGCCTTCGGCCGGCAACCGATTCAATGAGTATTCGCCTTTGTTTTCGACGACGTAGCCGGAAAACGCTTCGGGGCTCACGTCGGCGGCGTAGCGCAGGCTCGTCACGGTGCGAACGCCGCGCCGGTCGGTGGCGCTCAGCTTCACCTGGGCGGCCGCGAGGTCGTTCGCGATCCGGTTGAATACGTCCTGATACGGATCGAGGTCCGGGTAGCGCTGGCGATTGAACGAGCCGGCCGCCGTTTCCATCTCGTACGGCTTCTCGTCGAGCCAAACGCGCCCCGTCGAGTCCGTCGCCGTGACGGCCAAGCGCAGCTGATCGCCGTCCGAGTGCAGAATCTTACCGACGACGTTGACGTCGGCGGTCGTCGTGGCCTTCGGCGAGATCCACACGGAGCCCCAGTTACCGGTCCTCTGCAGCGTCTGGCGCAGCAGCACCGACATGTACACCGATTCGGAGCGCCTAATTTGTACGAACGTGCCCTCGCGGATCAGCTCTTCGACGACTTCCTTCGGAACCTCGCCCTCGGGGACACCGGAGTCGAACAGCACGATGCCGACGTCGAGCAGCTCATCCTCGGCGATGGCATTCGTCGCTTTGCTGAGCGGGACGGAGTGCGCGACTACGACTTCCTGGCTAGTGCAGGCGGCGAACCACCAACTTCCGATTACCAACAAAGCGAGTCGGCGCATTTTTCCCCCTCGAGACCTTAGTCGCGAGCGATCTTTTTATACTGGTTATATTCGTCCCAAAGCGCGCCCCGTAAGAACGGGTCGTTCTCCTTCGTCGCGGCCTCGCACAGCTGCCGCGCGACGCGATCCTGATCGTTGCAGCCTTGCACGGTAGCCACGGCTGCCGGATCGGGCCCGAGGTCTCTGACCGCAGCAGGCCCGCCTTCGCCGTTGCCTCCGGCCGCGCCGCCGCCACCGGCTTGACCGCCCGCGCCCGCTGCATCGGCACCGCCGCCGCCACCGCCCGCCGCGTCCGCACCACCGCCGCCACCGCCCGTGGACCCCGCGTCGGCGGCCGCACCGCCGCCTTGTCTCGCGATCTCGCCCTGCTCCCGGCTCATCTCCTTGTCGAAGTCGCCGAGCGACTTGTCGAATTCCTCGTCACCACCGAGGCCGCCGGCCAAGCTCCCGTCACCACCGGAGCCGCCGCCACCGCCCTCGTCGCCGAACGGATCACCGTCAGCGGAGCCGCCTTTCCCATTGCCGGAGCCGTCGGCGCCGCCACCGCTGGAGCTGTCGCCGCCGGCGCCACCACCGCCCGCGCTGCTGCCGGCCGGAAAGTCTCCGCCGCCGCCACCACGTGAGCCGGCCGAACCACCGCCCGCGGCGCCACCGCCGCCAGCCGTGCTGCCACCCGCGGCACCACCGCCGCCGGGGAAACTAGAGCCGCCTGGAAACCCACCTCCGCCGCCAGCGGAGCCGCCGCCGGCCGCGCCGCCGCCGGACGAGCCGCCGCCGGACGAGCCGCCGGGTAAACCGGCGCTGCCACCGCCTCCGCCCTGCGAGCCCCCGGGCAAACCGGCGCTGCCACCTCCGCCGCCGGACGAGCCACCGCCCGATGATCCGCCGCCGGATGAGCCACCACCGGAGCTACCGCCGCCGCTCGGCATAGGAATGCCGCCGCCCGATGATCCGCCGGAGGACTGCTGTTGACTCGAGCACGCGGCTACACCGGCGGCGACCAGCGCCACGAGCAAAAGCTTGTGAAGCAGTGGACGATCCATGTAACACCTCAGCCGGCTGCCGCGCGGGGAATGCATTCTTAGTTACTCGTGCCGCGGGCGAAGTTCACTATAGGCGCGGCTGAGAGACTTTGACTCGAAGATTGCATAACGCGCGGCTGATAACGCACAACCGTCCCGCGCGTTGACAGCTGTTCGCTCCTGCTAATATGCGCGCTCTCATTCATCCTGAACGATGCCTAGCGGGGAGTCCTTATGCTCAAGATAACACCGTTCAGCGGGCTGCTTCTATTGGCCTTAGGGCTGCCTGCACTCGGTCAACAAGCTGCGCCCGCAGCGCCCGCGCGAACGCCTGCTCCGGCGAACGCAATGGTGTATTTCTTGTCGCCGGCGAACGGCGCGACGGTCAGCTCGCCCGTCACGATCCGCTTCGGTTTGCGCGGCATGGGCGTGGCGCCCGCGGGCGTCACGAATCCGAATACCGGTCATCATCATCTTCTCGTCGACGTCGACACGTTGCCGCCGGACAACTTGCCGATTCCGAACGACGCGAACCATCGGCACTTCGGCCTCGGTCAAACCGAAACGGAGCTTACGCTCCCGCCGGGTCAGCACACGCTGCAGCTCGTGCTCGGTGACGCGTTGCATATTCCCCACCAACCGCCGGTGGTCTCCGAGAAGATCACGATCACCGTGCAGTAGCTCTCGTCCGTCGGCATGGAAATCCGCAACGACTTCGTCGAGGCCGTCGGTAATACGCCGCTGATCAAGCTGCGGCAGGCCTCCGAGCTCACGGGCTGCACGATCCTCGGCAAGGCCGAGTTCGCGAATCCGGGCGGCTCCGTCAAGGACCGCGCCGCGAAGTACATGGTGCTCGACGGCGAACGACGCGGCCTCATCGAGCGCGGCGGCCTCATCGTCGAAGGCACGGCGGGCAACACGGGCATCGGCTTGGCGCTCGTCGGCAACTCGCGTGGGCTTAGGACGCTGATCTTGATGCCGAACACGCAGTCGCAGGAAAAGAAGGACATGCTGCGACTCTGCGGCGCTGAGCTTCGCGAAGTTCCGGCCGTGCCATACAAAGATCCGAACAACTACGTTCACATCGCGGCGCGCACCGCGAAGGAACTGGAAGCGACGGAGCAGCATGGCGTGCTGTACGCGAACCAGTGGGACAATCACGCGAACCGCGACGGTCACACGGCGAGCACGGGCCCCGAGATCTGGGAGCAGACCAATGGTTCGATCGACGGCTTCATCTGCGCCGTCGGCACGGGCGGCACACTCGCCGGCGTCAGCGCGTTCTTGAAGCACAAGAATTCGAACATAGTGACCGCCGCGGCCGATCCGATGGGCGCGGCAATCTACAGCTGGATCAAGACGGGCGAGCTCAAGGGCCAGGGCAGCTCGATCAGCGAAGGCATCGGCCAAGGGCGCGTCACGGGCAATCTCGAGGGCGCGCGCATCGACGATGCGTTCCAAATTCCGGACACGGAGATGCTGCCGATCCTTTACGACCTCGTGCAGAAAGAAGGACTGCTGCTTGGCGGCTCAAGCGGCATCAACGTCGCAGGCGCCATTCGTCTCGCGCGTCAGCTCGGGCCGGGAAAAACGATCGTCACGGTGCTCGCCGACTCCGGCTCGCGCTATCAGTCGAAGCTGTTCAATCCCGAGTTCCTGAAGGCCAAAGGCTTGCCGTTGCCGCCCTGGCTCGTGAAGAGCTGACGAAACTCCGTCGTCGTTCGCCGACAACGTTTTCTGTGATGTGCTGCAGCGACGAGAGCTGCTGCAAGCTCGACAATGCTCCTCGTTTTCAGGGTTGATTCAGCTACGGACGGCTAGTCTCTCCCGCATGCTCCCGGTTCCACGTATAGCCACGCTGACCCTGCTCGCCGCGCTCGCGGCGGCAACAGCTGGCTGCGCGGGCTCCCGCATCGAACCGGTTGCCGAGGCGCCGCGGCGCGTGACCGTCGAGCCGCGCATCGCCGATGCAGCCGTCGGCGGCGCAATCGCCGACGTCGCGATGGGCATGGTCGGCACGCGCTACCTCTACGGCGGCACCGATCCTCTGAAAGGATTCGACTGCAGCGGTCTCGTTTATTACGCGTACGAGCAAGCCGGCTACCGCGTGCCGCGCACGTCGCAAGAGCTCTTTCGAGCGGCGCGCAAGATTTCGGTCGACGACGCCGACCCCGGCGATCTCATGTTCTTCCAGGATCAGACGAAGCTGTCGCACGTCGGCATTTACCTCGGCGACGGGCTCTTCGTTCATGCGCCCGCGAGCGGCCAGAATGTCGCCGTCGGCAGCCTCGACTCGGCCTACTATCAACAACACCTCGTCGCAGTCGGGCGGCTGTTGCCGCACTGAGTCGAGGCGTCACTTCGGCAAGCGGGCCTCGGCGGCACGCGTCGCACGTTCGCAGTCCGGCACCGATCGTGCCGCGCGCAAGCTGTCACGTATGCCGAGGCGCTGCTGATCGCGGCGCGCCGTCGCCAACTCGTTGACGCCCGCGCACGCTGCGAGCAGCTCTTGCTCGGCCGCCGCGAGCCCCGGAGCTTCCGCACCCGGCGCGTCGAGCGCGAACGCCACCGCATCCGCAACCCGGTTCTGCTCGCGAAACACGCGCTCGACGTATTCGCGAAACTCGTCCGAGCGCAGGCTCAACTGTTGCCCATCCGTGGTCGACACGGCCGCACATCCCGACAAGTTGAGGAGCAGAACAACGGCGGCCGAGCGGGCAAAGATCATATGGACCGGAAGGATGGGCGTTGCAAGCATGCTCAGGCCTAGAAGCGGCCCCGCGCAAGGCTCCGGGGCGCCGCCCGGGGGCCGCGCAGGGGTTGTGCGATAATGCGCCCGCCTCAGTTACCGCCGGTGCTTATGCCCGTTTCCGCGCCACGCGCCCTGGACACTCCCGCCGAGCAAGTGTCGGCGACCATCGCCAGGGCCATCGACTGGCTCGACCGCGACCAGACACCGGAAGGGTTCTGGGTCGGCATGCTCGAGTCGAACTCGTGCATGGAAGCCGAGTGGCTACTCGCCATGCATTTCCTTGGCCTAAAGCACCCGCGCGAGCAAGACCTAGTTGCCACGCTGCTGAACGCGCAGCGTCCCGACGGCTCGTGGGAGGCGTACCACGCGGCGCCGCAGGGCGACATCAACGGGACCGTCGAGTGCTATGCCGCGCTGCGTTGCGTGGGCTTTAGTCCCGACGACGAGCCGCTCGTTCGCGCGCGGCGCTGGATCTTCGAGCACGGCGGCTTGCGCGGCATCCGCGTCTTCACGCGCTATTGGCTGGCGTTGCTCGGCGAATGGCCGTGGAACGCGACTCCGAATCTGCCGCCCGAAATCATCGCGGATCCCCGCTGGCTGCCTTTCAACATCTACAACTTCGCTAGCTGGGCGCGCGCGACATTGTTGCCGCTCGCGGTGCTATCGGCGCGGCGGGCCGTCAGGCCGTTGCCCCCGGAACGGCGGCTCGACGAGCTGTTCCCCGACGGCCGCGAAAACATGGACTACCGCTTGCCGCGCCGGGACTCGTGGTTCTCGTGGCGAAGGTTGTTCCTCGTCTCCGACCGCTTCCTACATCTGTATCAACAGCTCGGCTTCACACCGTTCCGCGATACCGCGATCAACGCTTGCCTCGGTTGGATCGTGCGCCACCAGGACGCCGACGGCGCGTGGGGCGGGATTCAGCCGCCGTGGATCTACAGCCTCATGGCACTCAACGTCGAGGGCTACTCGCTGCAGCATCCCGTCATCGCGAAGGGACTGGCGGCGCTCGATTCGCACTGGTCATACGAGCGCGGCGGTACGTTGCACATCCAGGCCAGCGAGTCGCCGGTCTGGGACACGCTGCTGGCGCTGCTCGCGATGCAAGATTGCGATCGCGAGTTCACGCCGGCTATGGTGCGCGCGCTCGACTGGGTGCTCGCGAACGAAGTCCGCTATCGCGGCGACTGGGCGAGGAAGGTCAAGAATGTCGAGCCGAGCGGTTGGGCGTTCGAACGCGCCAACCTGCACTATCCCGACATCGATGACACGGCCGTCGCGCTGATCGTGCTGGCGCGCTTGCCGCGCCATCTGCTCGACGAGCCGCGCATTCGCGCGACGATCGACCGCGCGCTCGCGTGGACGCTCGCGATGCAGTCGAGCAACGGCGGCTGGGCGGCTTTCGACAAGGACAACGATCGGCCGATCATCACGAAGATTCCGTTCTGCGATTTCGGCGAGGCGCTGGATCCGCCTTCGGCCGACGTCACGGCGCACATGCTCGAAGCGCTGGGCCTGCTCGGGTTCGATCGCGGCCACGCGGCGGTCGAGCGCGGCTATCAATTCATCCGCAAAGAGCAGGAAGCCGACGGCAGCTGGTTCGGCCGGTGGGGCGTCAACCATATCTACGGCACCGCCGCGGTGCTTCCTGCGCTCGCCGCCATCGGCGAGGACATGACGCAGCCTTACATTCGTGCGGCCGCCGACTGGCTCGTTGCGCACCAGAACGCCGACGGCGGCTGGGGCGAAACGTGCGCGTCCTACATGGACGACAGCTTGCGGGGACGAGGGCCGAGCACGGCGTCGCAGACCGGCTGGGCGCTGCTCGCGCTCCTGGCGACGAACGATCGAGCTCACGAGCGGGCGATTCGCCGCGGAGTCGGCTTCCTCATCGACACGCAACGTGATGACGGCACCTGGAACGAGCCCTACTACACCGGCACGGGCTTCCCGGGCTATGGCTTCGGCGCGCGCATGGACTTCCGCGATCAAAAGACGCGTGAGCGCATTGCGCAAGGCACGGAGCTGCAGCGCGGCTTCATGATCAATTACAACCTCTACCGCCACTACTTCCCGCTGATGGCCTTAGGCCGTGCGCGGAAGTTCCTAGCCTAGTCAAAGGTGCGGCGCGCGCCGCGTCAGCGAAATGTCTTGGCGAATGCCTGGTCGATGTCGGCGATCAGATCGTCGACGTGCTCGATGCCGACGGCCAACCGCACCGTCGACTCTTTGATCTGAGCGCGCTTCTGCTCGTCCGCCGAGAGATCACTGCCGAGATAGAGCTGCACTGGCGCGACGAGCGACTCCGTGGAGCCCAAGCTCGCGGTCGTCGTGAACAGCTCGAGCGCGTCGATGAACGCCCAAGTGCGCTCTTTGTCGGCGGCGAGATCAAACGACAGCACGCCGCCGAAGTCGCTCATTTGCTTGCGCGCGAGCGCATGACCCGGGTCGTCCGCCAAGCCCGGGTAGTAGACCTTCGTGACTTCCTTGCGCCTCGCGAGGTACTCGGCGACCGCAAGCGCGTTCGCCGAGTGCCGCTCGTAGCGCAGGTAGTAAGTTTTGAGCCCGCGCGCCGCGAGCGCTGCAACGCCCGGATCAAGCACGGCGCCCATGTTCACGGACAGCGGCTTGATCGCCCGCATACGCTTGCGGTCACCGATCACGATGCCGGCCATGATGTCGCCGTGACCGTTCGCATACTTCGTCAAGCTGTGGACGAAATAATCGATCTCGTACTTGCCGTGGTTGTGCAGGCCGGCGAAGGTATTGTCGAGCACGGTGACGACTTCGTGCTTCTTCGCGAGCGCCGTGATCGCCGCAAGGTCAGGCACTTGCAGCATCGGATTCGTCGGCGCTTCGAACAATAAAAGCTTCGTGTCGTCCTGCGCGAACGCCTCTTCGATGCCCTT
>Ga0315912_10006430_pt1 | contig 10504 bp, 7 predicted proteins | sample VfabasoilMG_FD_204469 | JGI IMG/M metagenome (GOLD analysis project Ga0315912, IMG submission 204469) | Garden soil microbial communities collected in Santa Monica, California, United States - V. faba soil | ecosystem: Environmental > Terrestrial > Soil > Garden | place: USA: California... | reverse complement strand
CGCCACCGGCGTGTTCAGGTCGTCGTCGAGCGCCTGCCCGATTCGAGCTGAAAACTCAGCGATGTCCGCGCCGGCGGGCTCTTCAGCGTCGCGAATGCGCGCTGCTGGAATCGAGGCAAGCCTCTGCCGCGTGGCGTAGATGTACTCGAGCCGCCCTTCGGCTTCTTCGAACTGCGGGAACCCAAGCAGCCTTCCAGCGTCGTCTTGCTCCCACTCCAGGTTGAGCGGCGCCCGGTAGTGCACAGCGAGCACCGCATAGCGGATCGCCTCGGGCTCCACGTGCTCACACGCCTCGCGCAACATGAAAAAGTTCCCGAGACTCTTGCTCATTTTCTCGCGGTTCACTTGCACGAAGCCGTTGTGCATCCAGTAGCGAGCGAACGGCTTGCCCGTGGCGCATTCGCTTTGAGCGATCTCGTTTTCGTGATGGGGAAACACCAGGTCGAGACCGCCGCCGTGCAAATCGAAGCTTTCGCCCAGGTAGCGCATGCTCATCGCCGAGCACTCGATGTGCCAGCCTGGACGCCCTGGGCCGAACGCGCTGGGCCAGGCGGCTTCGCCCTCGCGAGACTTCTTCCACAGCGCGAAATCGTGAGGATGCCGCTTCTTCTTGAGCTCTTCTTGATCGATGCGCTCGCTGGCGCCCGTCTCGAGATCTTCGAGCTTGCGATGCGAAAGCTTGCCGTAGCCACTCGCCGCTGGCACCGAGAAGTAGACGTCGCCATCACTCTCGTAAGCGTGGCCCGTATCGACCAGCTTCTGGATCAACGCTCGGATCTCGTCGAGGTGGTCGCTCACCTTGGGTTCGACGTCCGGCGCGAGGTTATTCAGGCGCTGCATGTCGCTCGAGTAAGCTCGCCAGAATCGCTCGGCAAGTTCGCGCGGTTCTTCGCCCGCTTCTTTGGCGCGCTTGATGATCTTGTCGTCGATATCCGTGACGTTGCGCACGTACGTGACGCGCCCGGATTGCTTCAGGTGACGAACCAACACGTCGTACACGACGTAGCAGCGCGCGTGACCGAGGTGGGTGTGGTCGTACACGGTCGGCCCGCACACGTAAACTCGGGCGTGCCCTGGCTCTTGGGGTTCGAAGAGCTCTTTCTTCGACGTGAGCGTGTTGTAGATCTGGAGAGGCATCGGTCAGCCGAAAGTAGCACCAGATCGGGCTCGAAAGACACCGGTATCACGCTGCATGGTCAGCTCGGAAGCGCGCTCTGGTCGAGGTCCCAACCGCTGAGCGCTGCGAAGGAATTCGTCGCCGAGAAGCGACCCGTAGCGTCTTTGCCGACGAAGGCCAGCGACGTGGCCGGGTCGTGCGTGAAAAAGAGCCCCACGCGATCGCTGAGCGATCGCTCGTAGAGCGTCCGCTTCTCGTCGATCAAGCGCTCGGGGAAGCGATCGTAGCCCATGGTGATGGGCAGATGCACCCAGGGCACGCCCGGAACCAGATCGGCGCAGAACACCAGCTGCGCCCGCTCGCCTATGACGAAGGTGTGCAGCATGCCTGGAGTGTGCCCGTCACTCTGCCAGAAACGAAAGCGAGGCCCCAATACATCCGATGCCTCCGCGCGGTCAGGCACGACCTCGAGTCGCCCGGACGCTTCGAGCAGTTGGGGCAGCTCGCTGATGAACGAGGCGCGGTCGCGCAGATGCGGGGCCTGGGCGCGCTCGAACGCCGTTTGCCCCACGACGTAGCGCGCGCGAGGGAACAAGAGCTCGGGCGGCTGCCCCTCGCGAAACGCCGAGAGCAACCCGCCCGCGTGGTCGAAATGCAGGTGGCTCAAGACCACTGCGTCGATCTCGGTGTGGTCGACCCCCGCGGCTTTCAACGAGGCCAAGAGCACGTGCTCGTCCTCGACCACCCCGTAGCGCTCTTTGTACTTCGGCTCGAAGAAGACGCCGATGCCGGTCTCGAGCAGCACCTTGCGCTCGGCCTGTTCCACCAACAGGGCGCGGCACACCAAAGGCACACGCCCAAGCTCATCCGGAGGCAACCACTTCTGCCACAGCGCACGCGGCGCGTTGCCGAACATGGCGCCCCCGTCGAGGCGTTGGCTGTTACCGAGAATGGAACTGACCCGGAGCATCCCGACTCATTCCGCCGCGCGCGGCGGCGCTGTCTGCACACCCTGGACGAAGGCGTCGAGTGTGACCTCGACCTGCGAACCATCGTCGCGAGAACGCACGTTGATCGTGCCTGCGGCCTGCTCTTTCTCGCCGACCACGATCACGTAGGGCACCTTGCTGAGGCTCGCTTGGCGAATCTTGTAGGAGACGCGATCGTCGGTGAGGTTCGTGTCGCAACGTAGCCCCGCGTCGAGCAACCGCTCGCTCACCGCCTTGGCATAGTCAGCGAACTTGTCGCTCACGGGGATGACCGTGACTTGCACCGGCGCTAGCCACATCGGGAAGGCGCCCGCGTAGTTCTCGATGATGATCCCCAAGAAGCGCTCGAGGCTGCCGTAGCAGGCCCGATGGATCATCACGGGCGTATGCTTGGCTCCGTCCGCTCCGACGTACTTGAGCTCGAAGCGATCGGGCATCGAGAAGTCGAGCTGGATGGTGCCGCACTGCCAGGAACGCTTCAGCACGTCGCGGATGTGAAAATCGATCTTCGGCCCGTAAAAGGCGCCGTCACCCGGGTTCAGCTGGTACTCGACGCCCTTTTCGGTGAGCGCCTTCTTCAGCGCCGATTCCGCCTTCTCCCACATCTCGTCGCTGCCGATGCTCTTCGCCGGCCTGGTCGAAAGTTCGATGCGCACATCCGTGAGATCGAAGGCGCCGTAGACCTCTTTGAAGAAGTCGATCAGCATCTTGATTTCGTTGCCGATTTGATCCGGAGTGCAGAAGTGGTGCGCGTCGTCTTGCGTGAACGCTTGCACGCGGAACAGACCATGGCGCACACCGCTGAGCTCGCGGCGATGGACCAGGCCCATTTCGGCGATGCGGAGCGGCAACTCTCGATGGCTGTGCAGCTTGCTCTTGTACGCCACGCAGTGCCCAGGGCAGTTCATGGGCTTGACCGCCATGGGTCGGTCTTCTTCCACGTTATCCAGAATCACGTCTTCGTGCCCTTCTTCGCGGAGCTTGAGCTTCGTGAAGAACATGTTTTCCAGATAATTCTGGTAGTGCCCGGAGCGATGCCAGAGCTGTTCGCTCAAGATAATCGGCGTCTTCACCTCGACGTAGCCGCGGCGACGCAGCATGCCGCGCATGTAGTCGACCAGCGAGTTGAATAGAATCGTGCCTTTGGGCAGGTAAAAGGGAAAACCCGGCGCATCTTCGTCGAACGTGAACAGCTCGAGCCGTTCCCCGAGCACGCGGTGATCGCGCTTCTTCGCTTCCTCGAGCGCGTGCAGGTAGTCCTTCAGCTCTTGCTTGCTGAAGAACGCCGTCCCGTACACGCGCACGAGTTGCTCGCGGCTGGCATCAGCGCGCCAGTAGGCGCCGGAGACTTTGGTGAGCTTGGTGTTCGCAAGAAAGCCCGTGTTCGGCACGTGCGGGCCGCGGCACAGATCGATGAACTCACCGTGCCGGTAGAAGCTCATCTCGTCGCCGCGCTCGAGGATGCCGTCGATGAGCTCGCGCTTGAACTTGTTGGTGCCGCCGTCGATCGCCTTGTATTTGGCAAAGTACTCATCGTGGCCATCGGACACGCAACGCTCGAACGAATACGCCGCTTTGGCGAGCCGCTGCATCTCGGCCTCGATGGCGGGGAAATCATCCGGCGTGATCTTCCCTTCAGGCAGAAAGATGTCGTAGTAGAAGCCATCTTCGACGACAGGGCCGATGGTGAGCTGCGCCTTGGGGAACACCCGCAAGATCGCGTCGGCCATCAAATGCGCTGCGGAATGGCGCATGACCTCGAGCGCTTCGGGATCGCGGCTGGTCACGATCGCCACCTCGTCGCCGTCCGCTAGCTTGGTGGACATATCCTTCAGGACGCCGTTGACCTTCGCCACCACGGCGGCCTTCGCCAAACCAGGCCCGATCTGCGCGGCCAGCGTGGCCACTGAAGCGTTGTCGTCGAGCTCGCGCGCACTCCCGTCGGGGAGTTTTACCTGAATCATAGAATTTTCCTTTCGTTTGAAGCCGGTTACCCCCGACTTCGTGTGGATCACCCGACGGAAACCGCCCGTCGAGGCAACACTGACACCTTACCCAAGATCCCCCGGGCACGCCAGCCCCGCCGTACACAAAGCTCGTGTGGCGGCACTGAAGCGAAATACTGCGACCCCTCACAGGGTGGAACACGATTTCGCGCAACCCTCGCCCCCCATGGCCCGACGCGGGGGCACATGCCCAGCGGGCCCTTCGCGCAAGTCCAGTGCTGGTTCCGAACGAGACCTTGCACCCGTTCGAGCTCGAGTGGCGTGCGCCTCGCCGGCCGTAGTCGTTAGTCTTTGGTTACAGATGAGCGGACCCCCATCGGACGAGTCACCAGAATGTAACGAAATGATCAGACTGCGCTGAGTGGCGGCCTGGTAACCCAGCGGCCCGTCGTACACAGGCTCGTGTGGTCCGCCTGAGCTTGCGCAACCGGCGTTCCGTATCCGCGGCGCGCTCGCGCTCCGACTCGGCGCTCGTGCTGAATGGGCGCGCTGCTCGCGAACAGTGGGCGGAGGCTCATCGGGTCTATAGAGCGCAGAGAGTTGCCTTCGCCGGCGGAGAGTTTGTCCGGGCCGTCCGCGGCCCCGTGGTCTTGGGGGAACATCTGATCATGCGTTCTGCCCGGCCACTCGGACGATCTAATTCGTCCAACTCAACCTAGAATTCGTCCAATTCGACCTTGTGCGGGGCCTAAATTCGTTCAAATTGACCAGTATGACTCTGACGCTCGAGCTCGCTGAACGCCAACTGGTGCCGGATCGCCTGATCCGGTTCGGGATTCGTAGACTTCTCCGCAAGCGCCTGGCGGATGAGGCTCGGGCTCTGTCGCGGCCCGGAGCGCCGCTCTGGATCCGCGAGATGGCTGAGTCCCCCGTCGCGCTCGCGACGGACGAAGCCAACGCCCAACACTATGAGGTGCCTGCCGCCTTCTATCGAGAGGTGTTGGGACGAAACCTGAAATACAGCTCAGCTTACTGGGACGCGAGCGTAAGTTCGCTCTCCGACGCCGAAGACGCGATGCTGCGTCTGACGGCTGAACGCGCAGATCTGCGCGACGGCCAGCGCATTCTGGAGCTCGGCTGCGGCTGGGGCAGTCTGTCCCTGCACATGGCGCGGCGTTTCCCGAACGCGAGCATTTTGGCCATTTCCAACTCCAACTCTCAGCGCGAGTGGATCGAGTCCGTCGCGAAGCGCGAGCAGCTGACGAACATCGAGGTGCTCACGGCAAACGTCAACCACCTGCAGCTCGGCCGCAAGTTCGACCGCGTCGTTTCCGTGGAGATGTTCGAGCACATACGTAACTGGGAGCTCTTGCTGGGTCGGATTCACGACTGGCTCGAAGCGGATGGCAGGCTGTTCTTGCACTTCTTTGCCCACGCGACCTTCGCCTACCCGTTCGAGTCCAGCGCAGACGACGACTGGATGGGGCAACACTTCTTCACGGGCGGGATGATGCCGTCCAAAGACCTGCTACAGAAGCTAAACATCCCCTTCGCTGTGGAGCAGCGCTGGGACGTGAGCGGCCAGCACTACGCCAAGACGGCAGAAGCTTGGCTCGCGAACCTCGACAGGAACCATAGCTCGGTCAGGGCCGTCTTCGAGCGCCGCTACGGGCGAGAGGAGAGCGCGCGCATGGTCCAGCGCTGGCGCATGTTCTTCCTCGCCTGCGCGGAGCTATTCGGCTTCGCCGCTGGAAGCGAGTGGCTCGTCACGCACGCGCTGCTGCGACCCGAGCCCAAGGGAGTTGTGTCGTGAAAATCGCCGTGATCGGGTCGGGGGTCTCGGGGCTGGTCGCTGCGCTGCGTTTGGCTGACCAGCACGAGGTCAGCTTGTTCGAAGCCGACTCGCGACTGGGTGGCCATGCCAACACCGTGGATGCGCCGGATGGGCATCAACACATCGCTCTAGATACGGGCTTTCTCGTCTGCAACCCGAACACCTATCCGAATTTCCTCGCGCTGATGCAGGAGCTGGGAGTGACGCTCGCCGAAAGCGAGATGAGCTTCAGCGTGCGCAGTGACCGGCGCGACTTCGAGTACTGCGGCCGAGACCTCAGCGCGCTGTACGCGCAGCGCGGTCACCTGTTCAGTCTGCGTTTTCATCGCATGGTTTGGGACATCTTGCGCTTCTACCGTGAAGGGGCCGCGCTCTTGACCAGCCCCGAGGACTTGCCGCTGCACGCGTGGCTCGAGCAGCGCGGGTTTTCATCCCAGTTCATGGAGGATCATCTGAGCCCGATGATCCGCGCCGTGTGGTCGGCGGACAAGCATGCCGCCTACGCGTTTCCCGCCCGATTCCTGGTGCGCTTCTTCCACAACCACGGCTTCCTCACCACCGGCACCCAGCCGCCGTGGCTCACGATCCCGGGAGGTTCGCGCTCCTACGTCGACGCAATCGCGCGACGCTTCAACGGGAAGATCCGCCTGAATGCTCCCGTGCTCGGGATCACGCGCCGCGGCGGCGCCCATGGGCACGACGTGTTCGTGGAAACGCCGCAGATGGGCAGCGAGCGCTTCGACCACGCGGTCATCGCATGCCACGCCGATCAGGCGCTCCGCATGCTGAAGGATCCGTCGGCGCTGGAACGCGAACTGCTGGGCGCATTCCCCTACCAACCCAATGAAGCCGTGTTGCACACCGACGCACGCCTGATGCCCAAGAACCGACGCGCGTGGGCCTCGTGGAACGTGCACCTCGACGATGAGGGCACACCCGGCGCGTGCATCACCTACTGGTTGAACTCGCTGCAACCGTTGCGGACGCAGACCAACTTCTTCGTAACGCTCAATCGCAGCCACGCTATCGACCCAAAAAAGACGCTTCAGGTCTTCGACTACTCGCACCCCGTGTTCACGCTCGACGGTATCGCCCAGCAATCGCGGCACACCGAGCTCATCAATCACCGGTCCACATCCTACTGCGGCGCGTATTGGCGCAACGGCTTTCACGAGGACGGCGTAGTGAGCGCGCTCGGTGTCGTCGCTCAGCTGCGGGGCAACGTACTCACGAGGGCCGCATGAACCGCACCGCCCCGATCGCACGAGCGGCGCGGCGCCCCGCTCGACACAGCGCCCTGTATACCGGCCATGTCACGCACGCGCGGCGCGGCACGCCGTCTCACGCGTTCACACACGACCTTTACATGCTCTACCTGGATCTCGACGAGCTCGGGCAGCTCGGGTTGTGGCCAGCGCTGGGGGTGGAGACTCCGGGCCTGCTGAGTTTTCGACGCGCTGACTACCGAGGAGAGACCGCGGTGCCGCTCGATGAACTGATCAAGAATGAAGTCGAGACTGCGACGGGGTATCGCCCCAAGGGTGCCGTGCGTTTGCTCACGCACGTGCGCAGCCTGCGCCGCGCGTTCAACCCGGTAAGCTTCTACTACTGCTTCGACCCGGACGAGCGCCTGGTCGCCGTGCTCGCCGAGATCACGAATACTCCTTGGGGAGAAAGGCACGCCTACGTGCTGCCAGGGTCCGGTGATAACGCGAGCATGAGCTTCGATAAAGCCTTCCACGTATCGCCGTTCTTGCCGATGGACCACCGCTACCACTGGCAGCTGGGCACACCTGGCGCGCGCTTGACAGCCGAGCTGCAGAGCACCTCGGACGGGATCGAGGTGTTCCGGGCTCGCCTCAGCCTCGGACGGCGCGAGCTCACCCGCTGGTCGCTCGCCTGGGCTGCCTTGTGCATGCCGCTGATGAGTTTGCGAGTGCTGTTCCTCATCTACTGGCAAGCGCTCCGCCTGTGGTTGAAGCGGGCGCCGGTATTCGATCACCCGAAGACCCTCCTCTTGGACCCCCGAGTCACTCGAAAGTCGATCAAGAGCCAAGCATGAATAGTAGCAGCGCCATCAGCAGTCTTTCACTCTCCGAGCCCACATCGGTGTTCCGTACGCTCGTGCTCGCTCGCTTCGGCCGCCTGAAGCACGGCCAACTGGAGCTGCTGGAGGGCGGCCAGCGCCGGGTCTTCGGTGCACCCGGCACGCAGCCCAGCGCACGCGTGGTGATCCACGACCCGCGCGCGTACCAACGCATAGCGCTCGCCGGTACCCTCGGCGCAGGGGAAGCCTACGTGGACGGGCACTGGGACACACCTGACCTTACGCAGCTGATTCGGCTCATGCTCCGGAACTCGGAGGCCCTCGAGGGGATCGAGTCCGGGTTCGCGAAGTTGGGCATGCTGCTCGCGCGCGGATTCGGCTCGCTGCACCGCAACACCAGGCCCGGCAGCAAACGTAACATCGCTGCGCACTACGACCTCGGTAACGACTTCTTCGAACGCATGCTCGACCCGACGCTCTCCTACTCGTCCGGCGTGTTCGAGCACGAACACAGCACGCTCGAGCAAGCCAGCCACCACAAACTCGAACTCTTGTGTCGGCTGCTCGAACTCTCACCCACGGACCGGCTGCTGGAGATCGGAACGGGCTGGGGCGGCCTTGCGCTCCACGCCGCAGGCGAACGCGGCGCGCACGTCACGACCGCGACGATTTCACGCCAACAATACGAGCTGGCGAAGCGCCGCGTAGAAGCTCTAGGACTGGAAGAACGCGTCGAGGTGCTGCTGCGGGACTACCGCGATTTAGCAGGCACGTTCGACAAGCTGGTCTCAGTCGAGATGATCGAGGCGGTAGGCGCCGACTACTACGACACGTTCTTCGGCCAGTGTGACCGCCTGCTCAAGCCGGGCGGGCTGTTCGCGCTTCAGTCGATCACCCTCTCCGACCAAGCCTACCGGCGACACGTCGGTGAGGTGGACTTCATCAAGCGCCACATCTTCCCAGGCAGCAACATCCCGTCGCTCACGGTGCTGTGCGAGAGCGCGACACGCTCGAGCAGCCTACGCGTCCGTGAAGTGAACGACTACGGTTTGCACTACGCGCGCACGCTCATTGCGTGGCGAGCCAACCTCGCACCCCACCAGGCTTGGGTGGTCGCTCGTTACGGCGAGCAATTCTGGAGGATGTGGATGTTCTACCTCAGTTACTGCGAAGCCGGCTTCGCGGAACGGTACATCAGCGTCAAACATCTCCTACTCGAGAAACCCAATTGGAGGCAGTCATGAAGTTCATCCGCACTACCATATTCCTGGTGCTAGCGCTGCTACTGGGAGCACCGGCGGCAGCCGACGAGGTCCAGACCGAGCGCTATCAAGGCATCGCACGCTCTCCGGACGGAACGTTTCTGTACAAGGAGACACACGTCGTCACCAAGCGCGGTGAACGCCCGCTGAAGGCGCGCACCGTCTACTACGACGCGAGCGGCAAACAGATTGGTCAACTCGACTCGGACTTCTCCAGCTCGCCGTACGCGCCGAGCTATCGCTTCTCGTCGCCAAAGAACGCTTCACCCGAAGCTGCCACCGTCTCCGGTAAGCGCGTGACCCTGAGCTATGACGGGCAGCAGAAGCAGCTCGACGCAAGCGGCGACATCCCACTCGTCGTGGGCCAAGGGCTGCACCACTACGTGCGCTTGAACCTGGAGCGCTTGGCGAAAGCGCCTGCGACCGTACGCTTTGCCATCCCGTCGCGTTTGGACGCGTACACCTTTCGCATTCGACCGCTCGGAGTACCCAAGGCTGGTGTGGTGCGACTGCGCATCGAGGTGGACAGCTTCGTCTTGAGAGTACTCGCACCGCACCTCGACGTCGACTACGAGCTGTCCAGCAGGCGCTTGCTCCGCTACCAGGGCGTCTCGAACCTGGAGGGCGAGGGAGGTTCTACGCAGCAGGCCATCATCCAGTACAGCTACGGCGGCTGAGCATGAGCGCACGACAAGCCACGTTGGCTAGCCATGCGAGCGACGAAACGTCGAAGGCTCGTGCACCTGATGCCAGCTCCACGCTCGGCGTGCTGACGGCCATCGCCGGCTATGTTGGCGTGCTCGGCAACCTGCTAGCAGTCGCGTTTCTACATGACATGCCGTCCGCGTACCGTCTCGCGCAGCTCGACGCCTGGGTGCAGGCGGTCAGCGAGCAGCCCATTGCCACCACGGCGAGCTCAGTCGCGTTCACGCTGGGGCTCATCGGAATCGCGGGCTGGGCCTGGGGGCTCGGTCGCAGGCTCGCGACGGTGAGCGCCTCCGCAGGAGCTGGACTGGTCGCGTTCGGCTCGCTCGCCAACGCGGCCGGCACGCTGACGCCCATGCTGCAAGCGCTGCACGTGGGCGCCTGTGGGCAAACCTGCGATGCCGTCGGTCGTGCGCTGCTCGGGCTCACGCTGAGTCTGGATGCCCTGTTCAATCTGACACTCGGCGTCGGCCTGCTAATCATGGCAGGAAGCGCTGGGCTCTCGAACTGGACGCGTCGACTGATGCAGCTCAGCGGAGCCACCGCGGTTCCGGTCGCTCTGCAGGCGGTGTGGGATCCAGCGGCCAGTATGCTTTATGTCGCG
>Ga0315912_10006429_pt1 | contig 10504 bp, 11 predicted proteins | sample VfabasoilMG_FD_204469 | JGI IMG/M metagenome (GOLD analysis project Ga0315912, IMG submission 204469) | Garden soil microbial communities collected in Santa Monica, California, United States - V. faba soil | ecosystem: Environmental > Terrestrial > Soil > Garden | place: USA: California... | reverse complement strand
CCGCGACGAAGGCCTTCTCGCCCGAGCCGGTCACGACCAGGCAGCGCACGGAGGCGTCGGCCTCGAGTGCGTCGAAGGCGCGCGCGAGCTCGGTCAGCGTCTCGGGGTTGAGCGCGTTGAGCTTGTCCGGCCGGTTGACCGTGAGCTTGGCGATGCCGTTCGAGGTCTCGAGCAGCAGGTTCTTGAAGTCCATCGTTCAGCCCTTGGCCGGGGTGACGCGCACGACGCTCATCTTGTTGATCATCTGCGTCGTCACGGGCTTGTCGTTGCCGCCCGTGCGCGTGCCGGCGATCTTGTCCAGCGTCTCCAGGCCGCGCACGAGCTTGCCGAAGCCCGAGTACTGGCCGTCGAGGTGCGGCGAGGCCGCGTGCATCACGAAGAACTGGCACGAAGCCGAGTCCGGATTCGACGAGCGCGCCATCGAGAGCACGCCCTTGACGTGCTTCTTCGCGTTGAACTCGGCCTTCAGGCGCCGCGGGCCGTCGCCCATGCCGCTGCCCTGTGGACAGCCGCCCTGGATCATGAAGCCCGGGATCACGCGGTGGAACGTCTTCTTGTCGTAGAAGCCCGTGTAGGCGAGCTCGAGGAAGTTGCGCACGTGGTTGGGCGCGACGTCGGGCCAGAACTCGACTTCCATCTCGCCCTGGTTGGTGTCCAGGACGACGTGGAAGTTGGCCAGCTCGGCCGCGGGCATCTCGAGGAACTTCAGTCCGGTTTCTGCTGCTTGCATGGTTGACTCACTTCGCGGGTGCGCGGACGACGATGGCGGCGAGGACTTTCTGCGGTTCCTTGGGGCGGATCGTGCCGTCGGCGGCCGCATTCCCCTTGGCGTTGCCGATCAGCTCGAGCGTCTCGTTGCCGTCGATCATCTTGCCGAAGGTGGTGTACTTGCCGTCCAGGAAGGAGGCGTTGCCGGTCATGACGAAGAACTGGCACGAACCGGAGTTCTCGTCCTGGCTGCGCGCCATCGAGAGCACGCCGCGCTCGTGGTGCTTCTTGTTGAACTCGGCCTTGAGCATGCGCGGGCCGTTGCCCATGCCCCAGCTGGCCTGGTTTTCGGTCTTCGTGTTCGGGTCGCCGCCTTGGATCATGAAGTCGTTCTTCACGCGGTGGAACAGCATCCCGTCGTAGAACTTCGTGTAGGAGAGATCGAGGAAGTTGCGCACGTGGTTGGGCGCGACGTCGGGCCACATCTCGAAGCGCATCGGGCCGCGATTGGTGCTCAGCAGCACCTGGTAGTTCGCCAGCTCGGCCGGCTCCATCTTCATGAAGTCCAGGCCCGCGGGCGCGGCCTCGATCAGCGCGACGCTGACCTCCGCGCCGCCCTTGCCGTCGGCGAAGCCCAGCTTGAAGTCCTTGCCCGCGGCGGCCTCGGCCAGCGCCGGCGCGAGGTCGAACTCGAGCGTCAGCTTGGCGCCGGCGGCGAGCTGCAGCTTGCCCTCCGCGCGCTTGCCGAGCGGCTGGCCGTTGACGGTGAAGCCCGAGGCCTCGGCCATCCACACCGGCAGCTCCTCGGCCGTGCTCGAGGAGAGTTCGATCCGGACGGGGAATGCCGCACCCTTGACGAAGGTCTGCGGCGCGGTCCATTTGACGGTCGGCTCGACGGACAGAGCGGCCGCGAGTGCGAGAATCGTGATGATCATGTGCGCTTGTCTCCTTCCCACTTGTAGAAGCCCTGGCCTGACTTGCGGCCGAGCTTGTTTTCCTTGACCAGTTTCTCGAGCACGGCCGGGATCCTGAAGGCCGGTTCGTTCGGGTAGCGCTTGACCCAGCCCTGCAGGATCGAGAGCGTGGTGTCGAGCCCGACGTAGTCGGTCAGCTCGAAGGGCCCCATCGGGTAGCCGCAGCCGAACTTCATCGCCGTGTCGATGTCCTGGATGCTCGCGTCGCCGCGGTCGGCCATCTTCATCGCCTCGGCCATGTAGGGCACGAGCAGGCGGTTGACGACGAAACCGGGCGTGTCCTTGCAGGCGACGGGCGACTTGCCGCAGCTCTCGCCGAAGGCGCGCGCCTCGGCGAAGACTTCCTCGGAGGTGGCGTCCGTGCGCACGACCTCGACCAGCTTCATCAGCTGCACCGGGTTGAAGAAGTGCAGGCCCACGAAGCGCGCCGGCCGGCCCGAGGCCTTGGCCATCTCGGCGATCGGGAACGAGCTCGTGTTGGAGGCGAAGATCGCCTCCGGCTTGCACAGCTTGCCGAGCTCGGCGAAGAGCTGGTTCTTGACGGCCAGGTCCTCGACGATCGCCTCGATCACGAGGTCGCAGTCCGCGAGCGCCTTGCGCTCGAGCGAGCCGCTGATGCGCGCGCGCACCGCGGCCGCGTCGAAGCTGCCGCCCTTCTCCTTGGCCTTCTCGGCCAGCTTGGAGAGCGACTTGTCGATGCGCGCCAGTCCCGCGTCGAGGAAGCGCTGCTCGGTCTCGACGGCGACCACGCTGCAGCCGCCCTGCGCGGCGACCTGTGCGATGCCGTGGCCCATCAGGCCGCAGCCGACGACTCCAACTTTCTTGATGCTCATGCGGATCCTCTCGGGGGGGTGCGATGGAATGCGGTGGCGAGGCCCTGCCCGCCGGAGATGCACAACGTGGCCAGCCCGTTCGCGGCCTTGCGGCGCCTCAGCTCGTGGAGCAGCGTGACGACGATGCGCGCGCCGGTCGCGCCGATCGGGTGCCCGAGCGCGATCGAGCCGCCGTTGACGTTGAGGCGCTCGACGGGGAACTCGAGCTCGCGCTGGCAGGCGAGCACCTGCGCCGCGAAGGCCTCGTTGAGCTCGACCAGCTCGTAATCGCGCGGAGCGAGACCGTTCTTCTGCGCCAGCGCCTGGACCGCGGGCACCGGGCCGATGCCCATGCGGCGCGGATCGACGCCGGCCTGCGTCGCCTCGCCCACGTAGGCCAGCGGCGCGTAGCCGAGCTCCTGGGCGCAGGCCTCGCTCATCAGGAGCAGCGCGGCCGCGCCGTCGGTGATGCCCGAGGAGTTGCCTGCGCTGACCGTGCCCTTCTGCGTGTCGAAGACCGCCGGCAGCTTGGCCAGGCTCTCGAGTGTCGAGTCGGCGCGCGGGTGCTCGTCCGCGGAAAGGACGACGTCGCCCTTCTTGCCCTTGATGGTCAAGGGTGCGATCTCGTCCTTGAATCGGCCCGCTTCCGTCGCGGCGGCGCAGCGCTTCTGGCTCTCGAGGGCGAAGCGATCCTGCTCGGCGCGCGTGATCCCGAGGTCCCGCGCGAGCAGCTCGGCCGTCTCGCCCATGCGCATCTGCGCCAGGGGGCAGTCGAAGCCGTCCTTGTACATCGCGTCTACGACGTCGAAGTGGCCCAGGCGGTAGCCCGCTCGCATGCGCGGCAGGTAGAACGGCAGGCCGCTCATGCTCTCGGTGCCGCCGGCGACGACGATCCGGTTGCGCCCGCCGCGGATCGACTCGGCCGCGAGGTTGATCGCCTTCAAGCCCGAGCCGCAGGCCATGTTGATCGTCCAGGCCGAGACGCGCTCGGGGATGCCGGCGCGCACGCTGACCTGGCGCGCCGGATTGGGCCCGCCCCCGGCCTGGCGCGCGTTGCCGAACAGGAGCTCGTCGACGCGCTCGGGATCGAGCGCCGCCTGGGCGAGCAGGGCGCGCACGACGCTCGTGCCGAGGTCGGGGCCGCTCTGGTCCGCCAGCCCCCCCATGTACTTCCCGATCGGCGTGCGCAGGGCGTGCGTGATCACCACCGCCGTCCCGTCCATGCCTTTGGGTGCTCGTGCCGCGCTCATGCTGGTGTGCTGGAGGTCTGCCGGGCCCCTTCCCGCTCCCCCTCGCGAGGGGAGCCGGTCCTCTCGACAATTGGGGCAAGTAGGATAGGGACGCGGGAGAAGCGCCGCAAGGCGCGGCGGGCCGAAACGCCTTCCGCTCCGGGCGCGGGAGTGGATAATGAGGCCCACACGGGAGCTTCCATCACACGCCTGGAGGGCGTAAGAAGCGCTGCGTAAGGATTCGATGCAAGCGAACGATCCCCAGGCCAGCGGCCCCGGCATGATCACGCCGGAGCGCGCCCTCGAGCACAAGCAGCGGCTGCGCTGGCTGGGCGACTTCCTGAGCGACGACTCCAAGGTCGTGCGCGCGGAAGTGCGCCGCCAGCTGCTCGCTGCAGGCAAGCGGGCGCTGCCGCTGCTCGAGCGCGCCGCGAAGAGCCCCGACCCCAAGCTGCGCGCGCGCGCGCGCCTGCTGCTCGCCGAGCGCGCCCGCGGCCGCTGCCTGCGCCGGCTGTGCACCTACGTCGCGACGCGTCCGATCGAGCTCGAGACGGCGCTGTTCCTGCTCGCGCGCTGGGCCGAGCCGCGGCTCGACGTGCGCCCCTGGCGCGCGCAGCTCGACGCGCTCGCGCAGCAGGTGGGCAAGCTGGCGCGCGAACGCAACGAGGAGCTCTACCAGGCTTCGTCGCTGGCCGACGTGCTCGGCCGCCAGCTGGGCTTCGGCGGCAACACCAACGAATTCCACCACCCCGACAACATCCACATCCATCGCGCCCTGGCGCGCCGGCGGGGCATGCCGCTGACGCTCAGCGCGATCTACCACCTCGTCGCCAAGCGCGCCGGCATCCGCACCGCGCTGCTGCCGCTGCCCGGCCACGTGATGCTGCGTCTCTACGCCGGTCCGAAGAGCGTGATCGTCGACCCCTACGACCGCGGGAAGGTGCGCACCGAGCGCGACTGCCGCGCCTACCTGAAGCTCAACGGGCTCGGATTCCAGCAGGCCTGGTTCAACGACGCCTGCGACGCGAGCATGCTGCGGCGCCAACTGCTCAACCTGCAGAAGAGCGCCAGCATCCGCGGCCGGCGCTCCGAGGCGCGTGTCGCCCAGACGCTGCTGGCCCTGCTCGACCGGAATCCGCACGTGCAGCCGAAAGCCGGATGAGGCGTCCCGTGGAGTCCAGGGCGGAGAGTTCGGGAGAAACTGCCCCGCGCCCGGTCTCCCAGCCGATCGCTCCGCTCTTTCCGCTGCCGGGCTTCTTCCTCTTCCCGGGCAGCATCGTCCCGCTGCACATCTTCGAGCCGCGCTACTGCCAGCTGGTCGACGACCTGATCGACGGCTGCGGCCGCCTGGTGATGGGCACGGTCCCGGACGAGTACACGGACAAGCTGCCCGGCAGTCCGCCCGTGCATCCGATCGCCGGCCTGGGAGAGATCGCGCGCCACGAGAAGCTGCCCGACGGGCGGCGCTACCTGATCTGGCTCTTCGGGCTGGCGCGCGTGCGCGTGCACGAAGTCGCGAGCGACCGGCTCTACCGGCGCGTCTCCTACGAACCGCTGCAGGAGGTCCCGATCGTCGACGTGCGCCGCGCCGCGCTGCGCGCCGAGCTGGGGGTTGCCGTGCGCGCGCGCTGCAAGGAGATCGACGAGTTGCCCAAGGACCTCGCCGACGCGTGCCTGATCGACATCCTGATCCAGAAGCTGCAGCTGCCGCCCATCGAGACCATGCGGCTCTACTCGGAGCCCGACATGGAACGCCGTGCGCACAGCGCGCTGGCCGCGCACGCGACGAAGCCGGTCTAGATCGTTGCCAGCACCGGCGCGTGGTCGCTGGGCTTCTCCCCCGCGCGCGCCGCGACGTCGATCTCGACGCCCGTGCAGCTCTCGAGCGCGGGCGGCGACATCAAGAGGTGGTCGATGCGCAGCCCGGCTCCGTACTGGAAGGCGCGCGTGCGGAAATCCCACCAGGTGTAGTGCCCGCCCTCCTCGTGGAACTTGCGGAAGGCGTCCTTCAAGCCCAGCGAGCACAGCGCGGCCAGCGCCTCGCGCTCGGGTGTCGAGCAGAGGATCTTCTCGCGCCAGCGCTCCGGCTCGTGCACGTCGCGGTCGTCGAAGGTGATGTTGAAGTCGCCCGCCACGACGAGCTTGTCCGAGAGCGAGAAGTTGCGCCCGATCCACTCGCGCACATCGCCCAGCCAGGCGAGCTTGTCGAAGTAGCGCGGCGCGCCGACGTCTTGTCCATTGATCACGTAGAGGTTGACGAAGACGACGTCCTCGACCTGCGCCGCGATCACGCGCCGCTCCTCGTCGGGGCTCGAGCCGTCGCCGAAGCCCTTCTTCACGTCTTCGATGCGCCGCTTCGAGAGGATCGCGACGCCGTTGTAGGTCTTCTGCCCCCAGCGCGCGATGTTGTAGCCGGCGTCGGCGATCGGCTCCTCGGGGAACGCTTCGTCCTGGCACTTCGTCTCCTGCAGCAGCACGACATCGGGCTTGCGCTGCTCGAGCCACTCGAGCAGGCGCGGCAGCCGCGCGCGGACGGAGTTGACGTTCCAGGTCGCGATCAGCACGGGGGTGCTGCTCATCCTAGCCGTGCTTCCCGCTTGGAGCCCGGCCCCCGTTCGGATACCCTTATTCGCCCCTGATTCCACGAAAGATCGAACGCACTCCTTGAGCACGCACCGACCCCAACGCGGCGGCCGTCCTGGTTCCTCCCACCGGCCCCGCGCGCATCCGCACGCAGCCGACGTCGAGCCGCTGCACCTGACCGAGACCCCGCCCGCGATCGAGAGCTTCCGCCACTGGCCGCTCGAGGCCCACGTGCAGGACGCGATCGAGGCCATGGGCATCACCAAGCCCACGCCGATCCAGTGCCTGGCGATCGGGCAGGTGCTCGAAGGCAAGGACGTGATCGCCAAGGCCGAGACCGGCACGGGCAAGACGCTGGCCTTCGGCGCGCCGATGATGTCGAAGATCGATCCGGCCCGCGCCAGCGTGCTGGGGCTCGTCTTGACGCCCACACGCGAGCTCGCCGAGCAGGTCGGCAATGTGCTGCGCGCGTTGGGCGAGCCGCGCGGCATCAAGGTCGCGCTGGTCGTCGGCGGCGAGCCGATGGACGGGCAGATCCGCGCGCTCAAGGCCGGCGCACAGGTCGTCGTCGGGACGCCCGGGCGCGTGCTCGACCTCTACAAGCAGCGCTTCCTGTCCTTCCCCTGGACCGAGTTCGCGGTGCTCGACGAGGCCGACGAGATGCTCGAGATCGGCTTCCTCGACGATGTCGAGATGATCCTCTCGTTCATCCCCGAGGAGCGCCAGACGCTGCTCTTCTCGGCCACCTTCCCGCCCGCGCTGCTCAAGCTCGCGCGCAAGCACACGCGCAGCCCCGCCGAGGTCGCCACCGCGAGCGGCTTGAAGACCGTCGACACCATCCAGCAGAGCTGGATGTCGCTGGCCGAGGACGACAAGCCGCTGGCGCTGATCCGCATGATCGAGCGCAGCGCCGAGACCGACGTGCTGCTGATCTTCTGCGGCCGCCGCGAGGACGTCGATCGGCTCTACCGGCGCCTGGAGCGCCTGCCCTTCTCGATCAAGGCGCTGCACGGCGGCTACGACCAGGCGGCGCGCTTCCGCGTCATGGGTGCCTTCCGCACGGGCGAGGTCAAGGCGCTGGTCGCGACCGACGTCGCCTCGCGCGGCCTCGACGTCAGCCACGTGACGCACGTGATCAACTACGACGTGCCGCGCGACATCACCGGCTACACGCACCGCATCGGCCGCACGGGCCGCGCCGGACGCACGGGCAACGCGATCACACTGGTCTCCGCGCGCGACGACCGGCGCTGGTTCCCGATCCAGAAGCAGGCCACGTGGGAGATCGCGGAGATTCCGCCGCCCGGGCCGAGCCGCCACGTGCGCGAAGCCCACGCGCCGCGCGAGCATGCTCCGCGCTCGCACCACGCTCCGGCGCACAGGCCGCCGGCTCACCGGCCTCCCGCCCACCGTCCGGCGGCTCACAAGCCGCACGCGCCCGCGCCGCACAAGCCCCACGGCCACGCTCCGGCCCACAAGCCCCACGGCCACGGCCACGCCGCGGCGCCGAAGCCGCACGGCGGCCACCGCGCGCCCGCTCCGAACACGCGCCGCACGGGCTACACTGGCCGTCACAAGCGCGACGCGGAGTGAGCGTCGCCGAGCCATGGGTGGAACCAACCCCTACGTCAAGCGCCCCGCGCCCCCGACGCCGACCGCCAAGTACAAGCTGACCTTCCTGCCCGCGAACGTGACGGTCGAGGTCGATCCGGCGAAGCTGCCCTACTCGCGCGACGGACAGAAGGGCTCGATCCTCGAGATCGCCCTGGGCCACAAGATCGAGATCGACCACGCCTGCGGCGGCGTGTGCGCCTGCTCCACCTGCCACGTGATCGTGCGCCAGGGCCTCGCCTCCTGCCCGGAGGCGACCGAGGACGAGGACGACCAGCTCGACAACGCGCCCGGCCTCACGCCGCAGTCGCGCCTCGCCTGCCAGACCGTGCCCAACGGCAGCTGCGACGTCGTGGTCGAAGTCCCGGGCTGGAACCGCAACCTCGTGAGCGAGGAGCACTGAGCATGGAAGTGCGCCTCGCCAACCCGCGCGGCTTCTGCGCCGGCGTCGACCGCGCGATCGAGATCGTCGAGCGCGCGCTCGAGCTCCACGGCGCGCCGGTCTACGTGCTGCACGAGATCGTGCACAACACGCACGTCGTCAGCGACCTCTCGAGCCGCGGCGTCAAGTTCGTCGCCACGCTCGAGGAGGTGCCCAGCGGCGCGGTGACGATCTTCAGCGCGCACGGCGTCTCCGACGAGGTCGTGCGCAGCGCCGAGGGCCGCGGACTCAAGATCATCGATGCGACCTGCCCGCTGGTGACGAAAGTGCACCTGCAGGCCCAGCAGTACCGCGCGCAGGACAACCACGTGATCCTGATCGGCCACCCCGGCCACCCCGAGGTCGAGGGCACGCGCGGCCGCATCGAGGGTCCGGTGAGCGTGCTCTCGACGGTCGCGGAGGTCGAGCGCCTCGTCGTCGCGAACCCCGAGCGGCTCGCCTACGTGACGCAGACCACGCTCTCGATCGACGACACGCGCGACGTGATCGACGCGCTCGTGCGGCGCTTCCCGAAGATCAAGGGCCCGGAGTTGAAGGACATCTGCTACGCGACGCAGAACCGCCAGAACGCGGTCAAGCAGCTGGCCGACGAGGGCCTCGACGTGCTGCTCGTGATCGGCTCGAAGAACAGCTCGAACTCGAACCGCCTGGCCGAGCTCGGCACGCGCCGCGGCGTGCGCAGCCACCTGATCGACGACGCGAGCGAGATCCGCCCCGAGTGGCTGGTCACGGCGCACCGCATCGGCGTGACGGCCGGCGCGAGCGCGCCCGAGGGGCTGGTCAAGCTCGTGATCGAGCGCTTGAAGGAGCTCGGCGTCTCCGACGTGAAGGAGATGCAGGGCGAGCCCGAGGGCGTCGAGTTCAGGTTGCCGGAAGAACTGGCGCGCTAGTCACGCCCGCGCGCCGGCACACCAGGCGCGGTTGTCGAGGCGCACGCGCCCGCTCGAGTCTGCGAGCTTCGCCGCGCGCAGGCCCAGCTCCTTCCAGACCGCCTCGCGCACCTCGGGCGTGCAACCCTCGAGGCGCTCGCGCAACATCGTCGAGAGCTCGCGCGTGTAGTCGACGAACTCCGCCGGCGAGGCGAATTGCATGCGCACCTCGACCGATTCGCAGTGCACGTCGCCGAAGCCGGCGGCGGCGAGCGCTTCCTCGAGATCGCCCGCGCGGCCCATGCGCAGCGGCCCTGGCGTTCCCGGCGGCGGCTTCGGCACGCCAGCGACCTCCTCCGCGACGGCCCCGGGGAGCGCGATCAGCGGCACCTCCTTGCCCGTGCCCCAGACGGACACGCCGAGGCGCGCGCCGGGCTTCATGACGCGGCGCACCTCTCGGAGGCACGCGACGGGGTCGTCCATCAGCATCGGGCCCCAGCGGAACGTCACGGCGTCGAAATTCTTCGCGCCGAAGGCCAGGCGTTCGCCCTCCATCTCGGCGAAGCGCACGTTCGAGAGTCCGGCCTCGCCCGCCCGCGCGCGGGCGAACTCCAGCATGGCTCGCGAGAGATCCGCCCCCACCACGCGGCCTGCGGCTCCGACCGTGCGCGCGACACGCAGCGCCGGCTCGCCCAGGCCCGTACACAGGTCGAGCACGCGCATCCCGGGCGCCACGCCGGCCGCGCGCACGATCTGCTCCGAGAGCTCGTTCGCCCCGCTCTCGATGAACGTCCACCAACGTTTCCAGGCGAGCGCACTGACGGCCCACAGCTCGCGTTGACGCTCGCGATACTCGGCGTGATCGCCCATCGCCACACGATAGCGACCGCCCGGCACTCGATCGCCGCTTACGAGTCTCGCAAGGTCTCGGAAGCCGGAGCCGCTCTGCGCCGCGTTCTGCCTTCGCGTCGGAGCCGCTTTCGAAAGTGTAATTCGTGGTCCCTCTCCCCTGACTCGACACTCGTATTCAGACTGGAGCTTCCCCCTCGCTCGTCCCTCCGTTTGCTCCTTCCGGCTTCGTGGGCAAGTCCCTCCTCATCGCCCTACTGCGGCTCATCGGCCTGGCCGAAGTGCAGCTACGTCTGCGGAGAATCGAGAGCACCTTGTGACTGGCTACAAGCCTTCGAGGAAGCCGAGCGCGGTCGCGATCGGGGCGTCGATACTGTCGCTGGCGCTCGTAGTCTGGTTCGTCCGGCACGACTCCGTACGCGCCTCG
>Ga0315912_10006428_pt1 | contig 10505 bp, 8 predicted proteins | sample VfabasoilMG_FD_204469 | JGI IMG/M metagenome (GOLD analysis project Ga0315912, IMG submission 204469) | Garden soil microbial communities collected in Santa Monica, California, United States - V. faba soil | ecosystem: Environmental > Terrestrial > Soil > Garden | place: USA: California... | reverse complement strand
GCGCCGCGGCCTGAGAAGACACACATGGGCGACCGCCCGGCGCCGCCGTCCTCGTACACGCGGGTGCGCATGGCGCGGCCACCCGGAAAATCGCCGGTGTCCTCCCACTGGTTATCGAACCATTCCGTCGCCGGGCGCCCGATGCGCGTCTCGAGTGCCGGCGCATGCTTCAGAATGTTCGCCGCGTCCAGCGGCGAGATGCTGCATCCGTACTGGCAGCAGGCATCGTGGCAGAACGAGCAGTCCATGCATGCCGAGAAGTACTTCAGCGTGAAGATGCGCGTGTCGACACGATCGATCGTCGGTCGATCGTGGCGCGACGGGTAGGGGCGGGACAGGTCCAGCATCCGCCTCGTTGGCGGCGCTACTGTATCGAACGGAGCGGGCAGGCGGGAACCGGGGGAATGCTGCGGGCCGGAATCCTCAGACAATCTCGCGACGCACGACCCACACCATCGCGCTGCTGAAGGCATAGACGCACAGGGCGGCGATCGCCACCGTGGTGGTGTCCAGCGTCAGCTGCGAAAGCAGCGCTTCCGGCCGGATGCCGGCTGCCTGCCAGGCAACAACCGCGGAGCCGGCCGCTGTCGCGCCGATCATCATGGCATTCTTGATCCAGAGGGGCAGCTCACGCTCTTCCGGCAACGCGGAGAGGACCGCCACCGTGAATCCGTGATCATCAAAGTAAGGCTCGGAGTGCCGAATCGTGGCCAGCATGCTGTCAATGTGGTTCATCCGCCGTCTCCCGTCCGCCACGCGGACAGTTTTTCCTGAAGCTTTTCGCGTCCCCGCTGGATGTGGCTCTTCACCGTTCCCAGCGGGCAGTCCAGCGTTTCCGCGATCTCCTCGTGCGTCATTTCGCGGTGCAGATGCAGGTGCAGAGCCATGCGCTGCTGCGGCGGAAACTGCGCCAGCGCGACCGCGAAATCCCGGTGCAGGTCGATGCTGTGATCGCTGGTTCCGCCATGCTGCTCGAGGAATTCGTCGTCCGCCGACTCTTCCGGCTTCCGGCCGCGATGGTGGGCCGCGAAACAATTGTAGGCAATCCGGTAGAGCCAGGTGAAGAATTTCGAGTCGCCGCGGAACTGGCCGATGGACTTCCAGGCGCGGATGAAAGTTTCCTGTGCCAGGTCGTCGGCCAGCGCCTCGTTCCAGCCGGTGAGCTGGCGCAGCGAATAGCGGAGCTGCGACTGGTGCTGCCGGACCAGTTCACCGAATGCATGGCGGTCATGCGAGGTGACGACCCTGCGTACAAGGTCCTGTTCATCCAGCGGCATTCAAGCCTATCCGCGCGCGCCATTGTCCGGTTTTTCCAGCTTCCAGATGAGGATCTGCGCGAGCCCGATGAACAGGGGGATGATGCCCAGCGACGCAACCCCGATCTCGCCCATGATGGCGAAACACAGGAAGATGCCGACGCCGACGCCGACCATGACGAAGCCCTTCTGCAGGTAGTTCTTGGGTTTTTCGGAGCCGCCGTGAATGCTCTCGAGGATCTCGGGCGGGACGTCCTTGCCGCTCGCCAGGTACTGGCTGATGGTTTCCTGCACGAGCCGGCGCTTGCGGTAGCCGGCATAAAGCACGGCGATGACGACGAAGATCGGTGTGCCGAAGATGAGGCTGATCGCGATGATGGCGATGATCATCTCGTGCAGGCCCATGCTGCCGCTGCCGCCGTCGTCGCCGATCGTGATGTTGAAGCCGCTGTCGGACTCGCGTTCGTCGGCCAGTTCCTCCTTCAATTCGGAGAGGAGCGCGGCCTTTTCTTCCTCGGAAACGTCGCCTGATGCCGTCACCGCCTTGTCGACCAGGCGGAGCACGCCGGCCTCCACCTTCTTCTTGAGCGCCTCCCGCGACTCGGAGTCGCTTCCGTCCACGATGACCAGCTTCTCGCGCTCGCCTTCCAGTTCCGTCCGGACGTCGGCGAGAATCTCCGCCTTGTCTTCCGCTGGAATTTCATCGCCGACGGCGTTGATGACCTTCTCGACGAGGCGCAGCACGCTCGTTTCGATCCGATCCTCGAGCTCGCCGCGCGTGGCTTCGCGGTCCGCCGCCGGCGGCGCCGCGACCGGTGCCTCGGGAACGGGCGGGGCGGCGGGTGTTTCCTGCGCGAACGCCGACGGGGCGGTGAAACTCAGAACACAGGCGATGAGCAGGTGCTTCATGGGTGACGTCACGGTGCGGGGTCCTCGTGCGGTCATGGTGCGCGGTCCGGGCTACATTGCCGAATGATACGGCTTCCAACCGCTTTCGTCTGTGCGTCCCGATGCGGACGTCGTCGCGGTCCGGTCGGCGCCGCGGGAAACGGCCCTGGGTTCCTCGGGGGCGACGGGGCGCGACCGCGAGTGACCGTCGAGACTCGCGCTAATCCGCCCATCGATGCGCGACTGGAGCGCCTGACTCATGTCGGGCAACGGCGCTGGTTCGGCGGCAAGGGCAAGGCTGGCGGCGGCGATCAATGCCGCGGCGATGACGGGAAAGCGTGTCTTCATGTGAGCAGTCTCCATGGGGTGGTTTTGCTTCATGGACATTGGATGCGACGGACCCGGTGTTTGGATGCACGCGGTCTGACGGTTGACGCCAAGTTATATATGTTTATATAAATCAACGTGTTATATGGTTAAAACGGTTCGACTCGAGCCGGTTCCGCGATGCCGGTCGGAATGGTCGCGGCTCGAACTCCGGTGTCCGGGGCCGGGAGCGGGCCCCGGGGGAAGTGCTAAGATGACCGCGACTCCGATGAAATCACTCCTTATTCTTCTTTTGGTCGCGCTTGCAGGCTGCAGCACGGCGCCGACGCTGGGAGAGCTGAGCCCGGCGGAGGAATCCCGGCTCCTCGACGGTGCGTTGCTGGGCAACGCCGGAGTGCCATTGCCGGACGATGCCGTGTTTTCCATCACGCCCGAGATGGAGCGATTCGCCGAGCAGGCAGTCCAGGGTCACGGCACCGATCGAAACCGGATCAAGGCCCTGCTCACGGCACTCGTGAGTCCCGCGCTGCTCGGTATCACCTACGACGCGACCGCGTCGCTGACCCCAGCGGAGACATTCCGGCAGGCGCGGGCCAACTGCCTGTCGTTCACCACGCTGTATGTCCTGCTCGCCCGTCACGTCGGGTTGCGCGCGAATTTCAACGAGGTCGACCTGCCTCCCATCTGGGACATGCAGACACCGGACACGTTGTTGCTCTACCGGCACGTCAATGCGCTGGTGCGGCCCGAGCACGATCGCCGCCAGGTGATCGACCTGGACATGGAGGAGTACGACTCGAGCTATCCGCAGCGCCAGATCGAAGACAGCCTGGCGGAGGCGCAGTACTACAACAACCGGGCGATGGAACACATGTTCGAAGGCGATCTCGCCGGAGCGCAGCGTCAGCTGGCCAAGGCGATCACGATTGATCCGAACGTCTCCTATTTCTGGGGGAATCTGGGTTCGCTGTACTGGCGCGCTGGCGATCGCCGCGCGGCGGAACTGGCATTCCGGAAGGCACTACGCGTCTTCCCGGTGGATCCGGCCGCCATCAGCAATGCGGCGCGCCTGTATGCGGAGCTCGGGCAGACGGCGATCGCGCAACAGCTGGAACAACAGGCGGCGAACCATCGGCGACGCAATCCCTATTACCGCTACAAGCAGGGGCTGGACGCGTTCCTGGCGGGCAATTACGCCGAGGCCCGCGACAGCGCGCTGGCCGCCATCGAAGCCCACAAGCAGGAGCACCGGTTTCATTTCCTGCTGGGCGCGGCCTATGCCCAACTCGGCGATCAGGAGCACGCCCGTGACAGTTTCGATCGCGCACTGTCGCTGGCGGCCGATGGCAAGCAGGCTTCACTGTACCGGCACAAGATTGACGTGCTGTTGTCGGCGCCCCTGTAGCGGCGCCGCTGAACTCCGCTTCCTTTCTCCACGTACTCCCGTGCGCCGATTCCGGTACGGTGTCGAATTCCAATGAATGAGCCGAACCCGCCGCAGCGTCCCTCCGCGGACGCCGCCCAGGCCGCGATCGCGCACATCGAGCGCCTGCTGGCTTCCGATCCGATCGCGGCGGAACAGCGGGCGGCGGAGTTCCTGGAGCAGGCGCCCGGGCATGACATCGCGCTGCTGTTGCGCGGCATCGCCAGGCGACTGTCGGGCAACGCCGGCGGCGCGGTCGAAATCCTGGAAACGCTTGCCGGGAAATCGCCCGGCGCGCCGCTGGTGCACCTGCAACTCGGCCTTGCGCTGCGCGAGAACGGGCGCAGCACGGCCGCGGAGTCCGCCTTGCGCCGGGCGGTGGCGATCAAGCCGGATTATGGCAATGCCTGGCTGGCGCTCGCGGATCTGCTGACGTCCACGGGCGATCGGCAAGGTGCGGACCAGGCTTTTGTCATGCATGCCAGGCACTCGGCGCAGGATCCGCAGTTGCGGAGCGCGACCGCGGCGATCCGGGACCGGCGGACGGCGGATGCGATCGCGGTGCTGAACCGGGTACTCGAACGGCACCCTAACGACGTCGTCGCGTTATGCCTGCTCGCCGAGGCGGTTATGCAGGAACGGCGCGCCAATGATGCCGAGAACCTGCTGGCGCGCTGCCTCGAACTCGCCCCGGGTTACCACACAGCCCGGCAGAATTATGCCGTGGTGCTCATGCGCCAGGATCGACTGGATGAAGCCCTGCGCGAGGCCGATCTTCTGCTGATTGCGGATCCGGCCAACGCCGCGTACGGCAATCTGAGGGCGGCGATCCTCTCGCGCCTCGGGGAACACGAGCGGGCCGCCGCCATATACCGGGACCTGCTCGACCGATTCCCGGGCCAGCCCGCGACCTGGGCCAGTCTCGGTCACGTGCTGCGGATCGTCGGTCGCCGCGACGAGTGCGTGGACGCTTACCGGAAGGCGATCGAACTCGCGCCGGGTTTCGGGGAAGCGTGGTGGAACCTCGCCAACCTCAAGACGCTGCAGATCACCGATCCCGAGCTGGAGTCGATGCGCGCGCAGGCGCAGCGCCCGGAGTTGACCGATGAACAGCGGCTGCACTTCCACTTTGCGATCGGCAAGGCGCTGGAGGACCGGCGCGAGTTCGCGGAGTCGTTCCGGCATTACGCCGAGGGCAATCGGCTCCGGCGGCAGACCAGCCCGCACGACGCGGGTCAGGTCGACGAACACGTGCGTCGCTGCAAGGCCCTGTTCACCGGCGCGTTCTTCGCGGAGCGCGCGGGCAGTGGTTCACCGGCGCGCGATCCGATATTCATCATCGGCCTGCCGCGGGTCGGCTCGACCCTGGTCGAACAGATCCTGGCGAGCCATTCCGCGGTCGAAGCCACCAACGAACTCGTCAACATTTCCGGCATCGCGCTGTCGCTGGGACCGTCGAATACCGGCCTGGTCGAGAACCGCTACCCCGAACTGCTCGCCGGACTGCCGCGCGATGCGTTCGCCGGGCTGGGCGAGCGTTACATCACCGAGACCCGTCCGTATCGCCGGCTCGGCCGGCCGTTCTTTGCGGACAAGATGCCGAACAATTTCGCGCACGCCGGTTTTATTCATCTCATTCTCCCGAATGCACGGATCATCGACGTGCGCCGGCATCCCATGGCCTGCGGCTGGTCGCTGTTCAAGCACCTGTTCGCCCGCGGCCAGAGCTTCAGCTACGGCCTCGGCGACATCGCGGCGTACTACCGGAGCTACGTCGAACTGATGGCGCACTTCGATGCCGTGTTGCCCGGCCGCGTGTACAGGCTGCACTACGAATCGCTCGTCGCCGACACGGCGGGCGAGGTGCGCAGATTGCTCGATCACTGCGGGTTGCCGTTTGAGGACGCATGCCTGAAGTTCCACGACAGCCGGCGCGCGGTGAGCACGCCGAGTTCCGAGCAGGTGCGCTCGCCGATTTTCCGTGATGCGCTGGATCAATGGCGCCACTACGAGCCGTGGCTGGGGACGCTGCGCGAAGCACTCGGTGATTGCGTGGACGCCTATCCCGCGCCGCCGGCGCAGTGATGTCGGGCCGTCTGGAATGGCCGGCGGGTTCGCGATAGCGTGATCGCGCTCAGTCATTCATTCTGATCCTGGGAGGTATCCATGCGTACTGGTTCGTTGTTCATCCTGCTGGCCGGTCTGTTGACGTTCGGATCGGCAGCCATTGCCGCGGATCCGAAGCCCACGACCTGGGAAGGGATCGAGCGAATGATGAAGCCGGAGGAATTCGAGGCGGCGGGTCTCGGCAAGCTCAGTCCCGAGGAACTCGGTCGGCTGAACGAGTGGATGATGCGATTCCTTGCCTACGAATCGAAGCAGGTGATCAAGACGGACGAAAAGATCCAGAAACTGCAAAATGTACCCGTGCGCAGTCGAATCGCAGGTAAGTTCCGGGGCTGGGATGGCGATACGACGTTCACACTGGACAATGGGGAGGTCTGGAAGCAGCGGCTTCCCGGCCGCTATGCCATCAACCTGGACGATCCGGAGGTCGAAATCTCCAGAAACCTGCTCGGCTTTCACGAGATGAAGATCGTCCAGACCGGTCGGAAGGTGGGGGTGACTCGCCTCAAATAGGTCGCAGGGGTGTTGTGCCAGCGCAACGCTCTGCTGCACTACATCAATTTGTCCTTCCATTCCCGATAAATATGTGGATATACTCCACGCAACGCTTTAGCAGTTTTCATACTGTTCCTAAATCGCAACATTCGAAACCTGGGGAGGCTAGAAATGTTCCGACGTAAGCCACTTTCTGTGGCAGTGCAGCAGGCGTTCTCTACAGTCGCCATTGCCGCCACCGCCGCAGCTCCATCCGTAGCCCTTGGGCAGGAAAATCTCGAAGAGGTCGTTGTCACCGGTTCTCGTATCGCCGGCGATGCCAACCTCGTCACGTCCAGTCCCGTCACGCAGATCAAGGCCGAGGAAATCGGCTACCGCGGCATCACGCGCGTTGAAGATCTGATGAATGACCTGCCGCAGGTCATTCCGGAACTGACCGCCAACGACTCGAACGGCTCGACCGGTACCGCAACGATCGACCTGCGCGGGCTCGGTTCGGACCGCACGCTGGTGCTGACAAACGGCCACCGCATGGGCTTCGGCGATCCGTTCGCGATGGCGCCGGACGTCAACACGGTGCCGGGCGCGCTGATCGAGCGCGTGGAAATCCTGACGGGCGGCGCATCCTCGACCTACGGTTCCGACGCCGTTTCAGGTGTCGTGAACTTCGTCATGAAGCAGGATTTCGAGGGCGTGCAGATCGACTATCAGTATTCGGCGTACCAGCACGGCCAGGACAACGAGAACGTGCAGGATGCGATCGACGCTTCCGCCGCGGGCAACCCGACGGAATTCATCCAGGCCGATGACAATGTCTGGGACGGCGGCACGCACGACATCAACGTCGTGTTCGGCGTCAACTCGCCGGACGGCAAGGGCAACATCACGGGCTATTTCGGTTACCGCGATGTGAACGCCATTCTCCAGTCCGAGCGCGACTTCAGCGCCTGCGCGCTGAGCACCTCCAACGGCGTGACCTGCTCCGGTTCGGCGACCAGCGCCTCCGGCCTGTTCTCTCCGTTCGACGGCGTCAACTATTACACGGTGGACGGCACGGATTTCGTGCCCGGCGTTCCTACCTACAACTACGGCCCGCTGAATTACTTCCAGCGTCCGGACGAGCGCTACACGGCCGGCATGTTCGCCCACTACGAGGTGAACGAACACTTCGAGCCGTACGCGGAGTTCCAGTTCATGGACGACCGCAGTCTTGCGCAGATCGCTCCCTCGGGCGCGTTCTTCGTGACCGGGTCCATCAGCTGCGACAACCCGCTGCTGTCGGCTCAGCAGCTCGGCGTTCTCGGCTGCGCCCCGGGCACCAGCGTGCCGTGGTACATCGGCCGCCGGAACGTGGAAGGCGGTCCGCGCTTCGACGATCTGCGCCACACGACCTACCGGATCCTCGGTGGCGTGCGCGGTGCCATCAACGAAGACTGGACCTACGACGCCAGCGTGAACTTCAACCGCCTGGTGTACGGCGAGACCTACCAGAACGACATGTCCATCACCCGTATCGGACGGGCGCTCGACGTGATCGACGTCGGTGGCGTGCCCACCTGCCGTTCGGCGGTGCCGGATGCCAATGGCGTGGTCGTGGACGCGGCGTGCGTGCCCTGGAACATCTTCGAAGAAGGCGCCGTGACACAGGACGCAATCGACTACCTGTCCGTGCCGCTGTTCTCGGATGCCCGCATCACGCAGGACCAGTACATGGGCTTCGTGACGGGCGACCTGACCAGCATGGGCGTAGTCAGCCCGATGGCGACCGACGGCGTGAAGGTCGTGCTCGGCGGCGAATACCGCGACGAGCAGATCGACTTCAACCCGGACTTCAACTACCAGAGCGGCGACGCGGCGGGTCAGGGTGGTTCGACGGTACCCATCGAGGGCGGCATCGACGTGGTCGAGTTCTTCCTCGAGACGAAGATACCGATCGTGCAGGATCGCGAGTGGGTGGAGTCGCTGACCCTGGATGCGGGCTATCGCTATTCGGATTACAGCACCGACATCAACACCGATACCTGGAAGGCGATGGGCGAGTGGACGCCGAAGCAGGGCTTCAAGCTGCGCGGCGGCTATTCCCGCGCCGTCCGGCACGGCAACCTGAACGAGCTGTTCGAGCCGCAGAATGTCGGCCTGTGGTCTGAAGGCGGCGACCCCTGTGCGGGCGCGACGCCGACCATGAGCGCTGCGGACTGCGCCAACACGGGCGTGACCGCGGGCCAGTACGGCTCGGTCCCGGTGAGCCCGGCCGGTCAGTACAACGGCGTGTTCGGCGGCAACCCCGAGCTGGATCCGGAGAAGGCCAACACCTTCACGATCGGCGCGGTCTTCAATCCCGAGGAGTACGTCCCCGGGTTCCAGTTCAGCATCGACTACTGGAGCATCGAGGTGAAGGACGCAATCGCAACGGTCGAGCCGTCCACGATCATCGGCGCGTGCGGCGCGACGGGCGATGCGAACCTGTGCAGCCTGATTCACCGCTCGCCGCTGAACGGCAACCTGTGGATCGGCAATGTGAACGCGGGCGCCGGCACCGGCAACTACGTGCAGTCCACGGACGTCAACATCGGCTTCTACGATGTGGCCGGTCTCGACTTCGTCGGCGCGTACAGCTACGAGGTCGGCAACTACGGCAGCCTCGACTTCGCCTTCCGCGGCACCTACGTCACCAAGTGGGACCAGCAGGAAATTCCGGGCGGCATCGTCGACAACTGCGAAGGCATGTGGGGCGGTGCTTGCAGCCGGCCGACGCCTGAGTGGAAGCACAACTTCACCACGATCTGGACCACGCCCTGGGATCTCGTGTTCGTGGGTTCCTGGCGCATGGTCGGCGGCGTGGATGAGTTGACCGAAAACACGGCGGCGTACGATGCAGGTTCCGAGCACTACATCGACCTGACGATGGAGTACACGCCGCAGTTCATCGGCATCGGCGAGACCAAGTTCACGTTCGGCGTCAGCAACGTGGGCGACAACGATCCGCCGGCGAACGGCCGCTTCGGCAACGTCGCGGTGTACGGCAACGGCAACACGATCCCGGGTACCTGGGATCCGATCGGCCGGTACTTCTTCTTCGCGCTCAGCCAGAAGTTCTGATCGGCACAGCAGTTGGACACGGAAACGGCGGGCTTCGGCCCGCCGTTTCTTTTTTGGGGAACGGAAAAGGCGTACGCCGGGAATTGACTATAATTCGCGAATTCGCCGGGCCCCTGCGGCCGCGCGGATGACACCGATGGAGCCTTCCCGCAAACCGACATTTCACGGACCGCAACTGCCTCCCGTGTTGCGGGAGGCGGTCGCGGCGCACGAGGCGGGGTTGCTCGACGCGGCCGAACCGCTCTACAGGCGCTTCCTGTCGGAAAACCGCGACCACCCCGCGGCGCTCCAGTTGTTCGGCCTGCTGCACTCCCAGCGGCGGCAATACGATGCCGCGATCACGCTGATGCGCGAGTCGCTCCGGTTGAATCCGGGCCAGCCCGAGGTCGCCAACAATCTCGGCAATGCCCTGTCCGCCGTGGGACTGCTCGGCGATGCGGTCGACAGCTACGCCGATGCACTGCGCCAGAACCCGCGCTACGCGGAGGCCTTCCGGAACCTCGGCGTCTGCTACCTGCAACTGGACCTCGCCGGCGACGCACGCGTCTGCTTCGAGCGCTGTGTAGTGCTGCGACCCGATGACGCGGACGCCTGGATGGGGCTCGGGAATGCCTGCAAGCGGCTCCAGGATCTGCCGCGGGCCATAGAGTCCCTGGAAAAGGCCCTGGCACTGTGTCCCGACCATGCCGAGGCGCATCACAACCTGGGTGTCTGCCTCAGGATGGCCCAGCGCACGATGGACGCCTTGACGCACTTCGAAATCGCAAGGCGTCTCGGCCTCGATCGCGCCGAGCTCCATCACAACGTCGCCAGCACCCGCGTCGACGCCATGGACCTCGAGGGTGCAGTTGGCTCCTACCGCGAGGCGATCCGGCGGAACCCCGAAGATT